>Ga0272441_10010846_pt1 | contig 13668 bp, 10 predicted proteins | sample SSMProp6N_FD_193582 | JGI IMG/M metagenome (GOLD analysis project Ga0272441, IMG submission 193582) | Marine sediment archaeal communities from Little Sippewissett salt marsh, Falmouth, MA, United States - SSM-Prop-6N | ecosystem: Environmental > Aquatic > Marine > Wetlands > Sediment ... | reverse complement strand
TATGACGGCCTGGCGGATTGCCGCCAGAACCTGGCTGCAGAAAAATGACTATATTACCGTCGTCAAAAACTGAAAAGTGTTACCCTATTCTTTGTCCGACTTCTGTCATAATTAGCTGTGCAGCACAAGATCTCCCGAATAAACCAAAACAGCCAGGATGACAACTGCCCATTCCGGCTCAAGCCGAAACGTTTGAGGGGCAAGGTACTCAACCCCCAAAACATCCTGAATCAGCTCAGACCGGTTGACCACCTGCCCATGCCCCTTCTTTTTGCAGAGTTCAAGAATATAATTGGCATATTTGGATTTATACGGGTCAAGCCGATCACCATCGAGCAGTTCCAGAGCGTCAAGGACCGCAGTGGCCTGTTTTGTGCGGTTTTGTCCAGCAACAGCTCGCAGCGTATCCTGAGCAGCCTGATTAATGTTGCTGCCGGTAATAAGCACTGAAAAGTATGGATATTCAGGGGCCTGTTCCTGAAAGTTGGTGTCCAGGCAAATGCCCGCTACCGTATTTACCAGATCACGGAAATTAATCCGCTCATGTGAGGCCGTGCCGGAAAGTTCACGAATAGATTTACCTTTGGCCCATTCGGTAATGGATTTGCTGCGCCCCTGGTACGTTACCTCAAATGCATCCGTCATGTGCTTTTGGATCCATTTTACTAAATCTTTCAGATAGATTGAAGATTTAGATTCATAGGTGGATTTGGCATGCCCGGAGGATGTGGAAGCCAGATCAAGTGCTGCAGCGTAGCTGCTGAGGGCCGTACGAAACTCATCATCGGTGTTTTTTAAATGCAGAAAAATTTCATCAGCTTTTTTTTCGTCTTTAAAATTGGGTGGCTCATAGGGTTGAATAAAATAAATATAGAAATCGCGCGGTGGAACAGCAGTGGATCGCTCATTGGGCGCACCAAAAAATAGATATCCCTGGCGCGCGGCCTTCCGTTCCAACCATTCCAGTTCATGTTGCCATATCTTATAGCCGGTGACATATGTTTGATCAGTACATTCCATAACCCTTCGAAGGGCCTCGTAGTAGTAACGGTCGAGCTGAGAAGTGCCAAGACTTTCGGCGCGCTTTTCGATCAGAGCATCGAAGTCGTCGGTCTTTTTAAGATCAAGATAATACTGACGATTGTCAGGATTGCTGGAAACAAACTGACCGCTGACGGTTTTATGAATCTCACGCAGAACAGTTTCCACTTGAGAAAGCAAGTCATCAGCAGGATCACCCCCGAGCTCTTCAATTCCCGGTTGGTAAAGACATAGTGCATCCCGCAGCTCCATCGGTGTAGCACCAAGGGTTGCATAAATATCACCCGTGGTAAGCCGATGTACGGAAAGGGCGTGAATGAGCCTCAGCGCCATACCCTTATAGGCTGGCCGGGTAAAGGCCTGTTGAATCCGGGATTCCAGTACCTGGCTGCAATCAATAACCGCTTTGATGTCGGGAACAGCTCGGAATGATGGATTTTCACGCAATGTAATCCAGTAGGTATCATATGCAATAAGGCCGGGAAAGTCTTCGGGAAGTTCGTTGTCCAGTGCCTTTTTCATAGCTATGGACAGGGTCTTGAGCACTTCACGTTTTTCAACCGCTGTGACGCGCTCAAAAGTATCAATATAGTCTGGATGCACTGGAAACAAACGCATAAACTCTTCCATGCGTTCGTTCATTTGTCCATAAAATTTGGCGAATGGCATTAAGTACTGCCGAATTTTTTCCTGTTGGTCTGCAGACTTTTTAAGCAGACGTTCGGCTACTACGAATTTTACGTCTTTCCTGGCGATAAGAATCTGCTCAAAGCGGTCCTTAACCCGGCGTATGCTGTCGGCCACAAAAGAAAAGCGTGGGCTGTCAAAAATCGCCTCCTGAACTCCAGCCATGAAACGAAAGCGCAGGTCTTTGCACACCTCACCGATTTCACGCAGGAAGTTGAGATCAAGAATCAGTTCCTGGTCCTTTCGGGTTCGAAGATAATCGAGCAGTTCATCCACTACTAAAAGAAGCCCGTGGTCGGGGTATGCCTGATGAAATGCAGCCATCATTTCTTCGAAAGATCGCTTGCTGTTGATAACATCACTGGCTGGCGGAAAATTAAAGTTCACCCCCAATGCCGCCAGGTGTTCTTCCAGCTCAACAACTATGATGTCCCGCAGGGACATGGTGGTATAACCGATCTCAGTACGAACAACTTTGAACTTCCCGGCAATTTGTGCAACAGCTTTTGCAACTTCGGTATTTTTAAGGGCTGAAACCAGCTCATCATTTTCAGCAATGCCGGAAATCACGGACATTAAATGTGATTTACCAGTCCCGTAATTCCCGACAACCAAAACACCTTTGTTATCAGCCGGTTTATCAAACTGAAGCTGCGGGAAGACCAGGTTCGCCAACCTCTCTGCCATTTCGTCAGAAACAACATATGTTTCAACAAGTTGCCGGGCAGCTATGGTTTCATCTGCGTTAAGAAGTTTGACTACTGTCTCGATGGGTTCAAACTGAATCAATTCATTATATTTCATCCGTTATTATCCCCCTGCTGTGTCCCAACAATGATTAAATCTTTACATTGGTATATTCTATATTCAGGATGCCCCGGTTCAGCATAATAGATATTCCCATCCTTCACAATGCCATTCCACGCTGCAACAATTGTTTTGTTGCGGGAAAGGCTCTGCAGGAGCCTTAATGGATCAATCTTGAGAGACGTTTCAAATAAAATTTCGATATTATCAAGCAGGACAGTATTACTATCAGTGCTGTTTACAATATCATCTAAAATGCGCGAAACCTTGCGCGGTCGCTGATTTTCCGTTAAATCAAGCATTCGCCGTGAAAGCTCCAGGTTCACATTTTGAACCATAGTCCCTATATCTTTCGCTGCATGTTGTATGGCAGCGGTTTTTCCTGATCCTGACGGTGCAACGACCAGAATCAGGCGGTGATAAAGCTCGGCTGCTTTTGGAATTATTTTAAGAAGTTGTTCGGCCAGGATATCAGGCATCGTATTTCTACAAGTTATTATTTTTTAGCTAAATTTAGTAAAATTAAATATTTGCAAGCTTATCAAAAATCGAGGGGTCGGGTCTACGTTTGACCTTTGTTTAAATGTTTTTTAGTTTTTTAAAGCATTCAACCATTATTGACCCCGGTTTTGTCATATCCGGTCAAAAAGTAAATGAAAAATATATTTTAAATCGATTTATAGAAATTTTAATTTACCCAAAAATTCCCCGGTTTGTCCAGAGAAATTCCCGGGTTGAATAGGGAAAAACACCTGGAAAATTTGGGAAACCTTGAAAAAAGCAGCCAAACGGAATTATCAATTTTATTTCACCCAAAACCTTTTTCCCACCTGGAGTTGCACCTTCTCTTTATTCCCTCTTTTTCAGAGATTCAGCGATGTCCGATATTTGTTCAAGCGGGGACACGGTAATTTTTTCATCCAGCACATAGACTGCCCGACCGGGACAAATCACCCATGAAATTTCGGAATGTCAATTCGAATTTTCATGGTATTTATGAATTAATTAAAAAAAAGAGCCCGGATTTGTCCAGGCTCTTTTAAAATGGCGGGGACCTGCCTCTGCTAAAGCTACGGCAAGACCGGCGATACCAGCATAACAGGCCTCAACTTTGGATAGAATCTTTTCATGGAAGAATAAGATATGCTTTTACTTGTAAGCATCACCCCGAGGACCGATGTGGTCAACGTAAACAGTGTCTTCTGATTCATCATACCAAAAAATTATTCGCAAAGAACCGACACGTATCCGGTGGTAGCCTGCCCATTCGCCCATCATATGTTTTACGTTTACATGATCAAGCGGATTATTTTCCAGCTCTTTAAGAATCGTTTTAATTCTCTCTTTGCGGTCTTTAGGAAGCTTTTTCAGATAATTTACAGCAGTGCGATGAACGATGACTTTGCTCATCAGATTGAATCCAGGTCATGGTAAGCGTCTTTTTTCTTTTGCTGTCGATCTTTTTTGGCATTATGAAGTTGAGCTGTAGTTTTATCATCCAGATCAAGTCCCAACAACTCTTCTATTTTTTTAAAATCTTTCAGCAAGAGCACAACTTCTTTAGGTTTTCCATGTTCATCAACAATATATTTTCTATTAATATGCATGCTATTACCTCATACGCAAAGATTTTGCTTTCTTTTAAGTAGTGTATCAAATAATGTTCATATGACAAGATATTATTATAGCTACCATCCTTCTCACTCTACATTATACATACAGAGTGCCTACCCTTTCAATGCAAAGATGCAAGGGGTCGGGTCTGCCGTTGACCATTGTTTAAATTTAGCAAACTTTCACTTTTAGAAGGATGAAGGATGGGACGTAGGAAGGATGGGACGTAGGTGAATAGGTGCATATCCTGATTTTAATCAGTTAATATAATCTGCCAACTCCGGCAATTCCTTTGATCCGGCCCTTCGATGCACTGCCGATGTAGTCATACCAAGATATCGGGCTAATTCCGCTCCAAAGTACCTGATCTTTTTTACTGCTATCTGGCAGAACAATGTCCTTGCCCGCAAAGCACCAGGTTTTCTGCTGGCTGAGCGTAATTCTGCTTCTTCTACTTCTTCACGTTTTAAATTTAATAAGCATTTTCAATATCTTAAAAACTTGAACGGTTGTTCGACCCCCCGCCTCCACCACTATTTTGCAAGTTAACCCAAACACTTAATCGATTTTCCCCCTCAAAAACCGACACGCGAGTCCCCCTTCAATCTCCATAACGGCCATAAAACATGTTGCCATTTTGGCACCATAGTACTATATTGAAAATTGTAAAACAATAAAGTTAAGAAAGGCAATAAGATGGCAATTAGTAAAAGCGAGCGCGTTTCAGCCAGAGTAACACCTCAAGTATATAATGTACTCACTCAGGCAGCCGAACTTTCCGGGGCAACCATGAATCAATTCCTTGTGCAATCTGCCCTGGAAAAAGCACAATCAGTTATTGAGCAGGAACGGGTTATTAACATGAACATAAAATCAGCCAGTGCCTTTTTTAAAGCAATAGACAAACCACCGGAACCCTCCAGAAAACTAAAAAACGCTGTCAAATCCTATAAAAAACGCCTGCCCCATGTTGAAGATTGAAAATCTCAACAAACAGCATAAACGCAATCGATTTGATTGCGGGGTTGACGAGTTGAACCTTTATCTCAGAAATACGGCACGACAGCACCCGACAAAAGGTATTTCACGAACGTTTATTTTGATTGATGATACGGTTCCCTCTGAAATACTTGGCTTCTTCACACTCTCTTCCTGTGAGATTCATGCCGAGAGGCTCCCCGGACGATATGCAAAAAAATATCCCCTGACCGCTCCTGCTGCCAAACTTGCACGCTTGGCAATTGCAAAAACAAAACAACGAAAGGGGCTGGGAACCTTGCTAATGATGAATGCTATCGAGCGGATTATAACGGTATCAGAAAACTTGGGAATTATTGGTTTTTTTGTTGACGCAAAAAACCAGAGTGCAAAAGCTTTCTATGAACAATTTGGTTTTATTCCTTTACCTGACAACCCGTTGGAACTTTTTCTACCGATAGATACACTGAGAAAGGCTTTCAAAGAGGGATGATTGTTTTTCAGAAAAACTATAATGCAAGGGGTGCAAGGGGTCGGGTCTGCCGTTGACCATTGTTTAAATTTAGCAAACTTTCACTTTTAGAAGGATGGGACGTAGGTGAACAGGTGCATATCCTGATTTTAATCAGTTAATATAATCTGCCAACGCCGGCAATTCCTTTGATCCGGCCCTTCGATGCACTGCCGATGTAGTCATACCAAGATATCGGGCTGCTTCCGCTCCAAAGTACCTGATCTTTTTTACTGCTATCTGGCAGAACAATGTCCTTGCCTGCAAAGCACCAGGTTTTCTGATGGCTGAGCGTAATTCTGCTTCTTCTACTTCTTCACGTTTTCACGTTTTAAATCTAATAAGTATTTTCAATATCTTAAAAGCTTGAACGGTTGTTCGACTACCCCGCCTCCATCCTTCGCAGTAAGCGGAGCGAAACGCGAAGGATGCCCTCCGTAGCTTCAGCAAAGGAGGGCTACATGGCTGGTTCAGAGCTTCGGATGGCAGGCCACTTGTCCTCCATAGCATCAAAGATGCGACGGCGGACCTTTTATTTCACTAACCCGAATTATTCATCAATAGTTCTTTAAAAACAAAAAGGGATTTGCCTTTTCGGCAAATCCCTTTCAAATATGGCGGGGACGACGAGACTCGAACTCGCGACCTCCGGCGTGACAGGCCGGCGTACTAACCAACTGTACTACGCCCCCGGTTTGCTCTTTTAATCATTCTTTTTATGGTGGGCGGTACTGGGCTCGAACCAGTGACCCTCGGCTTGTAAGGCCGATGCTCTCCCAACTGAGCTAACCGCCCGAATCCGGAAACTAAGAATTTAAAATCTTACAATAAGATTTGTTATATGTCAATCAGGAATATGAAGGGCTCGCTAAAATTTTCCCGGTTACTGCGACGCATGGGCCTGGTCCGTCTTGGCGGAATAGAACCGGGAAATCTCTTCATGCACCTTGAGAAAATTTTCCGGGTCATCGAGCACCAGGGCCTGCTTCAGGACTTCGTCCATGTGGTCCACCATAACGATATCGACCTTTTTGAGGATCTTGTCCGGAATTTCCTTGAGATCACGCTCATTCTCCCGCGGAATAAGCACCGTGGAGATCAGCCCGCGATGGGCGGCAAAAACCTTTTCTTTTAAACCGCCGATGGGCAGCACCCGTCCGCGCAGGGTGATTTCGCCGGTCATGGCAATATCTTTCTTGACCGGAATCCGGGTCAGCGCGGAAACAATGGACGTGGTAATGGCAATGCCGGCCGAAGGGCCGTCTTTGGGAATGGCGCCTTCCGGCACATGAATATGAATATCCATCTGATGATACAGCTCATCGGACAGCCCCAGCACAACCGCCCGCGACCGCACATAACTGACAGCGGCCTGGGCGGATTCCTTCATCACATCTCCGAGCTTTCCGGTAATGTTCAGTTTGCCCTTGCCCGGCATGGTGGCCACCTCGATGACCAGGAGCTCACCGCCGACTTCCGTCCAGGCCAGTCCGGTGGTGATCCCGATCTTGTCTTTCTCCTCGACCACGCCGTAGCGGAATTTGGGAACCCCCAGGTACTTTTCAACCCCGTGTTTATCGATTTTGACCGCTGTTTCTTCCCCGCCCTTGACCACCTCAATCGCCACTTTGCGGCAGATCGCGGCGATTTCACGCTCCAGGTTCCGAACCCCGGCCTCCCGGGTATAGCGCCGGATCATCTCCAGCAGGGCATTATCGGTAAAATGGAGGTTGTCCGCTTTCAGACCGTTGGCCTCTTTCTGTTTGGCAATCAGAAAATCGTTGGCAATGGACAGTTTTTCACTCTCCATATACCCGGGAATGCGAATCACCTCCATCCGGTCCTGCAGGGCCGGCGGAATGCCCTGAAGGGTGTTGGCCGTGGTAATAAACATCACCTGGGACAGGTCATAGTCCACGTCCACATAATGGTCGTTGAAAGTGCTGTTCTGTTCCGGGTCCAGCACCTCCAGCAGCGCAGACGCCGGGTCGCCGTGAAAATCCTTGCTCATCTTGTCGATCTCATCCAGCAGGAAAACCGGATTGTCGGTCCCGGCCTTTTTCAGGGACTGGAGAATCTTGCCCGGCAGCGCTCCGATGTAGGTCCGGCGATGCCCCCGAATTTCCGCCTCATCCTTGACCCCGCCCAGGGACTGTCTTACGAACCTGCGGCCGGCCGCCCGGGCAATGGATTTGGCCAGGGAGGTCTTGCCCACACCGGGCGGGCCGACAAAGCAAAGAATGGGGCCCTTGATCTTTTCCACCAGGCTCTGCACCGCGAGATATTCCAGAATTCGTTCCTTGGGGTCTTTGAGTCCGAAGTGGTCTTCATTTAAAATCTTTTCCGCGGCATCGATATCCATCTTGAGCTCGGACGTCTCTCCCCAGGGCAGGGCCAGCATCCAGTCTATGTAATTTCTGACCACGTTTCCTTCGGCGGACATGGGCGTCATCATTTTGAGCTTTTTAATCTCTTTTTCAACCTTGGATTGCGCTTCCTGGCTTAACCGCTTTGATTTCAGTTTTTCTTCAAACTCGTTGATCTCGCTGGTCTTGTCGTCCTTGCCGCCCATTTCCTTCTGAATGGCGCGCATCTGTTCGGCCAGATAGTAATCCTTCTGGCTTTTTTCCATCTGTTTTCGGACCCGGCTCTTGATCTTTTTTTCCACCCGAAGCATCCCCAGCTCCGATTCCATGAAACTGTATATTTTTTCCAGTCTTTCCTTGGGATCGAGCATTTCCAGCAGTTCCTGCTTTTCCGGCAGTTTGATGTTCATCTGGGGGGCCAGAAGATCCGCCAGTTTAGAAGGGTCCTTGATCGAAGAAACTTTGGTAAAAATCTCCTTTGAAATCCGTTTGTTAAACTTCATGTACTCATCCAGCGTGGAAATGACGATCTTGACCAGCGCATTCGCTTCCGGCGTGTTCGTTGCCGGCTCCGTCACCGCTTCCACAACCGCCGAAAAATAGTTCTCCCCGTGAACGAACTTTTTCATGCGAAAACGTTTCGCCCCTTCCACCAGGACCTTGACGCTGCCGTCCGGCAATCTCAGCATCTGCAGAATGGTGCATACCGATCCCAGCGGATACATGTTTTCCTCCTCCGGATTGTCCACTGCAGAATCTTTCTGGGTGGCTAAAAATATCTTCTTATCCCCCCGAAGGGCCTCTTCCACCGCGTTAATGGACTTCTGGCGACCGACAAACAGGGACGCCACCATATGCGGAAATACCACAATATCCCGCAACGGCATCATGACCATTGAAAGGCTGCTGTCTTTTTGAGATTTAAAAATCACCTTTTTTGTTCCTTCAGAAAAGATTTCAGAATTTAAACAGTCCCCGGGCCCGGCCGAGCAGAAACAGACCAGCGCCCAGTGCATTCATATTCTACCACGTGGCGGAACAACCATCAAGGGTTACGCATGAAAGCCGTATGAATGTACCGGAGAAAAACAGGTAAGGGCAATCTTGCTTACGCAGACTCTTTTTTCTTGTTGTTGCTGTAGACAATAATGGGTTTTGCCGATTTGGTCAGCACTTCGCTGCCGATAATGCATTCTTCGATATTATTGTTTGAAGGCAGGTCATACATAATTTCCAGCATAATATCTTCCAGAATGGCCCGCAGCCCCCTGGCGCCGGACTTGCGTGCAATCGATTTTGACGCCACGGCGGCCAGCAAATCCTCATTGAACCGGAGCTTGACGTTCTCCAGTTCAAACAGTTTTTCATACTGTTTGGTCAGCGCATTTTTCGGCTGGGTCAGAATCTCAACCAGGGCCTCCTCATTCAAATCGTTCAGGGTCGCCACCACGGGCATCCGGCCCACGAATTCGGGAATCAGGCCGTGTTTGATCAGATCTTCCGGCTGCACGTCGCAAAGCACCTCGCCCACATCTTTTTTACCGGACTTTTTGATCTCCGCGCCGAAACCGATGGACTTTTTGCCGGTCCGCTGTTCGATAATATTTTCCAGACCGTTAAAGGCGCCGCCGCAGATAAAAAGGATATTGGCGGTGTCGACCTGAAGGAAATCCTGCTGCGGATGTTTTCGGCCGCCTTTGGGCGGCACATTGGCAATCGTTCCCTCGATGATCTTGAGCAGGGCCTGCTGTACCCCTTCCCCGGACACATCCCGGGTAATGGACGGGGTATCCGATTTCCGGGAAACCTTGTCGATTTCGTCGATATAAACAATCCCGCGGGACGCCCGCTCAATATTGTAATCTGCGGCCTGCAGCAGACTCAGGATAATGTTCTCCACGTCTTCGCCCACATAACCGGCTTCGGTCAAAGAGGTGGCGTCTGCAATGGTAAACGGTACATCCAGCATTCTGGCCAGCGTCTGCGCCAGCAGCGTTTTTCCGGTACCGGTCGGCCCGATCAGGAGAATATTGCTTTTCTGTAGCTCGACATCATCCTTGTTCCCCTTGTATTCGATCCGTTTGTAGTGGTTGTACACCGCAACGGAAAGGACCTTCTTGGCCTTTTCCTGACCGATGACATACTGGTCCAGAAACTTCTTGATTTCATGGGGGCTGGGAACGGCATCCCGTTTCTTGGACAAGGCTTCTTTCTGTTCTTCGGCAATAATATCATTGCACAACTCGATACATTCATCACAGATATAAACGGACGGGCCGGCCACAAGCTTTTTGACTTCATCCTGGCTCTTGCCGCAAAATGAACAGAAAAGATGACTTTGTTTTCCCGACCCCTTTTTCGTCGCCATGATTTATCCTCTGTTTATTTTAGTGTTAAAACCGCTTAGACCATATCCCGTTTGGTAATCACCTTGTCGATGACACCATAGGTTTTGGCCTCCTCCCCGCTCATAAAAAAGTCGCGTTCCGTATCCTCATGAATTTTGTCCGCCTTCTGTTTGGTGTGGGTGACCAGGATGTTGTTGAGCGCCTCGCGCATCCGGAGAATCTCCCTGGCATGAATATCGATATCCGTGGCCTGTCCCTGGAACCCACCCATGGGCTGGTGCAGCATAATCCGCGAGTGCGGAAGCGCATACCGTTTCCCCTTCGCGCCGGCGGCCAGCAGGACGGCTCCCATGCTGGCCGCCTGACCGAAACAGAGGGTCGACACATCAGATTTGACATACTGCATGGTATCATAAATCGCCAGGCCGGCGGTGACATGCCCCCCGGGAGAATTGACATACAGGTGGATCTCCTTTTCCGGGTCTTCCGATTCCAGGAAAAGCATCTGGGCAATAATGATATTGGCCAGATGATCATCCACCGTTCCGCCCAGAAAAACGATTCGGTCCTTTAACAGCCTGGAATAAATATCATAAGCCCGTTCCCCCCGGTTGGTCTGCTCCACAACCATGGGAACCAGCTGCATTGTTTCAGACATCTGCTTTGTCATATCGATCCGCGCTTTCTATTGAACCGCCGTGAAACGTAAAGAGAAAATTAAAGATATTCATATTCAAAACTCCGCATTCGAAATTGCGCACTTAGTCGGGACTGTCTTTCGGTTCCGTTTTTTCAATAATCGTCGCCCGTTCCTTGATCAGTTCCAGCGCCTTCTTCTCAAGCACCTGGGGACGAATCATATCGTCGGAGACTTTTTCTTTGACAAAAGAAACGTCCCGGCCGACCTGTTTGGCCAGTTCTTCGTATTTGGCCTCGATTTCCTTCTCGTCCGCGTCCAGACTCTCTTTTTTCGCGATCGCTTCCAGCAGAAGCGCCGCCCGCACCTGTTTTTCCGCGGGACCCTTGTAGTTTTCAAGCAGACGCTCCGGGCTCTGTCCCATGTCCGCCAGATTCAGCCCCTGGGCGGAAAACATCTGCTGCATTTCCATTAACATATTTTTCGCCTGGGTCTCAACCATTTTCTGGGGAACGTCAAAACTGTTTTTCTCAATCAGCAGATCGAATATCTTTTCCCGAATATCATTTTCGGACTTCTGCTTTTTCTGGTCCAGCATCGACGCCCGGAACTTGGTCTTCAGGTCCTGAATATCCTTGTATTCCCCGAGATCCCTGGCAAATTCATCGTCCAGCACCGGCAAAATTCTTTCTTTGATTTCATTCAGGGTAAGCGTGAAATCCGCTTTTTTCCCGGCAAACGTCTCATCGCCGTAGTCTTCCGGCAGGTCAATGGAAAAATCCTTGCTTTCGCCCGTGTTCATCCCGGCAATCTGGTCGGCCATACCGGGAAAAACCGTCGCCTCCGACAGCTCCATGGAATAATCTTCCTGTTTTCCCTGGGGAATCGCCTCACCATCGACGGTGCCTTCATAGTTCACCACCACGGTGTCCCCTTTTTGGGCGGCTCTTTCCGTAACCTCCTTCAGGGTCGCGTAACTTTTTCGCAGGGTTTCTATTTCCTTATCGACATCTTCGTCGGTAATCTCAACCTTTTCCTGCGCCAATTCCAGACCTTCATAATCCTTGACATCGATTTCCGGTTTGACCTCGAAAACAGCGGTATAGGTAAAGTCCTTGCCCGCCTCAATAATACCGTTTTCGATCTTGGGCTGGGAAACCGGTCTTTCATTGACCTCATCAAGCGCCTTGGGATAGGAATCGCTGACGATTTTCTGGATCACGTCCTCTTCCACCTGGGCCTTGAAATGTTTTTTCAGAATCGCCACCGGAACCTTGCCGGGACGAAACCCCTTGATTTTAACCTCTTTTTTCAAGCCTTTATAGGTTTTATCGATCTCTTCATCCACCCGGGAACCCGGAATACAGACGGTCATTCGTTTTTCCACACCACTGATACTTGAAACATCTACTTTCATGTTTATTTTTAACTCCTTTGATCTATGCGAGAGGGGGGACTTGAACCCCCACGGTTTTACCCGCTGGATCCTAAATCCAGTGCGTCTGCCATTCCGCCACTCTCGCTGTTTTTAACAAGAAACGGCTTTGCTCTGATTTTTTGGCAATTTTTCGATTTTACAGCTTTCGTTAAAATATGTCAAGTAATTTAGAATAGTTATGGGTTTTTCAATGGGTTGAGAAACATTTATTTCATAAAAATACTTTCAAAGTTCAAATAAAAAATACCGGTGAAAAAATGTCAGAATTCAAATTACAAATACCAAATGAAATCCAAAATCCCAATGCCAAACATTTGAAATTTGATATTTGGCATTCACTTGTCATTTGAGCTTTGGCCCTTGAACTTTGTGTGCTTCAGTCCCCCTCGGCAGCCGCGGGCTGCGCACCGTCTTTTTGACGCTGGCCGTATCCGCTCTGGATTTTGACCAGGGTATTGTACACCCCCCGGTGGCCCAGAAGATCTTCGTGGCTGCCCTCCTCCACAATCTCCCCGCCCGCCATCACGATGATTTTATGGGCGTTGCGTACCGTGGACAGCCGGTGCGCGATCAACAGCGCGGTCCGGTCCGCCATCAGGTGATCCAGCGCTTTTTGCACCTGCGCTTCCGAATGCGAGTCCAGCGACGAGGTGGCCTCATCCAGAATCAGAATCGGCGCATCCTTCACGATCGCCCGCGCGATCGCTATCCGCTGACACTGCCCCCCGGACAGCCGCACCCCCTTCTCCCCGGTCACCGTGTCATAGCCCTCCGGCAGCGACAGGATAAAATCGTGAATACAGGCCGCCCGGGCCGCCGCCACGATCTTTTCCTCCGAAACATCCCGGCCCCCGTAGGCAATGTTGTTGCGAATGGTGTCGTTGAACAGCAGCGTCTCCTGGGTCACGAAGGCCATCTGGTCCCGCAGGCTTTTGACCTGCACCTTGCGGATATCGGTCCCGTCAATATAGATCCCGCCCCGGTTGACGTCGTAAAACCGCAGCAGCAGGTTGGCAATCGTGCTCTTGCCCACCCCGCTGTGCCCCACGATGGCCAGGATCTCCCCCTTGTTGACCGTGAAATTGATCCCCTTTAACACCGGCGTGTCCTCGTACTGAAACGACACGTCCCGAAACTCGATCGCCCTTTCAAATTTCGGCAGCGCTTTCGCCCCGGGCGCATCCTTGATATCCGGAACGATATCCAGCAGATCAAACACCCGGATCGCCGCCGCCACCCCT
>Ga0272441_10010844_pt1 | contig 13670 bp, 15 predicted proteins | sample SSMProp6N_FD_193582 | JGI IMG/M metagenome (GOLD analysis project Ga0272441, IMG submission 193582) | Marine sediment archaeal communities from Little Sippewissett salt marsh, Falmouth, MA, United States - SSM-Prop-6N | ecosystem: Environmental > Aquatic > Marine > Wetlands > Sediment ... | reverse complement strand
CAAAATACAGAAAGGAAAACGCATGCAGGAATATGATACTTTGAAAGAGTTGGTGGCTGCTGCTGAAGATGACATCATCAAAGCCGAAGGAGGTAACAAAGCGGCCGGCACCCGGGTACGCAAATCCATGCAGGAAATTAAACAAACCGCCCAATCGGTCCGCACCAAAATCCTGGAACAGCGCTCCGCCGACTAAACTTAATATCATTGGTGAATTCAATATCAGGGTGAACATATAACGCCGGAGATGTAATATCACAACCGGCGGGATTACTGTTATTACCCACTTTTTCCATTGGGTGCATCAATAAATATAAGGATTTAACATGCCGCCGCAATTTCTGTTTGACATCAGCGGTATTGATCTAAACCATGTCATCTATGACATTGAACATATTAAATCTGTCAACCCTCACCGTTATGAAATGCAACAACTGGACGGCGTCGTTCACCTCGACCTCGACGCCGGCACCGCCATCGGTTTTAAAGATATTACCGAAAACGAATTCTGGATTCGGGGACACATCCCCGAGCGACCCTTAATGCCGGGTGTGCTGATGATCGAAGCCGCCGCCCAGTTAGCCAGTTTCTGCGCCACAAAAGCCTCCGGCGAAGAACGCTTTATTGCCTTCGGGGGCATCGAAGACGTCAGGTTCCGCGGGCAGGTGACTCCGTCCAGTCGCCTCTACCTCCTGGGAAAGTTTCTCGAAGTCCGCCCTCGTCGCTTCAAACTCGCCGCCCAGGGTCTCGTCGAAGGACAAATGATCTTTCACGCCACCGTCATCGGCATGCCCATTTAATCATATCCTGACAATCAATTATGAAAAACCAGGAACTATTCGACGGCTGCTTGGTTATCTCACCCCTGGATGACCTTAACGCCGCCACGATTGATATGCCCCCCACCGCGGGCGTCTGCCTCTTTGCTAACGCCAAAAATCAGCCCATCCTCTTGCTCTGCGGCGCCAACCTCCGCACCCTCGTCCGCCGTCGTCTGCACCAGGACGCCGCCGCCGAAAAAACCCGACGCACCCCGCTGCGCCCTATCGTCGAACGCATCTGGTTTAGACGCTCCTACTCCGCCTTCGAAACCCAATGGGCCTATTACAATGCCGCCGCCGCCGTCTATCCGGACCGTTTCGCCGAATTCTTTCCCCGCCTGGACGCCTGGTTTATCACCGTCAATCCGGATGATAAATATCCCTGTTTTAACCAAACCAGTCAATTGAATATCTCATCCCCGTCGAAAAACGATGGGGTTCCATCAACTTCTCGGCGCCCCTTATATTGGGGACCGTTCTCGGCAAAAAAATCCGCCACCCGTTTTCTGGATACTTTACAAAACCTCTTCGATTTATGCCGTCATCCCCATTTGTTGGCCCAGGCGCCTCATGCCGCCGGATGCCCCTATGCCCAGATGAACCGCTGCGCCGCCGTTTGTAACGGATCGGTAAACCTGGATCATTATCGGAAAATTATTCAAAAAACCATCGACTTCCTGAATCACCCCATCGCCCGGGGCATCGACGCCCTGGAAAAACAAATGAAAAAATCCGCCGCCGATCTTCAATTCGAGACGGCCCAAAACCTCAAAGAAAAATTAAGCCAGGCCCAAAAATTGCTGTCGGCCGACTTCCAATGGATCGCTCCTCTCGATCAATTTTATCTGCTGCTGTTTCAATCCGGACCCAAATATAAAATCCCCCGACGCCGCGCCGCTCTGCCCACCGTTACCCCTTTTATCATCAGCCCTGATCGTATCACCCAGATCGAACCTTTTCTGCTCGAACAGGCCCATGACGCCGCTCATATCACCCTCGATCATCTCAACCTCATCCAAATGCAAAAAAAACCGCCGCATCGTCAAAATCTGGCGTGGATCGCCCGGTTCCTCTATCGAAAATCTCAGGACCAGGGTCTCTTGACGACGGCCGCTGACGCCCAAAACCACGATGAATTAGCCCAAAAAATCGTTCAACACTTCACCCGACCTAAAATTAATTATAAAAAACCGAAACTGGACACTCTTTCACTCACCTCACCGGAAAAAAATGAACTGCCCGAAAATTAGAACAGGACTTTTGCAAAATTGAGTTTAGGCACATACTAAAATCAAACTCAAGGCCTCTGCTGCAACAGCAGGATAATAATCAATACCGCCATAAACAAGGCCGCCGCCAAAATAATCGCCGTCATCTTCAAGCCCAACTGACCCGATTGCTGAATGGATGTTTCCGGCTCAACTACTTTTTGCGGATTCCCTTTTTCCAGACTCGCCAACGTACCGGCGTCAAATTTGTCCCGCGCCTGCATCGGCGGACCACCCGATTGTATCGAACGCAAATCTTCCAGCAAAACTTTCACGCTCGGATACCGATCATCTCGATCCTTGGCCATCATAAATTCTATCGTCTCGGCCACGCCCACACTCAACGACGTATTCAAATGATCCGGCGGCACCAGCGTCTCTTTCAAATGCTTATGCATCACCGCCGACGGCGTCGGCGCCTCGAACGGAACCCGTCCGGTCACCATATGATAAAACGTCGCGCCTAACGAATATATGTCCGCGCGAAAATCAATATTCACCTCACCGCGTATCTGCTCCGGGGATATGTAATAAGGCGTCCCATAAGCGCGACCCGCCTCCATTTGGGCCGCCGCCTGATCTTCGGCTTCCCGCGCCAAACCCATATCCGCCAGCTTCGCCACCCCCGAATCCATCAGCATAATATTCTTAGGCTTAACGTCACGGTGTATCAAACCACGCTCATGAGCATGCTGCAACGCCTCGGCCATCTGTATGATAATATCCAACGCCGCCTGCTCGGAATACACATTGTTCTTCGCTAAATCATCATAGACCGTCTTGCCTTCCACGTACTCCATCACAAAATAATGATAACCGCTCGCCGAACCAACATCGATCGCCTGTACAATATTCGGATGATTCAAACGCGCCGCCGCTTGACCTTCCTTGTAAAAACGCTCAACGTATTCCGGATTCTCACTCAATCGTTTCGGCAAAACCTTGATCGCCACCACACGATTCAAGGAAAGCTGCTTCGCTTTATACACCGTCGCCATCGCCCCGGCGCCCAACTTTTCCAAAAACTGATAACCCGGAATCCGACGCGTCGGACGGGTCTCTTCGATCTTCTCACGCAGTCGATCTAATTGACTGTTAGTCACATATCCCTGCAGCAGTAAAGCATCGGCCAAACTGTGAGGCTTGCTCTGCCGCGCCAAATTCTTCATCACATCCTGGCATTCCCGAATTTCCGTCTCGGTACAAAGATGCTTGGATATTACCAAACGCCCTAATATGGAATCAAGACTGGTTTCTTTAGACGAATCAGACATACCCTTTGATGAATTAGACATATCTTTTGATGAATTAGACATACAACTGGCCACTTATTAAGGCTGCGCGATAATATCTACTCCTGTATTCCGGGCAGAACCCGGCGCGAACCACTACAAGTCTTATAATGCTACTATTTTTTCCATCCACCGTCAAGACCAAAATGGCACATAACACCTTTTTATGATAAACCATCACTCTCGTATGGGATTTTCGGCTGCAGGCCCCAAACCATAACAAACGGATGGCCCAATAAATCCACTATAACGATTTTTCATAAAAAGAAAACGCCTAATTTCATAACATAAATGGCATTTGCCCCCATAGCCCTGTTTCGGTTGATAACCGGCCTCTAACGCAGTTTCTATCAACCCAACCGGCCCCTGCTCCACCAAAACCGACATTATCGGATGGTCCCGGTAGTCAAATCCCCGCCATAACTTATCCAGACCGCCTTCCTGGTCTGCTGTCACCCTTCCCGCAATTATTCCTATGCAGGTGCCGCTGAAAACATTACCACTGCCATCTATATGTACGTGTTGCGCTCCGAGCAGGTTCTTTTTACAATTATCCCCGGAAAATTCGCTGTAAACCTTTGCGGGTAAAAGATTAGCTAATTTTTCCGCCGCCCGACCCAACAACCTTTCCCTACGCATGCCCATAGCTTGAAGATAGGCGGAATTTCGATCAATACGATTCATCGGGCCTACCAATACCGGTGCTTTATAAAAATCCCGCCACCGAATCTGCACGCGATCCTTTCCCAGCACTTCCCGCCCAATTTGTACTCCCCGCCGAACCCGTTCCATCGAAACATATTCCTGATGATACACGTCTGTGCTTATCTGTAGTTTTGTCAAACCTAATTCAAGCAGCCGCTCTAATCGCTCCCGAACCAGTTTATCACTTGTACACCAGTGAGCGTTGGTCTCGATCTTCTCTAATCCCCCCAGTCCCTCCGCCTGGGCCGTCCTCAAAATCACCTCCAGCCGTTCAAAATTATCAAATGGCTCGCCTCCGGTTATATGCACCAGCCCTCCCTGCCCCGCCAAACGACGCACGGCCTGCCAGCACCCCAACGCCAATGACACACTCATTTCAGTTGCGGCGCTTCCCGCTTGAGGACCGGAATAGACATAACAGCAGGCACACTGGGCCGGACAACCATAGCTCAACATCAAACCCGCCGATTTCCATAACTTGAATTTAAACTCGTCCGGACGACGCCCCCGATTGAATACGTTATCCTCCAAACGAAGCATCATTTATTTCTCATTAAAAATTATTCAATTCTCAGCCCAACCTATTATACCACCTTTCGCCAAGTATTTTACATAATTTTTGATCATTAAATCTTTGGATCGCACCCTGTGTTACTCTGCCTGCCTTTTTATCGGACACCAAAAATCTGCGTTCTTTCCGCCCAAAACCACTAAAGAATTTCTTTTATCTCGGTCGATAAATTCTCCTACGCAGAATAAACCAGATTGCCCAGACAGGAGCACCCCTCATGAGTAAAGCAGAACTCATTGATGCTGTACGTGAACTAAATTGCACCGCCACAAAAGAATTTCTCGCCCAGTTTAACGAAAGACAACTCCAGGATTATCTTGATAATTTGCTTGAACTTGATTTCGTTGACCTGACCGCTATCGCCGTCGCACCATTGCCGAATTGATCAAAAGATCACCATTAAACACCCCTCCGGAAAATCCCCAGGTAAATATTTTTATTATCGGCCCCTGCGCCTAGGACCCTTCAAAACCATTGTTTGACTGTCCCATTCAATAACTCCGACCCCGCGGCAAACCCAGCCTGCGGTTGATTTTTTGCAGCAGCCAGTTAATATAAGGCATCACCAGCGCCGACAATAATGCCGAAAACACCATCATCTTCGACAACTCTCGATAGTGCCCACCAAAGCCAATCCCCTTAAAACCAGACAGCAAATACACCATCTGCTCTACCCCAAAACTCCCTAACACCGTCACCAGCATCATCGGCAGCAGTCGATCTCCATATATCATCTCACGCAACTGCCGTATCAACAGCGCCAGCAGTCCAAAACTAAACGCGTAACTCCCCAACGGCGCCGAACTAAGCAAATCTTTCATCAGACCCAGCACCCAACACGCCACCAGAACATCGTCTTCCCCGCCCGGCCAAAACGCCAGCACCACCACCACAACCAACAGTAAATCCGGCGTAATCCGCTTCGATCCCAAGGCCAAAGGCTGACAAATACTCACTTGAATAACCACCAGCGCCAACACCAAAAATGTAAAACTCAACCAACGCATCTAACCGTCACTTTTTAACCTGCACGGCGAACGCTCACAATTATTTTATTTATTCCACTGCGTCCCGATGATAAATACATTCTGCAAACCGGGCAAATCCGCCGCCGGCTCCACCGTAATCTCCCAAAACACTGAATTATCCGGATCCAAACGACAACTTTTAACAAAGCCCACCAGCATCTGCACCGGCAAATATTTCGGATTCGAGCGCGCTGTCACCGCATCACCCGCCTTAACCGGCTCCGAAGCCTTCACCAGGTTCACCATAATATCCCCGCCTCTCTGACCCTGTAAGGTTCCCCAAGCCGACCATTGCTCTTGACGATCCCTTCGCGGCTCAATTTTCACCGGCATACTAAATCCCGAATCCGTCAACAATTGCACCCGAAAACCGGCATCGTTGTCTTCGGTGATTTGACCCACCACACACATCTTTAACCGCTCCTGTATCATCTCCGGCTCGTGGACCGTCACCGAACCTTTCACCCCGCTAATCACAATTTGCCCCGGCTGCAAGCCCGAACGGTTCAATATCAGCAAATCACGCCAACTGGACGCATCGCCGCCCACTACCTGAGCATCCGTAAAATTCATCGGCGCCTCACCAAAAATATCCTTCAATCCCGATAACTGGTTAACCCGAGCTTGCGTCTGCTGCAATTGCTGCTTAAGATTATATATCTCTGTTTCCGCCTGAAGATACTGCTCCGCCGTCACCACGCCCCCATCGGACGCCTCGGCTTCACTTGACGAACCTTGCAAAAATGTCCGACCACCTCGGCTGATCGGACTCAACATCCACCACAACGCCTGATCCGCCAAATCCGTCAATCCCTGCGGCAACAGCAGCAACGCCACCATCGAAAACAGCATTAACAGCTTGAATAATCCCTTATTCGATATCTCATATCGTTGATGCCAACTCATAACCATTCCTCCACCACCGCCGTAAAACGCGATTCCTGTTCACCGACCCAACCCCCCGTCATGATTACTATTCAAACCCACATGCCATAACCGCAAACTTACAAATTATTTAGAATTAGCCGCGTTTAGCTTCTCCAAAAAATCCTCTGGAACCCGAACCGCCACCACCTCGCCCCGGGCACATAACTCGCCATTGGCCCATAAAGTCTCTGCCACAACCACCTTCCGTTTCTTGATCTCTTTCACTCGACCGCGAACCTCCAGCGTCACCCCCAACGGCGTCGGCTTCAAATAATCAACATGCAGCGACCCCGTCAAAAAACGTAGCGGCGCACTTGTCTCCGGATCGCTTTTTTCTTCACGATACGCCGCCGCCGCCGCCGTCCCGGTGCCATGACAATCAATCAATGACGCAATCAAGCCGCCATAGACATATCCCGGCACCGCCATATGATACGACTTGGGCTCAAAGCGGCACACGCTTTCTTCCCCCTCCCAGTAACTCTTAATATGCAGCCCATGCTCATTCAGCCGACCGCAACCGTAACAATAACTCAAATCTTCCGGGTAATAATCTTGAAATGCTTTCTCACTCATCGCTCTAATCAAACCTCCTGTTGAAAAACAAATGAGCAGATGACATATCATCTACTCAACCATGCGCTCATCCATTCACTTTGGCCCACATCAAAACATCGAATCATCCGTTTCCAGCGTATCCTTCCATAATTCCAGGTTCTCCAGGTACACGCTCGTCCCCCGCGCCACACACGTCAACGGATCGTCCGCCACGATCACTTCCAGACCCGTAGCGTTCGCCAACACCTTATCCAAACGACGCAACAACGCCCCGCCTCCCGCCAGGGTAATCCCGTTGTCGATCAAATCCGCCGCCAACTCCGGCTCCGCCCGTTCCAGGGTACGCGTCACCACGTCTATAATCGCCGAAATCGGCTCCTTCAAACATTCACGAACCTCTTCGCTGGTGATCACTATCTTACGAGGCAAGCCCGATATCGTATCACGCCCCGACACCTCCATCGTCAATTCCTTATCCAACGGCGCCGCCGAACCGATTTGGATCTTGATCTTTTCCGAACGCGCCTCCCCTATCAACAGATTATACGTCCGTTTCAAATGACCCACGATCGCCTCATCCATATCATCCCCGGCCACCCGCACCGATTCCCGCACACTGATATCCGCCAGACTCATAATCGCAACTTCCGTCGTACCCCCACCAATATCTATGATCATCGACGCCGTCGGCTCGGTAATCGGCAATCCCGCCCCAATGCCCGCCGCCATCGGTTCCTGTACCAGGTAAACCCGACGCCCACCAGCTCGCTCCGCCGAATCCAACACGGCACGCTTCTCCACCGCCGTAATCCCCGACGGCACCGACACCACAATCCGAGGACGTATCAAGCCACGACGACCATGAACCTTACGGATAAAATAACTCAGCATCGCCTCGGTTATCTCAAAATCGCTGATCACCCCATCCTTCAATGGACGAATCGCACTTATCGAACCGGGGGTTTTCCCTAACATCTCCTTCGCCACTAATCCCACCGCATTGCCGTTCTGCAATACCCTGTTGGTCCCCTTACGAACCGCCACCACCGACGGCTCATTTAATACGATACCATCTCCGCGTACGCATACCAACGTATTACACGTACCCAAATCTATCCCCATATCCAGAGAAAACCAGCCCAATACCGTATCTAACAACATGATCTGCTTCCTTGCATCTCGGACCCTGGTGTCACCGAAGCGACCCTTTGAAACGGTCAAACACAAATCGCAACTGATTGAAATCCTTAACGTTATCAGCGATTAGCACATACCCGTGCCGCCGGACGTAAAACCGAAGTGAATTCTAACGCCTTCGCCTTCCCATAGCAAGCCCCTCTTGTTTGCTCCGGCTAATTTTTAACCATTCTGCGGGCGCAGACCTACACCAAGCTTAAAAAAAACCGCTTTTTCTCCCCCTTTATCCCACCTGTTTAACGCAAACATACACTACTTTACTGTGAAAAACGTCTCAAACATCTCCATCCCCTTCAAACACACTGCCACCGCCGTCGCCGTTATCGTCAGAAACGCCAATCCAAGTAAAGCCGTGTAAATATCCGCAAATTCACCCCCTATTGCCTTCTTACCGCCTTGTTTCTCTGCTTTTGCCATCTTTTTTCCCTGTTTTTTAACGAAAATCGGTACTTACTTTATCTCCCTTTAAAACCACCCCCCGCAGCAACGACAAGCGACCGGCCGCCTCCTCAGGCTCCACGTCGATAATCGTCAGATTACCCATAAAATCCATTGTGCCGTCCAGCTTCTGCCGCAACACCTTAAAAACCTGACCCACCTTCACCCCCGAAGACTCACCAATCGATATCGCCGCCAAATCGTCGCGAACCTCCGTTACTTCGCCCCGAATCGACTCGCGGGTCTGACCTACCGGCAAATTCGTCACCTGATCGATCCCCGGACGCAACTCACGGGATGCCAATCCTGCTCCACCTTGACTGAGCCTCTCGTTTTCCGCCTCCAAATTGGCGATCTCTTCCTGATTCATCTGCCTCTCAGACTGTAAAAACTTCACCTCCGCCAATTGACGACTCAAATCTTCTTCCAGCTTCGATAATTGCGCCTCGACAGATAATTTGCTCTCCTCCGACTCCACCAGCTTATTTTGCAGAAAATCACGCGCCGACTGCATATTATCCAGCGTCTTACTTAACGATAAACTCAACGCCACCGCATTATCACGCTCCTTTTCCGCACTCAGCCTCGTTGCGTGCTCCTGCTCCCACTGGTTCACCCAATCCGAATTCAACTGCTCATAACTCATAATCGTCGCATTCTGACGCTTGATGGTCTCCTGAAAACGAATTTCTGCCGCTAACGCATTATCCTGTATCTGCTTGGCGTTCGTCTCCGCCGTGGTCTTTAATCCCTGTTGTTCTTCGTATAACTGCTTATAATTAGCCACATTCGCTACATAGACCACCACCACACCACAAAGAAATATGGACAATACCGATACCAACAATGCCATGACTTTTGTTAAAGGACTCAACTCTTTGCTCCTTGTGCTGAAGGATTTTTTCTCGGCAGGCGGACAACTTCGCGAAAACCTACTCGTCGCTCCCAGGTCCCCGCTTGAACTCGTCCTTGTTCTGGTGTGCCTTCTCTTGTACCCGCATTACGCTGCTAGGCAACCCAATGTAGCCTCCCTGCTTAGGACCGCCTAATATTCCAATTGTAAATCGCTGAAAATATAAGTCAAGAAATTTCTCGATTCCTTGAACGCCACAATAACAAAACCTACACCTTTTAACGCCTAAACCTCTCTTATACGCTTAATTTAACATAAACAACTATAAATAAAACACTTATACTGTTTCTCCTTCGCATCCAACCCCCTCTGACATTCTCCTAATCCAACCAATAACCCAATCGTGAACCAAATATTATCCATATTATTATTCTTTTGTCCACCATCTATCTGTAATTCAATCCCCCATTTCCATGCTTTCCAGCGGAATACACCCACAAAAACCACCATAAACCCTTTAACAACAACCACTAACATACAATCCCAACAAAATCCCCACCATTTAAACAACTCTGGCTATTAACTCAAAACAGATTTAATATTTCCTCATTTTGATTTCGCCATTGATTAAAAAGTCGTATTTCGTGCTCCTTAGTCCGCCTCAGGAGGATTCGTCATTCAAATTCATTCTTCCTCCCGGCTTTCTTTCCGCCTCTCGCCTATCTGGGTCGCTAATTTCCGCATATCTTCCACCGTATCGAACTCATCCACAATCTCTACCCCCAATAGCGTCTCAATAACGTCTTCCAGCGTAATAATCCCCGAGGTGCCCCCATACTCGTCCACCACCAAAAACGATTGCTCACGCCGCCGGATAAACTCGTCTAAAATACTCGCCAACGATTTCGTCTCCGGCACCACATGAATCGGCACGCTCAGTTTCTTTAATTTTGCCTGTCTTTCACCCTCGGCATAAGCCCGAAGCACCTTATAACGATTCACAAAACCGGTAATATCGTCCAGGTCCTTGCCATAAACCGGTATGCGGCTAAAACGTATCGGACTGTGCTTGTCCACCGTCTCTTGCACCGTCTTCTCTTTCTGATACGCCAGCAACACACTCCGCGGTGTCAATACATCCTTGGCCCGTATCTTATTCAACCGCAACAAATTCTGGATCACCCGCGTCTCCTGCAACTGCAAAGTCCCCTCCGCCTTACCGATCTCCGCCGCCGCCGCCATCTCATCACGCGATATCTTAGGCTGATAACGTTTGCCCGATATCAATTTCGACAGCATCTCAAATGTCACCACCAACGGATAAATTGCCACTATCAAACCCTTTACCCCGTAGCCCGCAACCGGCGCCATACTTTTCCAATATACCGCCCCCAATGTCTTCGGTATGATCTCCGAAAACACCAGTATCAAAAACGTCAGCACCGCCGACGCCACGGCCACCACCTCACCGGTATGTCCCTCACCATAACGATTGGTGTACATCGTTAAAACCTGTGCGCCCACTCCCGCTGCCCCCACTGTATGCGCCACCGTATTTAATGTCAATATCGCCGCTAAAGGACGATCTATCCGATCTTTCAAATCCTGCAGTAACTTCCCGCTCCTGCGACCCTTCTGCACCAATGACCGTATATATCCATGCGTCACACTCAATATCACCGCTTCCAGCAGCGAACATATAAATGAAACGCCTAACGCCAATGATAAATAAAACAGTAATATAGCCATCGCTTAATGATAATATCCTTAATACTTTTTATTCCATACGCATTATACGTTCGAAAATTAGTCATTTGAAACTTCTTAGGCGGAGTTTACCACAATTCTTCGTAGATTACAGCGGAATCCGTAATTCAATCGTTATGCGAATTTCCTCATCGATTCCTCATTCTGGTTTCCTAATTCGTCATTAACCATACTTTCCCTTCCCTCCTGTATCCTTAGTAATTATGTCTCTCTAAATAGTCAATCATCCCACGCGCCGCCGCAATTTGTGCATATCGCGATCCTCCCCTCATCGCCTCATACAGCCGACGACCATCCTCTTCCTTGCCGATCCGCCCTAACGCCAACGCCGCCAATCCCCGCACCCGCGCCGTCACCACCGCATCGCCGTTCTCATCGGTGTAGCTCAATCCCTGCCGCGCCGCCTCCAAATCCTCCCCCTCCGCCCGCGAACCCAACGACCGTATCGCCGCCAAACGCACTTCCATCAACGCATCGTCCGTCAGCACCACCAGCATCGAGTACGCATCCTCCCCGCCCAATTGCTCCAACCCCGAAATCGCCAGCAAACGATCGTCCGCATACCCACTCGCCGAGTATGACAACAAGCGACGCAACACCCTCTCATCACCCAGCCGCGCCAATGCCTCCGCCGCCTGCAGCTTCACCGACGCCGACTGACCCGCCTTCTCCAGCACCCCCCACAATTTCTCCTTGCTGCCGGACCGAAAACCGCTGTTACCCAACTTACCCAACAACATACAACCCAATCCCTTCAATTGCTCATCATCCCCATCCAATGCCTCATCATACCAATTCCCCAACCGCTCATCACCCAGCTTCTCCAAGCTATAACCCGCCGCCAAACGCACCGCTTCGCTCTCATCCCCCAATAACCTCTCCAATCCCCCCCGACTCTGCTGATCCATAATATCCCCGGCCGCCAATGCCGCCGCAAAGCGAACCGCCGCCGCCTCATCTTCCATATACCCTCTTATCACCGCCGCCGCTTCTGCACCACCCAACTCCGCCAGCGACTCCAGACCATGACAACGTAGTTGGGCATCCTCATCCGCCACCGCCCCATATAACACTTGCTCCATCCGTCCCCGCATAGCCTCTTCATTTACCCCCTGGCAACCCAAACCCAATCCCATCAACGCCAAAACAAATACCACCTTCAAAATCATAGCAACACCCTTATTTCTTCACTCATATACTCATATACTCACATACTTTACATCCAAATTCCGCCAATTCAATGAAATAATCCCAAACCGCTTTAATCTCAATTTTCCCTTGATCTTGCCAGGATTCAACTTACAATTGTCCCTCATGTTGATCGTTTTGTTACAAATACGATCAAACTGGATTTATATTTTCCTCATAACTTTTTTAGGAGGTGACCCATGATCCGCTCATCAATTTCTTTTTCCTTGTTGTTGGCCTTGATTTTTGCCTGTGGTTGTGCCCCCAACGCCCAAAAACAAGCCCTCGACTCCATCACCATCGGCGAACTCGCCACCCACATGAACTTTATCGCCTCCGATGAAACCCTCGGCCGCGACACCCCCTCCCAGGAGCTTAAAATCACTTGCCGCTACCTCGCCACCTATGCCGAAGCCTATGGCCTAAAACCCATCATGCCCGATGGCTCCTACTTCCAAAAAATACCCGTCGAGGTCTCTAAAATCTCCGAAATCCAAACCCAACTCACACTTTCTGATAACCAACTATCCCAAAATTTCCGCTGCCCCTTCGATTTCACCTCCACCAGTCGTTCTCGGGATGGCGCCGCCTCCGGCGATGTCGTCTTCCTCGGCCTGGGAATAAACGCCCCCGATCAAAACTGGGATGACTTCGGCGATCTCGACCTCAACGGCAAAATAGTCGTCATCCTCGACGCCGAACTCCCCGCCGATAAACAAACACAATTCCGCAGCGCCCTAAGAAACCGAAACTCCCTCGTCCGCCAAAAAGGCGCCGCCGCCGTCCTCACCGTCATCAACCCCGAGCAGGAAAAACTGTTCACCCAAAACAACACCACCTTCCCCAACAACGAAAGTATGGGCCGTTTCCGACCCGACTATTACCCCCCTGCCTCCACTTCCCGACCTGCGCCCTCAACCAACCAAAGACCCGCCAACCAAAGACCCGCCAACCAAAGACCCGCCGTGCTCCAGGTCCAAATCCGACACCACCTCGCCGCCGCCCTGCTCAATATCACCCCGCAGCAGCTTAACGATATGTTCGCCCAAATCACCCG
>Ga0272441_10010843_pt1 | contig 13670 bp, 10 predicted proteins | sample SSMProp6N_FD_193582 | JGI IMG/M metagenome (GOLD analysis project Ga0272441, IMG submission 193582) | Marine sediment archaeal communities from Little Sippewissett salt marsh, Falmouth, MA, United States - SSM-Prop-6N | ecosystem: Environmental > Aquatic > Marine > Wetlands > Sediment ... | reverse complement strand
CCAGATCGGCATCGCCTTCACCAAGCGCATCGGCACCGGCCTGTTTGGCGGCGAGGGCTTCATCCTCCAGAGGCTCCACGGTGACGGACTCGCCTTTGTTCACGCCGGCGGAACCCTCCATCAGCGCCACCTCGCTGCCGGTGAGACCCTCCGCGTCGACACCGGTTGCATCGTCGCTTTCCAGTCCTCCATCGACTACGACATCAAGTTCGTCGGCGGCATCAAGAACACGCTCTTTGGTGGCGAAGGTCTGTTCTTCGCCGCGCTCACCGGACCTGGCAATGTCTGGCTGCAATCCCTCCCCTTCGCCCGCCTCGCCGATCGAATCCACGCCACCGGCGGCGTGTCCGGCAAACGCACCGGTGAAGGCAGCATCCTCGGCGGACTCGGCCGCATGATGGACGGCGACTAAGCCCCGGCGCCGTGCACCGCGGCTACTTCCCGCTTACGTGCACGAGCAGGTGCCGCTCCGCACCGCGATCCCGGTGCTCCCAAACGTAGATCCCTTGCCACGTCCCAAGTCCCAGGCGCCCCTTTACGATCGGTATCGACAACGTCGTCGACGTCAACGCCGATTTGATGTGCGACGGCATGTCGTCCGGCCCTTCCAGCGTGTGCGTAAAATGCGGATCATCGGCCGGCACCAGGCGATCCAGCCAATGCTCCAGATCGTGCCGCGCGGACGGATCCGCATTCTCCTGGATCGTCAGACTCGCCGACGTGTGCTGGATGAAAACCGTGCACAGACCGTCCGTGACCCCCGCCCCGCGCACGACCGCCTGAACATCGGCAGTCACCTCGCACAGCCCCCGCCCGCGCGTCCGTACGGCCAATCGCTCGTTCATTCGCCCGCTGCACCCGATCTGACGCGGAAGTCAGCGACCAGCGGGAGGTGATCGTATTCACGCCCCACGTCGTCCACCGTCACGTCGTACGTCGTCAGCCCCGCCGCCGCCAGCGTATCCTGCGACATCGTCGTCGTGTTCAACACGAACTTCTGCACCACCTCCAGCACACTGTCCGTGTACACAATGTAGTCCATCCGCGACGGCCCAAACCCGCGCTTCTCCTCCTGATCGTCGCTCCGCCACGTGTAATCATCCGGCCCGTCGATGTTGTGCAGCGGATGCGCGTCGGTCATGTCCGTATCATCCCAGTCCGGCGGGAAATCCTCCCCGTACTTCTCCTCGTCGATGATGTCGCCGTCCAACAGCGTCTGCACCGGCTGGAACGAGCCGACGATGTTCAGATCACCGACCACCGCGATGGCCGATCCCTCCGGCAAATCGATGTTCCCACCCGGCGTCCTCGCATCGCGTACCCAGTTCACGATCGCGTCCGACTGTCTCTGCCGGCGCTTGTCGTACTTCTCCGGATCGCAGCACTTGTAGTGGTTGTTCATCACGTACAGATCGCACTGAAAGCGGCCATCTGGAAGATCCACCAGCGCCATCGCCTGCTCACGATCGCCCGCCGGATCCGTGTTCGTCGCCTGCATGGTCAGCGGATACCGGCTGGCAATCACCATGTCGTACGCCTTGTGCGCCTCCCAGCTCATACCGCCCGACAACGGCAACGCCGCATTCATGACATGCACGACGTCGCGGGCCGACCAGTCGCGAGCCATCGGATCCTTGTCTCGCATCCACGATGTCACGCCGATTTCCTGGAGGGCCACGACGTCGGGGTTCAATGCGCGCATCACCCGGACAAACTTGTCCGCGTTCCCCTCACTCACCTCGGCGAACATGTTGTTCCACAGCACGTTGTAGCTCACCAGCCGCAATTGCGCCCCCGCAGGCCGGTCGACGAACGTCCCGGTCGGCATCCCCAGCGGCTTGGCCGGAGGCGCCTTGGCCGCATTGGGAATCTGCGGTGGTGTCCACGTCGGCTCGACCGGTGCTACGGCCTCAGGCGCAGCCGCGCCCTGTGGCTCCGCCGATCGCGGCGTCTCCCCGCGCTCGCAGCCCGCCAGGCAGATCATCCCCGCGCACAAGCCGACCAGCACGATCCTCATCCAACACCGCGGTATTCCATGTGTCGTCATCGTTCCATCCTGATCACTGAGCCTGAGACTGTCACAGATTCGCTACAGAATGACACATTGCGTCACGCCGTCAACTCGCTACCCCGAATTGCCCTCAACGCCGGCTACAATCCACGTATGCCCGAACTCCCCGAGGTTGAAACCATCGTCCGCGCCTGCCGGCCACAACTCGTGGGCCGCCGAATACGCGGTTTCTCTTCCTCCTGGCGGCGGAACGTCTCCCCCAGCGCGGCCCGCGTCAAACGCGAGCTCACCGACCGCCTCATCACCGGCGTAGAGCGACGTGGCAAGCTCCTCATCTTCCACCTGGAGGACGATGCCCATCTGCTCCTGCACCTCCGCATGAGCGGTCGCCTCGAATGGGCCGACCAACCCGACGGCACACCGCGACACGTTCGAGCCGTCTGGAAGCTGGACAACGGACGCCAATGTCTGTTCTGCGACCCGCGTAAGTTCGGGACCATCACCTACACACGCGATCTCGCGTCCGCGACCGCCGGCCTCGGGCTCGAACCCCTCGGGCCGTCCTTCACCGCCCGTGCTCTGGGGTGTATCCTGCATCAGCGCCAGCGACAACTCAAACCCCTCCTCCTTGACCAGTCTCTCATCGCCGGCCTCGGCAACATCTACACCGACGAAACGCTCGCCGCCGCTCGCCTCCATCCGCTGACACGATCGAACACCGTTACCGATCCCCAGGTGGTCCGTCTCCACAGGGCCATCCGCCGAATACTCCGCTTCGCCATCCGGCTGCACGGAACCTCCGTCGACTGGATCTATCCCGGCGGCCGCATGCAGCGACACCTCACGGTCTACGGCCGCACCGGCCAGCCCTGCCGCCGCTGCCGAACGCCCATCGTCAGCTTCCGCGTCGGCCAGCGCGGCACGCATATCTGCCCCAAGTGTCAGCCCGCACCCGTGCAGCGGTGAGCCCGAGGTGGGCCCGGTGGCGAACGGGGGCGTCCCATAAGCCCTCATTGGCCAAGCATGTACCGGGAACAGCCACGGGGAGTAGCTCGCAGGAACCAGCGGTGAACGCCGTGGCGCAGGAAGGCATCAAACGTACGTTGTTTTTTAGGAAGCACTTGCGATTTGGCGCTCCACCGGCCCACGTGATTTCGCGTTCTCACGCCGTCGGATGGCGAACGGGAGGTTTTCTCCTCGAACCGAGAGGGTTTGCGTCGTATACTGATAAGCTACGTTTGGATCTAAAGGGAAAGATCTGTTGAAGGAGGTGGAACCCCAATGACTCGACAGCACGTCTCGATGCGCTCGGCCTCTGTGTCGTTGGCCGCGATTGCCCTGACGTCTGCCGCTGCATGGGCCGGGCCGGGGTCCGATCCGCGAGTGACCTCGACCAACGGCGCCGGTGACGTTCTGTGTGTCAGCGTGAAGGGGACGCCAGAACTCCCCACGGGAACGCCCACCGGCCGTGCTGCTCCCACGCTGCTCAGGACCTATCCCCAGTGGGACTACTGGAACCTGGATACGAACGCCGTCCGCGACAGCGCGGGCCTAATGCACTTCGGCGTGAGGTTGTGGGAATACGACAACCGCATCCCTTACTACGACCGCTACGTGATCGATTCGACCGGGCAAGTCGTCGAGACCTGGCTGGGATGGGACGGCCTGGGCAGCGTGCCAGCTTTCACCGACGCGAACGGGCACAACGTCTTCGTGCGGCCCAGTTCCAGCTCCCAGTACTTTGGTGTCACCGACCTGGCGGAGAACATCCACGTGCTCAACACCTCGGCGGAGAGCACCGGGTGGGAGGTGCGCTATTCCAAACTGGATCCGCAAGGGAACACGGTGATCCCCTGGACGGTCATCACCACTGGCGCCGACTGCTGGAACTGGTACCTCGCGCCCGTGTTGAACCACAACGGCCGGATCATCGTCACCTGGATTCGCGACACGGCGGACATCTGCGCCATCTATAGCGACGACCTGGGCGTCACCTGGTCGAGCATCGTGGTTCTGTTTCCCAACGCCGGCGGTGACCAGGCCGTTTCGGTCAAGACGCTGGTCGGCGCGGACAACTCTCTGCACTTCGTCTGGCGCACGCGGAACTGGTCGACGAACACGGAGCGGCTCTGGTACTCCAAAGCGCGGGCGGACTGGACGGTGGCGGTAGACGAGACGATGTTCTACGAGGGAACCGCCGCCTGGTACCCCTTCGCTTCGCTCGACGACCAGGGCAGCATCCACGTTACGTTCGCGCCAACTTACGACGTGGCCACGGACATGTACTACACGCGCCTGCGCGGCGACATGGATCTGAATGGCGCGGCGGCGACTGACGCACGGCTGTCCGCGATTCAGGAGCGTGTGTTCTACTCAGATCCGGATTACGTGCACTATCCGATGAACCTGGTGGACGCGAACGGGACAGTCCACGTGGTCTACGAGGAAGGCGATTACGGCTGCAACACCGACAAAGACCTGTACTACATGGCACTCTGCTCGCTCGCTGGTGACCTGAACTGCGACGAGGTCGTTGACTTCGATGACTTCGGCATATTCGCAGATGTCTTTGCCGGCGCCGACAACCCGGCCCCGGCAGGAAGCGACGCGACCGATTTCGCGAATGCCAACTCGAACAACGACGAAGATGTCGATCTCGCCGATTTCACCGCGTTCCAGGCGGCGTTCGGCAGCAGCGGTTGAGAACCGCGACCCTGGCTACGAGCCGGAGGTCGGAATGCCAAACGGTGGTGTCCGCCGGTTCCAGGCCGCGTATTGAGTGTTTGGAGGGAATGATGATGAGAGTGACGTGCGTTTTGGTGTTGGTGATCGCGGGCCTGTCCGCGACGGCCACCGGTGACATTCTGGGCAACCCGGCTGACGGTACCCAGACCAGAAGCCTAGCCCAGGATTGGGTCCACCCGGCTGTCACCGCACAGACCACCTGGGTAGTCTCGGACTTCCAGACGATGGTCGACTACTACCTGCACGAGGTCACGGCCGTAGGGCAGACCACCCACATGGGTGGTGTCGACGGCGACGGTGCCAACTTCGAGGTATGGATCGGGCTTCCCTGGGAAGGCGGCAGCGTCGCGCTCGGCGCCTCCGACGGGTATGAGCACTTCGGCACCGGCGACACGATGGGCGCCGACTTCGAGGGACAGTTGCTGCCCGCCGGCGACTACTACCTGGTGTACCAGGCCGCGCGGGATTTCCTCATGACCGGCGGCATGTCACTGGTGCTCCAAACGTGGACCGGCGAAGAGGACGACTGGCAATGGAACCCGGGTCTGGGTCAGGGCTGGGGCGAGTATCGCCACGTCCAGGACGACACCGGTGTCTGCATGGACGTCAACTGGCAACTGAATGCCGAGCCGGTTCCTGAGCCGGCCTCGCTACTGCTGCTCGCGATCGGCGCCAGTGTGCTCATTAAACGCCGCTAGCGAACATCCATAACATCTGCTTCTCACACAGGGGCCGCGCCTGGTGGGCGCGGCTCACTTCATTTGGCAGCGGGCCGCTTGACGGGGCCGTAGTCATCCCCCCCGCCGGAGTTGCCGAGTTCGGAGCCGGCCCGCTGTCTCGACGGACGGTTACGAGTGTCCTCCTGCTTGGCGATTCCACCTCCTGCGCAGATAATCGCCGCATGTGCGGTATCGCCGGAATACTCTCCCTCGCGCCGGGTCAACGCGCCGAGCCTGAATCCCTCGCCACGATGGCGACCCAGCTTGTCCACCGCGGCCCCAACGACGAGGGATCGTACATTGACCCCATGGGCCGTTGCGGCTTTGCCTTCCGCCGCCTCGCGATTATCGATCTGGCGACCGGCAACCAGCCTCTCTCCAACGAGGACCGCACCGTCTGGGCAATCTGCAACGGCGAAATCTACAACTTCCGCGAGCTCCGGGCCGAGCTGGTGCAGCAGGGCCACACCTTCGCCACACAGTCCGACGCCGAGGTCATCGTCCACCTTTACGAGCGCGATGGCCTTGAGTGCTTCAGCCGGCTGGCCGGCATGTTCGCCATCGCCATCTGGGATCAGTCGCGTGCCCGCCTCTTGCTCGCTCGTGACCGCTTCGGCAAGAAACCGCTGACCTACGCGACCCACGACAACCGGCTCTATTTCGCCAGTGAGGCCAAGGCTATTCTGGCACTGCCCGAGATCCCCCGCACGCTCGACACCCAATCCCTGCACCGCTACCTCATCTTCCAGTACGTCCCCGCGCCCCATTCGATATACCACGGCTTCCAGAAGCTGATGCCCGGGCACCGCCTTGTCATCGACGCCCACAAGCCACTCAGCGCAAAACCCCAACCGTACTGGCGACTCACACCGCGCCCGTTTGACGGACAGTATGACGACGCCAAGGAACGTCTCGGCGAGCTGCTCACAGCCGCTGTGCAGAAACGTCTGATCGCCGACGTCCCCCTCGGCGCGTTTCTCTCCGGCGGAACCGATTCATCGATCATCGTGGCGCTGATGCGTGAGCTGGGTGTCTCCCCGCTGCGCACCTTCTCGATCGGCTTCCCCGACGCACGTTATGACGAAACCGCTTACGCCCGCCGAGTCGCGAAGCACTTCGGTACCGAGCATCACGAGCACATCGTCACACCCCAGGCTCGCGAAGTTCTCGACACGCTCGCCTGGCATTACGACGAGCCGTTTGCCGATTCGTCCGCCATCCCGACCTACTACGTTTCACGCTGGACCCGCCAGTCCGTGACAGTGGCACTGACCGGCGATGCCGGGGACGAGTGCTTCGCCGGTTACGACCGCTACATGGCGACGCGCCTCGCCGCTCGCCTGGATTGGGTCCCCCGGCCGCTACGTCGAATCCTCGCCGCCGCCGCCACGTGCCTCCCGCACAGCCACCCGCGCACGCTCTTCAACCGCCTCTACCGGTTCGCCACCACCCTGGCGAAGCCGCCCGCCGCCCGCTACCTGGCCTGGGTCAACGTTTTCACACCAGACTCCCTTGCCAGCGGCTACAGCGACGCGTTCCGATCCGCCATCGACTTCGCAGAGCCAATCCGCTGGTTCGAGAGCCTCTATCACGCGCCCGCCGACTCCGAACCCGACCGCGCCATCCAAGCTGACCTCGCCAGCTACCTCCCGTACGATCTTCTCACCAAGGTCGACACGGCTTCGATGGCGTGCAGCCTTGAGTGCCGCTCCCCCTTCCTCGACCACGAGCTCGTGGGGTTCGCCCGCTCGCTGCCGCTCACATGGCGTCTTGGGCGACACGGGGGCAAGCACATCCTCAAGGACTGGGCCCGACCACGCTTGCCGGCCGGCATCCTCGACCGCCCCAAAATGGGGTTCGGCGTCCCGATCGGCGTCTGGTTCCGCAACGAATTACGGGACCTTCTCCGCGACCGCCTGCTCGCCGGCGACAGCCTCTCACGACGCATCTTCCGCCCTACCTGGCTTGAGGCGCTCCTGAACGACCATTTATCCGGACGCGCAAACATGGAGCACCCGCTCTGGGCCCTACTCATGCTCGAGCTGTGGCACCTGCGCTGGAAACCGACCGACCTCGCATCACCCGGGTAAACCTCAGCTTGCAGGCACAGCAAGCCGATGGTGATGGTGTGCAAACAGCGTCGGGGGACGCGACCGTGTGTGGCATGATCATCGACCAAAGTGAGATTGACGCCCTGCTCGAGCAGGCAGACACCCTCGTCACCGAGACGAAGGAACAAGTCTCGGCACCCGCTAGCCCCCCGGACGCCCCACGCCCAGCCACGCCGCCACCGCCCCCCTCCGACACCGACATCGCCCGCATCCTCAAGCTTCAGGTACCCGTTCTCGTTCAACTCGCAAGCCGCTTCATGCCCATCATGGCCGTGCGCGATTTGTCCCTCGGCGCCATCATCGAGTTCGAGAAGTGCGTTGACGACGAACTCAACCTGCTCGTCAACAATCACACCATCGGTCAGGGTCAATGCGTGAAGATCGGCGAGAACTTCGGCCTGCGCATCTCGAGGATCTGCAGCAAGACCGAGCGGATTCAGTCGCTGGGCTCCTCCTGATCAGTCCCCTACTCCGGCGCTGGGCGGCTGCTCTTCGTCACGCCGCTTTGTGAAGAGCCACTGTAGCTCGCCTGACCGCAGCATCCCCGCCACCAGCAGAAACGCGCCACCGCCCGCCGCCAGCAATCCCAAGGTCTCGCAGCCACGGGCCAACACGCCCTCACCGACCGGCGCCACGACCCCGACCCACCACGGGTGAAGGGCCACCATGCCCCCGGCTGCGGCCGCGCCCGCGATCAGCATCTTCACAATCGCCACCACGGTCGAAGCGTCCAGCAGCCGGGCTCCCACGCGTCGCTGAAGCAGAAACACGCCGATCACGACGGCCAGCGTGGATGTCGTGCAGGAGCTCATCGCGAACGCCGCTTCGCGTATTCCGGAAACCCATACCAGCCCCAAGTTCAAGCCGACGTTGATGGGCAGCAGCGTTGCACTGATGAGCAGCGGTGTCCGCACGTCACCCAGGCTGTAGAACGCGCGCAGCACGATGTGCTGCGCGCAGAACGCCCACAACCCGACCCCATAGAACAGGAGGACGTGGTTAGTCCGCGCGGTGTGCTCGGCGGTGAAGTGGCCGTATTCGAACAGGAAGCGAACAATCGCCTCGCCCAGGACGATGATCATCGTGCCGGCCAGAATGCCTTCGAAGACGGCGAGGCGCAACGAACGGCGAACCTCCGCAGTCCACGCCGGCCACTGCTGCCGGGTTGCCAGCCGGCTGAACGCCGGCAACGCCGCCGTCGCCAGTGAAATCACCAGCACGCCCAACGGAAACTGGTACAGCCGCTGCGCATACGTCACCGCCGACAACGCCCCCTCCTTCAGCGGGTACGCGAACGTCCAACCCAGCACGCTCACGGTCGCCGGCGTGCCCTCCACATGCGTCAGTAGCGCGCAGATCTGCGCATCCAGAAACACGCCGAATGCCAACACGCCCTGACCAAGTGCTACCGGCGGCAGCAGGCGCAGCATGCGTTTTACCGCCGGATCCCCTGTTTCAAGCCGCCAACCCAGGCGAACGCCGTGGGCGCGCACCACCGGCAGTATGAACAGGATCTGCAGCACCCCCGCGACAACGACCGTCAGCGCCACAACGTTTACCTGGCCCGCCAGATCGCCCGGGTGCAACGTGGGCCCGAGCCACGCAATCCCGATGATCATGCACACGTTGAGCACCACCGGCGCCAGCGCCGCCGGCACGAAGCTCCCGACACAGTTCAGGATGCTGGAGAACAACGCCAGCACGCAGATCGTCAGCATGAACGGCAGCATCAGCGCCGTCAGCCACAGCAGCAGGTGACGTGCCTCCAGCTTCCCCGGATCGCCCGGGAAGGTATGCCAGATCAGGGCGATGATGATGGCAATCGTGACGATCAGAGCCGCGAGCGTGATGGTCATCAGCGCCAGCGTCCGCGCCAGCAGCCGCCACGCCGCCTCCCGACCTTCCCGCTCCAGCGTCCCCGTGAACGTCGGAACGAACACCGGCGCCATCGCCCCCTCCCCCAGCAGGCGACGAAACAGATTTGGGAACTGAAACGCGTACGAGAACGCATCCTGCACCCAACCCAGGCCGAACGCCTGAGCCAACAGGATGTCTCGCGCAAGCCCTGTGATGCGCGATGTCAGCGTGCACAGGGCAATCAGTTTGGCCGAGGAGACAATACTCCTATTCGCGGACATAGCCGGATCATAGCCCGACCCTTGCACGTCCACCAAGCGACCGCGGCGAAGCACCGGTGTCCGCCGCCGCACCCGCCGGTATCACCGGAAGCAGAATGTGCGACGCGCGCTCCACGTCGTGATAGATCACCTGCTCGGCCGCGATGTACGCCGTCTCCACCTCGTTGTGCCCGCCCGTGTTCAGGTTGCGCGAGAACATCGGGAAGGAAGCCGAAGCCACCTCCACACGCAATCGCTTCCCCCGTGGAATCGTGATCCCCGTCTGCCAGAGATCGATCGTGTAGGCGTACACCTCGCCCGGCTCGAGCAGCTCCACCTTCCGCGTCGAGTTGCGATACCGCGCGCGCAGCTTCCCCTCCACCAGCGGGAAGATCCCACCCGATTCATCCACCTCCATCAGGCGTACGAACCAATCCGTATCGCGCCCCGACGTCGACGCATACAGAACCGCCGAAACCGGACCCACGATCGTGAGTGGCTCCTCCAGCGGCTCCGTCACATACACCAGGATGTCCTCCCGCGTTCGGGTCACCTGCTCGTGATACGCTTTCCGCGCCCGCTTCTTCTCCTCGACCGAGTTCGGCTGACTCGCCGCATCGTTCGTCTCTGACTCCGAAGCCTCGTAGAAGTCCGGACTCGGCGTCGGATCCCCCGGGTCGTACGTGTAACGGTCCGGCGGCGTGTCCGCCTTCGGGGACTCCTTCGTCAGCCGACCGTCCCCGCCCGACGTGCTCGCGTGCCCCCCGCTCGTCAGATACCACTTCTCGAAACGCGTCTCCGGCAGCGGATACGTGCTGCCGTGCAGCCACCGGTTAGCCCCCATGACGAAGACGCTCACCGGCGGCTCTTCGGCCAAACCGTTGTCCACGCCCTTCAGCCAATGGTCAAACCACCGCAGATAGGCGGATTGCAGATCGACAATCGCCTGGCGGCCGAAGTCGCGGTCTCCCACCCGCCGATGCGCCTGAGCCGTGTGACCCCACGGCCCCAGGATGAGCTTCTGGTTCGGGTGACCGTGTGAGGCCATCCGCGCGTAGTTGAGCTTCGTCCCGATCCCATCCCCGTCGAACCAGCCCGACTGATGAAACACCGGAATGCGAACCTCCGCCAGCCGATCCAGGAAGTTCGCCGGTGCCCAGTACTCATCATTGACCGGGTGCTCGATCCACAGACGCCAGTAGCGGTTCTCCTTCCCCAACACCTTCCTGTCCAGGTCGATCACAGGAAGCGAACGGAGCAGGCGCCCGTACTTCCTCTCCCCGATTTTCTGCATCGTGGCCCCGCTCAAATCCGCCGTCGCCTCGCTCTCCAGCACGTTCGCCCACCAGATCGACCCCCACAGAAAGTAGACGCCGTACTCATACGGGATGTTGTAGAACGGATCTGGCGGCGAGACGTTCGGGATGATCGTCACCAGATGCGGCGGCTTCTGCCCGGCCGCCCACCACTGCACCCAGCCCAGGTACGACCCCCCGATCATCCCCACCTTTCCCGTCGACCACGCCTGCTCGGCGAGCCACTCGATCGTATCGTAGCCGTCCTCCGCTTCGTGGACAAACGGCTCCCACGTCCCTTCCGACCCGAACCGACCGCGGCAATCCTGAACCGCCACGACGTACCCGCGACGACCGTAATAACGCGCCTGCACCTCCCCCATCTCCTTCTTGTACGGCGTGCGAACGAGGATCACCGGAAAACGGCCCCCACCGGCGGGTCGGTAGATGTCCGTCGCCAGTCGGACCCCGTCGCGCATCGACACGCGAACACCGCTGTCCACCTCAACCTCATACTCCGCCGCCGATAGCTGGGCATCCGTCGGCGGTGAAGCGGCCAGGACCTCATAGCCCTCCCGGATGTACACGGCGTGCTGGGCCGGCACCTCCGCCAGGCACACGCGCCGCTCGCCATCCATCCAGACCGTCACATCGACGCCCGGCAGGCCGTACACGTACCGCTTGAACACCACGTCGCGACCGCCGACGGCGCGCTCCACCGAATCTCGCAGTTCCAGCGTGGCTTCCATCACCACCGAGGGCAGGATGAAGAGCGGCATGCGCTGCTCACCGCCGGTTTTCGCGTTGTACTGCCCCACGGCGTGGCTCATCAGCGCGGGCGCCAGGTTCTCGAACAGGACCGTCCCCTCCTGCATCGTGATCGTGTCCACCTTGTCCCCCACCGTCCGCCGCGCAATCGCTCCCTCGCGCTCCAGCGTGATCTTCCCCCGCGCCGTGTCCTGTGCAATCCGCGACCAGCGGCCGTCATCCGCCGGCTCGATATGAAGCCCGCGCGTGATGCTCTGCCCCCCCAGCGCGATCGTGACGACGTTGTCGAATGTGCCGTCGGCCTTCCACGTGTACTCGATCGTCGCGACGCGCTCTTCGTTCACGTATACATAGAAGACCCCTTCATCGCTGAAACCGGACAGGACCGCCGGCAATCCGCCCAGAGCGGTTTCTGGCTCTCTGGTCTCTTGCGCGAGCACCGTCGCACTCATGAACCCCAACACAGCCCACACCGCCACCAGAACCGAAACGCACCGACCGCTGCTGCCTGCGATCATCCCGCACCTCCCTCACGCGGCCCACGCGCCGCTATCACGATTTCCGAGCTGCATCGTCGTCATCACTCGCTTGCGGCCGGGCACTCTCACCCGTTCGCCTGCGGACCGCAGCCCGCAGAACATACTCAATCTGCGCGTTGACGCTCCGCAACTCGTCCTTGGCCCACCGGTTCAGCGATTCCCACAAATCGGGTGAGATCCGCAACAGAATCGCCTTCCTCCGGTCAGACATCACGTGCAACCACCACGACCATCACTTCCACACACCGGACGTACACCCCCCGCATCTCTTCACCAACGGACTAGCTGTACAGCGTGCCCGTATTGACCACGGGCTGCGCCGCCTGCTCGCCGCACAGGACAACCAGCAGATTGCTCACCATGGAGGCCTTCCGCTCATCGTCCAGTTCCACAGTCTTCTGCTCCTCCAGGCGTTCCAGCGCGGTCTCTACCATCCCGACCGCCCCCTCCACAATGCGCAAACGAGCCGCGACAATCGCCTCCGCCTGCTGCCGACGCAACATCGCGCCGGCGATTTCCGGCGCATACGCCAGATGGCTCAGGCGTGCCTCTTCCACAAGGACACCAGCCTTCGTCAGACGCTCCTGCAGCTCCGTCTGCAATCCGTGAGACACCTCGTCCATGCTGCCGCGCAGGGACAACTCGTCCTCCACGGTCGTGTCATACGGGTAATGACTCGCGAGGTACCGCAGAGCCGACTCGCTCTGGATTCTCACGTAATCATCGTAATCATCCACATCGAAACAGGCCTGTGCCGTGTTCTCCACACGCCACACGACGACCGCGGCAATCTCCGTCGGGTTGCCGCGCTGGTCGTTCACTTTGAGTGTCTCGGTGTTGAAGTTCCGCGTCCGGAGAGAGACCTTGATCTTGTGGTAGAATGGATTCGCCCAGTGGAACCCCGCCTGCCGAGCTGTCCCCTTGTACGCACCAAACAGCAGGAGGACCGCCGCCACCTTCGGCTGCAACGTGAAGAACCCCGCCATCAGGGTGAACAGCACAGCCAGCCCCAGCGTGTCCGCGACCAGCGCAACGATGGCACCCCACCGGGCCTCCCCACCCTCGGCCCCCTCAACGATCGAACGAATCACGGGCACATACGCGTAGGCCACGGCCAGCGTCGCCACCACCAGAATGGGCAACATCACCCAACCGCTCATAGTCCGCCTGTCGTATTCCTGGATCATCGCCATCTCCCTGCCAAAGCCGCTCCAGAAAGTCATCACAAGTAGTATATCACAAAAATATCAATGCTGTATCTGAAAGATACAGATCCATACAAACACCGCCTTTTAGAACGGAAAACTCGCTCTTATAGGACCAAATGCAACATCCCCCCCCTAGCAATCCCCCCCGGGCGACGCT
>Ga0272441_10010842_pt1 | contig 13673 bp, 13 predicted proteins | sample SSMProp6N_FD_193582 | JGI IMG/M metagenome (GOLD analysis project Ga0272441, IMG submission 193582) | Marine sediment archaeal communities from Little Sippewissett salt marsh, Falmouth, MA, United States - SSM-Prop-6N | ecosystem: Environmental > Aquatic > Marine > Wetlands > Sediment ... | reverse complement strand
GCCTTTGTTTTGATGAGATAGGCAAGAATAATTTCGTCGAGGTAGGAGATTGAGAGGTCGAGGATCATCTTGACAAACCTCAAGAGTCCGGAGGCGCCGGATATCGGGATGATCTCTTCAAGATTCAAGAATGCCCGGTTAAAAGCCCTAAGGATGCCCTTGACGAGCTGATCTACTCCGAAGAGGACGTTCGATGTCTCAAAGCGTTTTTGTACTTCTTGACGGGCATAGGCAATCTGGGCTTTTCCTTCGGGGATCGTGCCTCCGTCAGCCAGCTCTGCCAGTACGGCGATATGGCCTGCTTTGACCATATAGAGAAGGTACTCCCGAAGGAAAAACATTAAGGCTGCGGCTGCTCCCAGGCCGACGAGTCCCCCGAGAAACCCGCCTGCAGGTGCATTATTGGCTATGAAGCCGATGGTATAGCCGATTCCCGCTCCGATTCCCGCGAGCATAAGAAAGCCGAAAGTGATGGCGAAATAAATGAGAAAACGGAAAAAGAGAAACGGGGCCGTTTTTACCATCAGTCCGAGTACGTCGGAAAAGCTGAAGTCTTTCATCGGAGCATTCTGTTTGATGACTATCTGTTATTGTTGTCATTTGGAGCCAGATGTTCCTCTTCGGGTTCTTTTCCTGGAGGTATGTTTCCGCTTCCGTTATCGTTGACTTCCGGAGTGACGGGGACGCACTTTTCGAGCTTGGGCGACCATTTCATGTCTGGCGGGCACTGGGCGTTCGGTGTAGGTGTTTCCGATTCCTGCTGCAATCCGCGTTCAAGTCCTTTCTGAGGCTTCAGCGGTTTTTTTCCGTTTTCTCCGGCCGATGCCGGAGCGTGCGAGGTCATGACTCCGAATAAGAGAGAGACAAGAACCAGGAGCGTGCGATGGTGAAGGATGTGTGTGCGCATGGTAAGGTTTGTATTGTTGTTACCGGATGATTCTTGTGTAGCGGAAATTGTCTGCATTGATATGGCCCCATCCGCCGGAAGCCGAATCGCTGATAACGATCCGGGCGGTTTTGCCGAGATAGGGTTTCACTGCCCAGGTATGCTGGACCATGCTTTCGTTGTTGTTCCCGGTTGTTCGAATGACTTCCTGACCATCAATCATCAGGGCGATACATACAGTATCACGCCATTTACCGCCCCCGGCAAGGAATGAGATGGTTTCACCCTGTATCGTGAAGGGTATGGAGGTCAGGATTCCTGTTGGCCGATCTCCCTGAATATTGCCGGGTTTCTGTCCTTCGAGGCCCTGATAGCGTTCGAAGGTTCCAATCCAGTATTTTCCCTGATGTTGCGAGGGCTGATTGCGTCGTCGGGCAGTAGGGTTGTCGCCCAGAGTCGGCTGATAGGAAAACGCTTCGCCCGTCGCAATCCAGTTGGTTAGGCCGCCTGTTTCAAAGTCGCTGTTTGCAAACAGCAGGGTTTGTTGGTTTTGGTTTACGCTGTTTGCAGGTTCTTGTTGAGCTACCGGTTTACTGAAGCCTTGTGCTGGTAAGAGCGTGACGAGCAGGGTTATCACTGCAAGTGGTAACCCTTTTACTGCTTTAGTTGGCGTCGTGTTCATTGATTTCCTCCTGTTTAGCTGTCCTGCTTGCGCCTCGAGATGGAACGTGAAAAGGGAATGGCGATCGAACTACGGTGAAGCGAGGGGCGTGCCCTCTCTGGCGGAAGCTGTTGCAGCGTTTTTTGATGGATGTAACAACTCAAGGGTGAAAAAAACTCAACAAGGGGGAGGCCTTTTTTTAGTCTACGTTGTACTATGACTCATGTAACAGGTACAGAGGTGATGAGCAAATGGTCAGGTTCCTGATAAGTGACTGTTTGTAATTTACGTTAAGAATACATATTTCTTCTCGGATTTGCAAACAGGCGGGATGAAGATGGTATGGGGCTGGTATCAGGAACGGAAACGTCCGGATCTCAAGATCCAGTTTAGTACAGGTTTTTACAATGGTGGTTTATCGCTATATTTTATAAGGTGATGCTTCGATTTTCGGATCTCCAGGCAGCCTGTGCTGCTCATCTCAGGTGCGATAGGTGCGTTCGGGAATGGTGGCTACTTTTTTTTTCAATCAAGGAAAACGACAACGATATGAAGCAGTTTTGTTCTCTCCAGGGTTCAGGAGGATTGTTTGTCATGCTTGCAATGACACTCTCTCTGGCGTCATGTCAGCAGAAGGCTTCAGAAGAATTCGCCGAGAAAATTATAGAACACGCAACTGGTGAGGATGTTGAGCTGGATGTCGATGGCGAAAATCTTTCGCTGAAAACCAGGGAGGGAACCATTAATGTCAGCTCTGAAGGTGAAAACCGGATGATTTCCATGAGAGGAAAGGACGGAAGCTCTGTTGATCTGCAACAGGAAGGCAAAACCCTGTCGATTCGCAACGAGAAAGATACGCTCAATATTACTGGTGATAGCGACGGGAATACGGTGACTCTCGAACGTCCGGATGGCTCATCGGTCAGGATTCAGGATGATGTGCATGAATGGCCTGACGACATTCCCGTTGTTTTTCCTGAATTTTTATATGGCAGGATCGTGACAGTACAGACTACGGATGCGCCGGATATGGACATGTGGGTTGTTATCTTTGAGGAAGTTCCCGACCAGGTGATTCGGAAATATGAGGAAGTGTTGAAAGCAAATGGTTTTACGACAAGAACGACCGTTCACTCTTTTGATGGCAAGGAAAGCGGGCACATCAGTGCCGAAAAAGAGCGCATGAATGTCGCTGTTATGATTGGAGAAGGCGGGGCGAGTATTTCGTTTAACAAGCCAAAAGACCAATAAAGAGTGCCTCCTTCCGTTATTACCTGCTCAAGTGCGCCTGAGAATCACAAGAACAAAAGGGTTGCCGCTTTTGTCGGCAACCCTTGACACGTTGAGCCGGCCGGTCGTACGGCAACGGCAATTCTCAGTGGCAGTCATGCTTTTCACAAGCCTGTTTCGGTCCGACCCTGGTCAATGTTTCGCTCTTGAAGCGATCCAGCTCGATCTCGAACGTAGAGGCAATAGATCTCGTTTCCCTGATGTCTGCAGTCGGGCGGCGGCAAGTGCACCGTTTCCGTGTCGGACACCGCAAAAGACGGGCGCTCCCGAGATGTTCACACATTTTTGACAGAGCGCCAGCATTTTCAACGAGAGGTGTGATACGTTTCATGCCTGTTTTTCTTCGCCATTTCCTGTTTTCGGTTGTGCTTCAGGATGATCGTGCGTGTGGCTGTGAGCTTGCCCTTCGCCGTATCGTCCTTCTCCCTGACCACGGCCGCCACGTCCCCTGCCCTGGCCTTGACCACGGCCTGAACGGTTCAGACCTGTACGAAAATTGCGACACCTGCCGCCGCCCATACTTCCACCTCCTAATCCGCCTTCAGGCGACAGGCGATGGATGTTATCACTTTCGCACGACGGGCAGGCCGACGGTCTTGCGATACCATGCGCCACACTCCATGTATGACCACAGGCTGCACATTTGAACACTCTTTCTTCACTGGTAACCATGATATTTTCTCCTGTTAGGGTTAACTGTTTTCTCAGATATCAGCATTTTTGCCTTCTAAAACCGTTCGGTGATCGATCGTCAGATTCTTCGATTCTTTTATTAATTTTATGGGCATATGCTCATAATATACTATAAAAAAAGTCCCTGTCAAGAGGGGTCATAACTTTTTTTAGACCAGGCAGGAACAATACCCGATCAGGAGGTCGTTACAATGCAGTATTCAGATAACCTGATTTTTTCCGCCCTGCATGAGAACCAGTTCCCCTTTGGCGATACGGGAGAGTTCAGCCATCTGGTCGCACTTGATCCTCAGAATAAAAAAGAGGCGCTCGTCGGAAGCATCGAGGAGGGTCTCGAAATTTCCCTGTCCTTTCGAGATGATAAGATCAGCTTCCGCATACAATCGTTTGAAGTCATCCGTTGTCTCCTCGAGCAGGGTGCCGGGATAGATGCTGCCTGAAGAAATTACCTTCGCGACCTTGTCAAGTCCGGCATCACGCGCATCGGATAGAACCGCGTCGTTGATAACGGGACGTTCCCTCACCGCGCAGATAATCTCCGCCTGCGGATTGTATCTCCCGATCTCTTCGACACAGAGTGTGTCGAAGACGATTTCTCCGGCGTTGTCGCAGATATAGAGCAGCCTTGTCGCGGATTTCAGTCGTTCGGAAAACTCATCGAAATCGAATTGTCCGAATACCCGATCGTCGATGGTTTCGAGCTCTTTTTCGACATTGAGAGAGGCGTGCTGCCTGGCGCCAAAATCAATGATGTTGCCTGCCGCGGCGATCTTCAAGGCTTCCTGCAGTGGTTCTGGAGAGTTGCGGATTGTTTTGCGGAACTCTCCGGCGAATGCGAGTGCAATGTTGTTGGACCGTTTTTTTATCTCCCCGTAAGGATCAAAATCTGTGCCTTTTCCGGACAGGTCGACAGCCTTGTCCGTAGCTTTTCTGATGACATGCTGGACCACAATGTTTTTACCTCGCGTTTCGAGCAGATAGCGCATCGAGTGTTCAAAGAGCATTTTTTCGCTCTCCGGTTTCAGCCCTGTAACTTTGGCAAGCGAGAGGAGCTGTTCGAAAACACACGGATAACAGGCTAAAGGTATACTTCTGTTGTTTTTCATCGCAGACATTTCATGTTGATATGGTTTCTTTTTTTGCCGGACGTTCGTACTTGAAGATGCAGACCGGGCTGCCCAGCGCCTGACGGCTGAGAATTTCACCTTTCATTTCAGGGAATGCCCTCCGGGAAGCTTCGATATCCATTTCACAGATCACGTGGCAGGGCGTTTCGAATCCATATTCCCTGCAGACATCCAGATAGGGACAGAACTTCTGGATCTCGAGTGCTGCGTCCACGCCTCTGTTCGAGATGTCGACGACCTCCATTTCCATGCCGATCTCCCGGAAAGCGGGAATGGCGAGTCTGAAGCCTTCCGCCAGGGTCGGTCTGTCCAGTAACGGGCCCATGCGCTGTTGCTGCAGTTCGGGAAATCCCTCCAGCATGGTTTCCCACGCAAGTTCCGGTCCCTGCTGTTCGCTGAGTTCCCTGAACCTGGCGAACTTTTTTCCGGCGTTCTCGATCACATCGGTCTTTTTGTGCTGCATGGTATGATCTCCCGTTTACAAGTTCTCGCTTTCAGTACCTCATCCCTGAAACAAGATACGGGGCTGCGCCTCCATGTTCAAAAATCTTTGCCGATAAGAGTAGGGGACGTTCTTCAATAGGTGAAAATGTGTGTTATTCTTCCTGGTGTATAATGGGGAAAGAGTGCTACATTTGTAAAAAGGTACTACTTGCTCACTTCGATAACCATGATGTTCAGGGAGGCTCAGATGAAAACGATCCGTTCACTGCTTTTCTCATTTTTCTTACTGGTTCCCGCATTGGCATTTGCCGATCTTAGTGGAACCTGGAAATGTGATGACGGCGGCAATTATTACATACGTCAGGTCGGCAAGGAGGTTTTCTGGTACGGTGAACGTTCGGCAACCAATCCACATTGGTCGAATGTTGCTTCCGGATACGTCGATGGAAAGTATATCATCCTGCGTTGGGCTGATGTTCCGAAAGGAAAGGTTTTACAGCAGGGAATCCTGCACTTGAAAATGAGCGGGATCAATAAAATCAAGGCTGATGAGAAAACCGGAGGTTTCGGTGGATCGGTCTGGGTTCGTATGCAGTAAACAGGGTGCGCTCACAAGCAGGTAAACGTATTCTGCCCGGAATACCTGATTTCCCGATTGTCGTCAGGGTATTGCCCCCAGCCATTTCCGGCCTGAGGGAAGTTGACCCGTAAGTCAAATAATAATTCAATGCAACGGTCGCTGGTGGATACAGTTGTAGTACTTGATTTCGAGACGACGGGTTTGTCTCCGCAGTATGGCGATCGGGCTATAGAGATCGGTGCGGTGCTTGTGGAGAAAGGTATGATTGTCGACCGCTTTCAAAAGCTGATGAATCCCGGTTTCCGGATCAGCTCGTTTATCGAGGGTTATACAGGTATTACCAATGAGATGCTGAAAGAGGAGCCCTGTTGTGAAGAGGTGATGGCTGAGTTTTCAGTGTTTATCGACGGTCACGATATCGTCGCGCACAATGCGTCATTCGACAAGCGTTTTCTGGATTTCGAGCTGAAACGGGCGAACCGGTCCTATCATGGCGCCTTTTGCTGTTCTTTGCTCGTGTCAAGAAGGGTGTATCAGGATTCTCCGAACCATAAGTTGCAGACACTGGTGTCACATGCGGGCATTCCGGAGATCGGAAGTTTTCATCGCGCGTTGGCAGATGCCGAGATGACAGCGCATTTGTGGATGGCGATGATCGATCGGATTCGTAAGCAATACGGGATATCGATGATTTCCTTTGACCAGTTGCGTGAACTCTCAAGAGTCGATAAACTCTATGCCCATAGATATCTTTCCTGTCTGGCAGAGAAGCCTTAACATAAGGGCACCTCGATTTATTTATTCTGCGATTCAATTGCTTCGTTGAGCGGGTAGAAAAGGGTTTCTGCGCTCTGTTCGCCTTGCACATGAATCGCTCATGACACTCTATAGAGATGAGCCCATAGAGTAGTAGTGATATCTCTAACTTTTAAGATAACGGGCTATGAGCGATGAGAAGGTGGAGCGTTTGCTGCAGGAGTTGGAGATCAAGAATCCGGATGGATACAAGCTGGTTCAGGCTGTGAGAAATGCGATTTACAGCGTTGCTCCGAACGTCAGCGAGAAGGTCATGTATGGCGGGTTCATGTTTTCAGATGATGCGCAGTTCTGCGGCGTATTCGCATACATGGAGCACGTCAGTGTCGAGTTCGGACGAGGGTGTGATCTTGACGATCCGCACGGCGTGCTCGAAGGTAGCGGAAAGATGCGGCGGCACATCAAATTGTTCACGCAAACCGACATCACGGCGAAGTTCCTCGAGATGTATGTCGATACCGCTCATCGCAACAGTCAGCGCACGTGATATATTCAGTGGGGAAATGGAAAGAAAAGGAGGCGTCCAGTTGATGCAGCTGAAGCCGACAATAGAGTCGTGAAGTTGTTGTTTCGCTCCGCTGACTTCGAGCGAGTACCTTGTTTTCCTGTTTGCTCAGTTAGGACCGGAAGCTGTTTGATCGATCGCCCTCCGGATCTTGGCTGCAAGGTATTCTGCGAAGGCTTCTGATTCGTTCAGGCAGGGGATGAAGCCTGCTTTTTCGATGCCGCTTTCTGCTACATGTTCTCTGGCGTTGAGCATGGTTTCGGTGCCGTCGGAAAAATAGCCGCAACTGAACAGCTCCAGTGCGTCGATGCCGGACTTACACAGGTTTTCGAGCATTTCCTGAAGCGACGGGCTGGACCAGGTTCCGCCGACATCATGGTTGAGATAGGCGACTTCGACTCGCTCATATCCGTTTCGGTCATCGTCTCGCACGGCCTTTTGCAACGTCGAGGCCATCGTGGCTATTTCCTTTGAACCTGTATGAAATCCCGGTTCGTGTCCTTTTTGATTCTTTTCAAGCGTGCCGTGGAAAGCGAGCACCAGCGCGGAACCGTTTGAAGGCGCGGTGTGCTTGAACAGGTGGTCGATATAGACGTCGAGAAGATCGGCGTCGTTCCAGAATCCTGAAATGACCTTCGGGCGCGTTCGGCCCTGCAGCGGCTGGTGGCGTTTGGCAAGGATTTCCAGACTTCCCGACATGAGCCTGTTATCGATCGGCGCCATCGGGACGAGCAACTGCAGGTCGTATTGACGGGTGTGTTCGACAACCTCGTTGACAAACGGTGGCGTGACGAAAAACGACGGGTGCACGTCAAATTGTATTTCTCCGGCCTGCCGGGCGAGCTTTTTGGTGAGCACCTCAGCCTGTTTTCGGGTAATCTCGTTCTGAGGCGAGCGAAAGTTTTTCTTTCTGAACTGAACCATGTTTTTTATGCCTCCCGCAACCGAAATCATCAGCTGCAGCGGTACCGGCAGGTTCATGACCTCACCCGCATGAGCAAGGGTGTGTCGGTTCATGGAAAAATTGTCGAAAAATCCGGCGGTTTCAGCCTCTCCGTGGGCTGCAAGGATCACGGCGATACGTTTTTTCATAATTCACAGGCACAATGCACGCAACCGATGCTTTTGAAAATTGGATGACGTCGTTCAGTCGGCAAATCAGCGGCATAGAAATTGAGAAGAATTCGCTGAAACCTAATTTGACCGACAATCCCATAGGGTTTCAACAAATGCAAATATTCTGCATTATGCTCGCGCAACCCATCGGGTGAGATGTTCGCTGTAAGATAATTCAGCATAACGCATTATATAGTAAAAAGTTGACAGCATAAAGCATTTGTTGAAACGATCAACTTAGGTGAAAAAAACGGCAACATTGTAGTTCCTGACAGCAAGAGCAGGGTACCTTGTTTAGCAGCTCAAAACACGCTTGAAAACGGATATAATTCCCTGACTGAACAGGAGTGGGCAGTATCCCGGATGTATTTCAGAAGGCGCGTCACACAATATGAACGTGCCCTAATTCTTCATAATTGTTGCTTCATCGATCTGTCTGAGGATTTCTCTTAGTGAACCGGCTGTCTGCAGCTTTTCTTCGTCAGTGGATGCATTGTAAAAACCGATAACGGCTTTGCCGCCGATGGCGATCGGGGGATATTCCTTTTTGGCGAGCATCGGCATCAGGTCAAGGAATTTCGACACAGTTTCTCTGTCCATGCCGTTGATTCTGCCGACGACATCCTCAGCGATACCGGAAGTGACATCTTCGTCCAGACCGGAAATGTAAGCTGCGCTCTGCACGGCGCCGTACTGGAAGCCGAGCACGGCAAAAACGATATCCCTGTTCGCGCTCTGTTCGAGTCCGGCCGGGCATTGCCCGATCGCTTCGGCGAGGAACTGCAGCGACATTTTCGTTACAGCCTCGATGTTGTCTTCCATATTCTTACTCATAAGTTGATCGTTTCAACAAATGCTTTATAGTGTCAACTTTATACTATATAATGCGTTATGCTGAATTTTCTTACAGCGAACATCTCTCCCGACGGGTTGCGCGACCATAAAGCAGAAAAATCGCATGTGTTGAAACCCTATGGAATTGTCGGTCATGCTGCATCTGCTTCGTTACAGGGAACTTGCGGTAGTACACTACAGCGGCGTCCCCTGTGCCTTGCATCTACAGCATGCTCAACAATCGCTCAACTTAGGTTACTCATAAGGGCAACCCGCGATGTATGTATTCCGCGATTCAATTGCATAGGAAACACCCGCAGCCAAGGAATAACAGTTCATCATTACAATAAGCGAAAAAGTATGATTTTTTGAGGACTATCATTTCCTGACCTATAAAAAACGACTTTTCAGTGGTTTCCTGAAGAGGTGTAATTGCGAAGTATTTAAGGCGCATATAGAAAACCATCATCAGATTTTATTCCCATGAAAAAGCCTTTTTTCTTGTTGTAGCAGTTATACTTGCAAGTTTTTCAGCAAAGACATCCTATGCAGATGATTCCTTGTAATGTCAGCGTAAATATCGGGGTATCGATGTTCAATGACATCAATATATAAGAGCCTGATGCAGGACAGATACACGCAACCATGTCAACCGATTCAGGAATGAATCTCAAAGGGCTATCGGGAAGCATGTTGGCGATTTCGGCGTTGAGGTTGAAGTCGGTTATCAGAGAAACAATGCTGAAAAGATCAGAATGTTCAATATGGATTTTGATTTGACGGGTCCTTTGACAACCTGACTGGTGAAGTGCGATGGTGAAAATACCTGCTGACCGAAGTCGATTGTTGCTCGATGCGTGACGGGTATGCGTTGATTGTTAGTAGAGTATAATTCTCTTTTTTTGAACGGGTTGTTGTGTTATTACTGTATATTGACTGTGGTGCAGTAGTATAGGAGATCCCTTCATTCCTTTATACGACATCATGGGATACGACGCATTCATCTCCTACAGTCATTCAGCAGGGTCAGAATTGGCTCCGGCTATCGAAAGAGGGCTCAAACGGTTTGCCCGGCGGAAAAGGCAGATTCGTGCACTTGAAGTCTTTCGAGATCAGTCGTCTCTTCATGTAACCCCCGGGCTCTGGCCACAGATCGAGGAAGCGTTAAACTCCTCAACCTATTTTATCTTGCTTGCTTCGCCTGAATCTGCCTGTTCGGAATGGGTGAAACAGGAATTGAGCGCATGGCTCGAAAAAGATCCTGAAGCGAGCCGTCTCCTTATAGTCCTCACAAAAGGCGTTATTGAATGGGATTCAGGGATAAATGATTTCGATTGGGGAAAAACCAGCGCGCTTCCAGATGTGCTGGTCGGAAAGTTTGCCAGTGAACCTCTCTATGAAAACCTTTGCTGGGTGAATGAGGGAGACTCGCTTTCTCTGAGCAACGCGAAATTTACCGATAGTATCGCTTCACTTTCATCGACCATTACAGGTATAAGGAAAGAGGACCTGTTTGGGATAGAAATCCGGGAACAGCGCCGTCGTAAAAGAATTCAACAGGTTGTTACAGTAGTCATTTCTGTGATAACCATGGGTCTGATAGCACTTTTTGTTCAGTCGAACTATCTGAAGAAAAAAAGCAAGGCCTCCCAACTCTTGTCCTTTGCAAGATCAGAACAATCTCTTGATATAGAACGTGCGACACTGCTTGCCGCCGAAGTTGAAAAATTTGAATCTTCCCCACAAGGCTATGAGGTATTGAAAGAGAGTTATGATCTGCTTCCCGAACATGTAAAAGATCTCCCGGAAAGTGAGGGGCCTGTCTCGGGCATGTTTAGTCCTCACGGCGGCCTTTTCGCCGCTGGTTTTGCCGACGGTTCAGTAAGGATCTGGGAAACAGGGAGATGGACAAAGGTTTCTGATTTCAGACTAATCAAATCTGTCAGAGTGCTGGCATTCAGCCGGGACGGCTCGAAACTTGCAGCAGCAGATGACGATGGCAACCTTTCGGTCTATGATGTTGAAAAGGAATCGGTACTCTGGAGCAGGAAAGCATCTTTGCGAGCCGTCGCCATTGATTTCAATCACGACGGCAGTTGCCTGCTGACGATCTATGGTGGTATCGACACCACAAAAACCATGCTGGACTATGGGCAGGTGCGTGATAGTAAAGACGGAAGCTTTAAGCTTAAAATTCTTTATCATTCGCCGCTCACAAGCGGATTTTTTATCAATGAGGGTAAACAGATCGTTACCGGATCGAATGACGGATCTGTCAGGGTATGGGACGCATTTACCGGAAAACAGGCAGACCTACTTCTGGAACCGGGACGAAAAAGTACTGACAGTATTGAGGCAATGGCCAAGGGACAGGACGAAAATGCGTTTGCTGCGATTACCTTTTCATCCATTTATCTCTGGAACAGTCAAGATCTCACAGAAGAATTTCACGCTTTTTCGGGTGGAATCAATCTGAGTCTGACCCTCTGTGAGCGCAAGAAGGATCTTGTCCTTGCTGTCGGTAACGCCGAAGGTTCGGTGCGATTGTTCCGCAAAATGCATGATTTCCCTGATCAGCCGGTGGGTGAAACGTTTGTCAAACTACCTTTCAATACAGTTAATGTGGCGATTAACCCCCGTCAAGACTTTTTCTCAGCCGGTACGGGGCATGGGGTCTCCTGTATGTGGAAGCATGTAAGTCTACCTGATATGATCGCGCGAATTTCGACGAATGACGAGACGGATGTTACAGTTCTCGAGTATGATCCAGAAGGACGGTACCTTGTGGTGGGAACAGAATATGGAAAAAAACTTCGGGTCTGGAAAGGCTGGAAAGCCAACAAGTATGTCGCAATCAGTCATAAAGGGTCAAGAAAAATACGGACATTCGACTTTCATCCTACTAAGCCGCAGGTCATAACCGTAGCGGATACTTCCGATTTTGAAGGGCGCACCCTTTCGGATGCCGAGGTTGCATTATGGGATTATTCAGCCGATCTTGAAAAGCCTCTCTATATCATGCCTTTTCGGGAGATAGTGCGCGACGTGGCAGTCAGTAATGACGGGTTGCTTGCGGTCGCAGCAAGCGGGCGTTCGGTAACTCTCTGGAACCTTGATAGCAGTGACGTGTACAGGGAGATCGTTTTGCCGGGCGAGGCACAGTATGTGGCATTTGGCAAAAGTAGCAACCTCTTGGCGGTCGCGTGCGCTGACAGCGTGCTCGTTTTCGACAGTGATAGAGAAGGGACGATCGCCCGGCTCGGTCTACCTGAAAGGGTAACGGAAATAGAGTTTAGCGCGAAGGACAGGTATCTTGGCGTTCTTTGTTCAGAGGGACCGGTGTATCTTTATTCAGGTGCCCGTTGGGATCGGAAACCTGTCATTATCAGGGAAGAGGAGGGCCAGAAAAAGATTTTCAAGATGTCATTTCATCCAGAAAAAGACCTCCTCTTTCTTGGAACGGAAAAAGATATTGCGCTCTATAATAGCAAAGGTAAAAAAAACGGCGAACTCCTTGTCGGCGATTTTATTTTTACCATATCATTGTCTAAAGACGGACAGTTTCTTGTCGCGGAAAATTCCGATGAACGTGGAGGTGTTCCTGTTTCCGTTCCCGTCTTGTTCAAAACCTCTTCCGGTGACATGTTGCATCAGATTCCGGGAGTCCCGCTCCATCGCTCTCCTGAGTTTTCCTTTGACGGTGCACTGATAGGTGCTCTTGACTACACGAACCTTATCCTTTTTCCCTGGTCGAGCAGGGAACTTGTGGAGTCGGCAGAAGCCTCAATAACGCGTACATTGAAACATGATGAGAGAAAACGGTATCTGAAAGGATTTTTGTATTTCGAGAAATATCATTTTTTCAGTTTCATTCGTCCCGAGCAGCGTTCGACGGTATTATGGTTCCTGATACTTTATATGCTGTATTTCTTATGGCTTGTTTCAAGTTGCGGCAAGCCTTTGAAGTTGAGGGAAACCCTGAGCATTGAAATGCCTTTTACTGCCAGTCGGGCGCAGATTATCGTTGAAGAATGGAACAGGGATGATCGAGCAGCTGCGGCCGTCAAACAGACAAGGATGGATTTTTTCTTTTTGTTGTTCTATCCTCTTGTGCTCAGTCTTGGCTGTGCAATGGCTGCCGACTCCGGGAACGGGGATTTTTACACCGGTATTTTGCTTTCCTGGGCGGTTCTCGCCTGTATTCCGCTGGATGCTCTGGAAAATGTCCTGATTCTGAAAATGCTTTCAGGGTCGTTCAAGAAACCGATTCCCCAGATTACAACATTCTCAGCTGTCGTTAAGTTTATGCTTCTTATTGCAAGCTTTGCCTATCTTCTTTATGGGTTTTTCCTGTGTTGTTGACGTGTTGGGTGATACGTTGAATTCCGGCAGATAGCTTCGCCAGCCAATAATGACTGAGTTTCGCAGGAAGAGAACATCCTCTATTGAATAACTGCGAAAACCCAGTGGTAGCGACAAATAATAACCCTGCTATCAACCTCTGCAGGCACGATACAGCGCTGCCGGTTACTCACTTACAGCGAATCCTGAATTGTGTAGTTTATGCCTATTCGACATGTTGATGGTTTGTCTGCCTGCAACGACATAGCCTTCAATGCGGTTATATTTTTTTCTGAAGAGATCAAAACAGATCTAAGACAAATGAAACCGAGAGGGTATCATGAAAGCATTATGGAACGGCAAGGTGATAGCAGAGAGCA
>Ga0272441_10010841_pt1 | contig 13673 bp, 12 predicted proteins | sample SSMProp6N_FD_193582 | JGI IMG/M metagenome (GOLD analysis project Ga0272441, IMG submission 193582) | Marine sediment archaeal communities from Little Sippewissett salt marsh, Falmouth, MA, United States - SSM-Prop-6N | ecosystem: Environmental > Aquatic > Marine > Wetlands > Sediment ... | reverse complement strand
AACAAGTACGAGGCGGAGTACGATATCGATATCGCCCAGAATCAGAATAAAATAAATGACATTGCCATACAGAAGAAAAATATCGTCGAAGAAATCGCCGTTCAAAAGAATAAAGTGAAGAAACTCACAGCGGATCAGGAGGATATCGACAAACAGATACTGATCGCGGGCAAGACCATTGAAAAGCTCGCCGCCGATATCGCCCTTCATGAGAAAAAACAGCTCGCAATCGAAAGACGCATCGCGGAGCTTTCGGAAGATGTTCTGTCGGGCAAGGAAAACACGCGGGAGATTATGGAACAGAGGAACAAGGCATTGAACGCTCACACGGGGGACACCGTCTCCATGCTGCTCTACGCGACAACCATCCAGCAGAGCCTCGCCTATGCCGATCAGCTTAACCGTGAAATCTTCGATTTGAGGATGAGCGATAAAGAGGTGGCTCAGACGATTGCTGATCTGATAAATCAGCGGGACACAGCCCGTCTTGAAATCGAGCGGCTGCGGCTGGAACGAGACGAAAAAATCGGGTCCATGATCGAAGACACCAAGTCTCAGATACGGAAACTGGAGATAGAGAAGGATGAAAGTCTGGAAGCAAAAATTACGGCCATAGAAAATGAAATCAAAAAAATGCAATTCGACAAAGAGATGATTTCCAACGTGAAGATCGTACAGGAACCGGAGGCATCCGTGTATCCCGTGAAGCCGCAGAAAAAAAAGATCGTCGTCCTTACCTTCGTTGCCTCGCTCTTTTTCATGATATTCGCGGCGTTTTTTATCGATTACATCAAGACGGCCATACAGGCGGAAAAAGAAACGGAGAACAAAAAGGCATGACCGGCTACACGCTACCCTATCTCACACAACTGGAATCGGAATCGATCCACATCATGCGGGAGGTGGCGGCGGAATTCAAGAACCCCGTCATGCTCTATTCCGTGGGCAAGGACTCCAGCGTGATGCTCAGGCTCGCCCAGAAGGCTTTTTATCCCGGCCCCATTCCCTTTCCCCTCATGCATATCGATACGGGATACAAGTTCCCGGAGATGTATACCTTTCGCGACCGGTACTGCACCGAGGTGGGCGTGCGGCTGATCGTGGAGAGAAACGAAGAGTGGATCGCCAAGGGCTGTCATCCTCTGAAGCTGGGGACGGAAAAATGCTGCTGGTATCTGAAGACTCAGGGTCTCCTCAATGCGCTCACACAGCACGGCTTCGATGCCGCCTTCGGCGGTGCGCGTCGGGAAGAGGAAAAATCCCGGGCGAAGGAGCGGGTCTTTTCCATCCGCGACGCCTTCGGGCAGTGGGACCCGAAAAACCAGCGCCCCGAGCTGTGGGACCTCTATAATACCCGTCTGAACGAGGGACAGACGGCGCGGGTCTTCCCCTTGAGCAACTGGACGGAGCTTGATATCTGGCAGTACATCAAGAAAGAAGAGATCCCCGTTGTCCCCATCTATTTTTCCATGAAACGGGAGGTCGTCCGGCGAAACGGCATCCTCATCCCCCTGTCGAACGTTTCCATGGTGGAAGACGATGCCGCGGCACAGGGGCCGGCAGGGGAGACCGTCGAGACGGTATCCTGCCGTTTCCGGAGCCTGGGCTGCATTCCCTGCACGGGGGCGATCCCCTCGGAGGCGCAGACCATCGACGATATTATCAGTGAGGTCGTCCAGGCGCGCAAGTCGGAACGGGAGAACCGCGTCATCGACCTCGCCAGCGACGCGGCCATGGAACAGAAGAAAAAGGAGGGCTATTTCTAAAATGGATACGAAGGAAAAAGGCCTCCTCAAATTTGTCACCACGGGCAGTGTGGACGACGGCAAATCGACGCTCATCGGCCGCCTCCTTTTCGAGACGAAATCAATTTTTGAGGATCAGTATGCCGCCGTCGAACGCACGTCAAAGAAGCGCGGCGGAGACGGCGTCGACCTGGCCCTCCTTCTGGACGGTCTCTCGGCGGAGCGGGAACAGGGTATCACCATCGACGTGGCCTACCGGTATTTCGAGTCGCCGAAGAGAAAATTCATCATTGCGGACACGCCGGGACACGAACAGTATACCCGCAATACCGTCACCGGGGCGTCCACGGCGGACCTTGCCGTTATATTGATCGACGCCCGGAAAGGCGTCCTGACGCAGTCGCGACGGCACGGGATCATCGTGTCGTTACTCCAGATACCGCACCTCATTGTGGCCGTGAACAAGATGGACCTCGTCGATTACTCGGAAGAGGTCTTCCAGGCCATCGTCGAGGACTACAACGATTTTTCACAGAAGCTCGAAATCCATGACATCACCTTCATTCCCGTTTCGGCGCTGAAGGGTGACAACGTGGCGGAGAAGAGCACCGCCACGCCGTGGTACGAGGGCGCCAGTCTCCTCCATTATCTGGAAACGGTCAATGTCACGGCGGACCGCAACCTCCTGGATTTCCGCTTCCCCGTGCAGTACGTTGTCCGTCCGAACGGTGACTTCAGGGGCTTCGCGGGCCGCATCACCTCCGGGACGGTCAGCGTGGGACAGGAGATCGCCGTCCTGCCCTCGGGCAGGACCTCCACGGTGAGATCGCTGGTGACATACGACGGTGACCTGGACGAGGCCTTCGCGCCCCAGTCCGTGGTGATGACGCTCAGCGACGAGATCGACATCAGCCGGGGGGATATGATCGTCCGGAAAAACAATCTTCCCGAGGTGAGCCGGCAGATCGAGGCGATCATCTGCTGGATGAGCGACCAACCTATTGTGCAGGGGGGACACTATCTCCTGAAACACACGACGCAGACGGTGAAGGCCTTCGTCACCCGTATCGTCTATACGATCGATGTGAACACGCTCCACCGGAAACAGACGGACACGCTGACGCTGAACGAGATCGCCCGCGTGGAGATTCATACGGCGTCGCCGCTTTTCTTCGACAGCTACCGGAACAACCACGGCACGGGGAGCTTTATCCTTATCGATCCCCACACGAGCAATACCGTCGCATCGGGCATGATCCGCGGACCAGCGCGGACGGTGACGGAGCTGGCCGAACAAACCGGCACAGAGAAGGCGCAACCGAAATCGTCCCACGTCGTCTGGGGCGGGTGGAACATCGCCCGGGAGGTACGGGAAGAACGAAACGGCCATAAGGCGGCCGTGCTCTGGTTCACGGGCTATTCGGGATCGGGGAAGTCCACCATTGCGAAGAAACTCGAGACGACCCTCTTTGACCGGGGGTGCCGGACGATGCTCCTCGACGGAGACACCCTGCGGCACGGCCTCTGCGGTGACCTGGGATTCTCCTCGCCGGACCGCTCGGAGAACATCAGGCGGGCGGGCGAGGCGGCGCACCTCTTTTTCCAGGCGGGCATGATCGTCGTCTGCACGTTCATTTCCCCCTTCGAAAAGGACCGGGCATTCGTCCGGTCGCTCATGCCGGAGGGCCGGTTCTTCGAAATCTACACCCGGTGCAGCCTCGATGTGTGCCGGCGGCGCGATCCCAACGGCCTCTATGAAAAGGTCACAAAAGGCGAGATCGCGGAATTTACCGGCATCTCATCCCCCTACGAAGAACCGACGCAGCCCGAGTTCGTCGCCGAAACGGACCTCAAAACCGTCGACGAAAGCATAACCGCGATCCTCGCCATACTCGAAAAAAACAACATCGTGAGGGTCACATCTTAAATATTAACTTTTCATCAGATGACGTGCGGATATGAATCGCCGGATCGGGAACATCGGGTGGTTGCAATAAGCATCTTGACGTATCAGCTCTTTTTCGATTATATCGACCAATTCGAGGAGGGACAATGAAAGGAATCATACTGGCCGGCGGCGCCGGAACACGGCTCTATCCCATTACCCGTGTGGTGAGCAAACAGCTCCTGCCCGTCTACGACAAACCGATGATCTATTACCCGCTTTCCGTTCTGATGCTTGCCGGCATCCGGGAGATCCTCATTATCTCAACACCGCAGGACCTGCCACAGTTTGAAAAACTGCTCGGGGACGGGTCGCAGTACGGCATGTCCCTACAGTACGCGGAACAGCCCAGCCCCGACGGATTGGCCCAGGCCTTTATCATCGGCCGCGAGTTCATAGGCGCAGGGTCCGTCTGCCTGATACTGGGTGACAATATCTTCTACGGTCATAACCTTACCGAGAAACTGAGGAACGCGGCGTCGCGGAAAGACGGAGCCACCGTCTTCGCATACTGGGTGCACGATCCCGAACGGTACGGGATCGTCTGTTTTGATGACGGCGGTGCGCCGACAAAGATCGAAGAAAAACCGCCGCATCCCGAATCCAACTGGGCCGTGACGGGTCTGTATTTCTACGACAACGCGGTAGTGGACATCGCGGCGAACCTGAAACCCTCGGCCCGGGGCGAGTTGGAGATCACCGACGTCAACCGCGCCTACCTGGAAAAGGGGACCCTGCAGGTGGAACGCATGGGCCGCGGCTTTGCCTGGCTCGATACGGGCACCCATGAATCGCTCCTCGAGGCGAGCGCCTATATCGAAACCATCGAGAAACGGCAGGGGCTGAAGATCGCCTGTGTCGAGGAGATTGCCTACCGTATGGGCTATATCGATGCAAAACAGATACGAAAAATCGCCGAGCCCATGAAGAAGAACGGGTACGGGCGCTATCTCCTGGATATGTTGAAGCACAGAGACCAGATATGCTGACCGTAAAAGAAACGGCACTCCCGGGTGTTCTCATCATCGAACCCGACGTCTTTCAGGACACCCGCGGCTACTTCATGGAGACCTATCACCGGGGAAAGTACGCCGATAACGGTCTGAAGCAGACCTTCGTCCAGGACAACATCTCTTATTCGCAACGGGGGGCACTCCGCGGCCTGCACTACCAGCATCCCCATGCCCAGGGGAAACTCGTTCAGGCGGTCCGGGGCAGGATTTTTGACGTGGCCGTCGACATCCGCCGCGGGTCGTCGACATTCGGGCGGTGGACCGGCGAATATCTTTCCGACAGGAACAATCGGCAGTTATTCGTCCCCGGCGGTTTCGCCCACGGATTCTGCGTTGTCAGCGAAGACGCCCTCGTCATGTACAAGTGTACGGACCTCTACGCGCCGGAGTGCGAGGGGGGCGTGCTCTGGTCCGACCCCGATATCGGCATCGACTGGCCCGTCGCGGAGCCGCTCCTTTCGGAAAAGGACGCCCGGTATCCGTACCTCCGAGACATTCCCCCGGCAACATTGCCGCCACTGGCCGACCATCTGTGATCTTTGCTAACCTTTACTCTATTGTCGCGACAAGAAGATATATCTCACCGTTTCCTGGAAGGTATTTCTTGTTGATATATCCGGAATTGAATTGTACGATTAATAATGTTACTCAGCGGCGGCACGGAGAAGCTGAAGAAAATTGATGAACTCAGCAGCCGACGCGTGAAGCGGTTGCGACCATGTAATATGTGTTACATATCAATTATGTAGTTTTTATATCCGACGAATCGTGGGTTAGCTGATGACAACGAAAGAATTAATATTTTTAATCGAAGAAGATCCCGAAGGTGGTTATAACGCACGGGCACTCGGGGAATCAATTTTTGTTCAGGGTGATACCATGACGATCCTGAAAAACAATATTAGAGATGCCCTTGAATGTCACTTCGATACAAAAGAGGACATACCGCGGATAATAAGGTTACACACCATTCACGAAGAAATTTTCGCCTATGCCTAAAATACCACGAGACATCTCCGGCAGGGAATTGGCAAAACTTCTCGTTGTTTATAAATACAAATTTGTAAGGGAATCGGGAAGCCACATTCGTTTGGTTTCAACATATCACAATGGCGAGCATAAAATTACCATCCCCGATCATGAGCCGATCAAAATAGGTACCTTAAATCACATTTTAAAAGATATTGCTGAATATCTAAAAATATCAAAACAGGAACTTATCTACAATCTATTCACATAACTGAGAAATCGTACAACTGATGACATTGTTTGCCATTGATTGAACCACCATGACACTTCTCATCATCGGATCAAACGGCCAGCTCGGATGGGAGCTCTGCCGGCAGGGCGTGTCCCGCGGTTTCGATATCCTGCCCGTGGACATCCCGGCGTTCGACATCACCGATCCCCGTCACGTTGCCGATACGATTGCCAACCCGGCCATTGAAGTCGTTGTCAACGCGTCGGCCTACACGGCCGTCGACAGGGCGGAGTCGGAGCCGGACAAGGCCTTCGCCGTCAACCGCGACGGACCCGCCCTCGTCGCCAAAGCCTGCGCGGACAGGAATATCCCCCTGATTCATGTTTCAACGGACTACGTCTTTGACGGCAGTAAAAACGAGGCCTACCGGGAGACGGACCCCGTGTCGCCATTGGGGGTCTACGGCGAGAGCAAGGCGGCGGGTGAAGGAGAGGTGAGGGAATGCCTCACACATCATATCATCATACGGACCGCCTGGCTCTACGGCGTCCATGGCAACAACTTTGTCAAGACCATGCTCCGCCTGGGGAGGGAACGTGAAAAGCTCCGCGTCGTGGCGGATCAGTACGGGTGCCCCACCTACGCGGCGGACCTTGCCGGGGCCGTTCTCGCCATCGCGGAACGAAAGAAACGGAATCAACCCGTCCGCTGGGGCACGTATCACTACTGCGGCCGCGGCGTGACCACGTGGCACGGCCTCGCGGAAAAGACCATCGAACTGGCGAAACGATATGAACCCGTGACAGTCACGGAAATCGAGGCGATCACCACGGCAGACTATCCCACGCCGGCCAAAAGGCCCGCATACTCCGTCCTCGACTGTTCGCTCATGGAACAGCACTTCGGCGTCACCCGCCCGCCCTGGGAGGAAAGCCTCGAAAGGATGCTGGGGTCACATCTTAAATATTAACTTTTCATCATCGTTAGGTGTCTTGCCATCATCTTTTTATCAACTGCAAGACGGTCTCGGCACTATCCGTTTCCGTGTAATAATGAAATATTAAAAAACTCAAAGTTACAGATAGGCACGATCCCGTCAGTCGACACGCGTGGGGCGCATTACATCGATACACACAGCAAAGAAAGGAAGAAGAGTATGACAAAGAACATGGTACGCATGGTTTTGGTATGCGCGGCGGTATTATTGCTCATGACAGCCTGCGGCGGGAAATACGACGACGCTGTAAAGGTGCACAAGAAATTCGCCGATGCCACGGAAAACTACATCGGCAAGCTGGAGAAAGCGGATAGTTCACAGGACGTCGCCGATGCCATCAATGATTTCGCGGCGGACATTGAAGACATCGCGCCGGAGATGAAGAAAATTGCCGAGAAGTATCCTGAGCTGAAAAATCCCGATACGGTGCCCGACGAACTGAAAGAAACGAAGACCCGCATGGATGCCGTGGGCATGAAAATGGCCCAGCAGATGATGAAAACCGCAAAATACATGAGAGATGCCGAGGTGAGAAAAGCCCAGATGCGGCTGCAGAAGGCCCTGGCGGGGTTCGGGAAATAGAGGGAAGGCATATCGGTAAAAGGGATCTTGAACATATATGAATCATGAAGCAACAATCATGAACAACTCTGTTATCCACCTCATCGCAGCAGCCCGTCCCAACTTTATGAAAATCGCCCCCCTCTACCACGCGTTGGCGAAGGAAGAGTGGGCGCATCCCGTCATCGTTCATACGGGCCAGCACTATGATCTGAACATGTCGGACGCCTTTTTCCGGGATCTCAATCTTCCCTCTCCCCATATCCATCTCCGTGTGGGAAGCGGTAGCCACGCCGAGCAGACCGGCGGTGTCATGATCGCCTACGAAAAGGTCCTCTTCGAAACCCCGCCCGATCTGGTTGTCGTGGTCGGGGACGTCAATTCAACGGTGGCCTGCAGCCTGGCCGCCGTCAAAGGGGGAATCAGGGTTGCCCATCTTGAAGCGGGGCTTCGCTCCTTTGATCGTACCATGCCGGAGGAGATTAATCGCATCGTGACCGATGCTATTGCCGATTACCTCTGGACGCCATCGGCGGATGCCGATGGGAATTTGCTTCGCGAAGGGATTCCCGCTGACAGGATTACAATGGTAGGCAACATCATGATAGATTCTCTTGTGACGATGACGCCGGTAATTCAAAAAGAGACCGTACGGGAGCAACGGGGACTTACGGATAAAGATTACGGTGTGGTTACCCTGCATCGACCGTCCAATGTCGACGCGCGGGATGTCTTGTCGAACCTTTGCAATTCACTGATTCGCGTATCGGAAAAGACCCGGCTGATATTTCCCCTTCATCCGCGGACAGTAAAAAATCTCACAGCATTCGGCCTATATGAACGCCTGGCCACTGCCCCGGGGATTGTCTTGACGGAACCGCTCGGCTACACGGCATTTATGAATCTTGTATTTCATTGCCGTTTTGTCATCACCGATTCAGGAGGCATTCAGGAAGAAACGACCTATCTGAAGATCCCCTGCCTGACCCTCCGCCCCAACACGGAACGGCCGGTGACCATCACCCGGGGGACCAATAAGCTCAGCACGCCGGACACCATCGAATCGGACCTTGACGAGGTATTATTGAGAGATGTGACAAACCCGCCTCCCCTGTGGGACGGGAAAACAGCAGAACGGACGGTTGATACGATAAAATCGGCATTAAGAATGTGAGAGTCACATCTTAAATATTAATTCATAAAAAGGGTAGCTGTCCCTAATTTTTCTAATTTTTGATCCCGGGACGAGTATGGCACCTTACAGGCTCTACAATATCGGCAACAACCAGCCGGTGGAATTGCTTCGATTTATCTAGGTAATCGAAAAATGCCTTGGCAAAAAAGCCCGGAAGAATTTTCTCCCCATCCAGCCGGGAGACGTTCCCGCCACCTGCGCCGATGTGGACGATCTCATCCGTGATGTGGGGTACTCGCCGAGTACTCCCGTGGAAGTGGGGGTGAGTAATTTCGTGGAGTGGTACAAGAAGTACTATGTCCGTCGAGAAGAACCGTATCAGCAATTATCAGCCAACTATGATCGGTGAAAGGTGACATATGAAAGGAGTCGGAAAACCTCAACACAACTTAAAAAATATAGCTGATAGCCAATTCCCGACGAAAAACAGAGATGACCTGGATTTAAACGAATGAAACATCCCTTGTTTTAAGGCCTACGGATTGATGTTTTCTCTTTACAACTGTCAGCCATATCAGTTGAGTTGTATATAATTGTAATAAGTGAAAAGAATGAAAAATTGTGTAAATAAAAAACTCAATCGTGCTTTTATGGGTTTTTATGTCCAGAAGTACGAATTAATCGAAATAACTACAAGTAATCTGGTAGACTAATATTTGGCCAAATTAATGCAAGATATTTCTCTTTCTAGTAAAGCTTTTAGAGCTGTCCGATGGACAACGCTTAACAGTATTTGCCAAGTCGGAATACAGTTTTTAACATTGGTTATTCTGGGACGTGTACTTGATCCAAGGGCGTTCGGGCTTATGGCTATGATAATGGTGGTGGTGGAGATTGTAAACGTATTTGCGCGCATGGGATTAAGTGAGGCTATAATTTATAAAAAAACAGTAACGCATAATGAACTGTCATCTTTATATTTACTTAATATTTTAATGGGATTAATTCTTTTTATTGTTGTATTCATATCTAGCAGTTTTATTGGACAATTATATTCTGAACCGTCCCTTACCCCATTAATAATCATAATATCACCTCTCTTCCTGATATCGTCGCTTGGCATAATATTTGAGGTGTTACTTCGAAAAAATCTCATGTTTGACTCATTTTCAAAAATAAATATTTTATCTCATCTAACTTCTTTTGTTTTTATGGTTGTTTTGGCAATACTAAAAGCGGGTGTTTACGCGTTGGTCCTTGGGCAAATATGTTTTCACACAGTTAAATCAGTTCTACTATTATTATTTGCATGGAAGCAAAATTGGTTGCCGGGCTTACGGTTGAACCTGTCAGAAGTTAAGTTCTACCTTAAATTTGGATTCTTCAGAGTAATGGCAATGTTTGCAAATCAAATCAATTCCCGTGTAGATCAATTTCTAGTGGGTGCTATTCTAGGAGCAGAGGTTTTAGGTTTCTATAATGTAGCTTTTCGAATTATATATGTTCCTATAAATAAGGTGAATCCGATTTTGACTCAAGTTGCATTCCCCTTTTTTTCTAAAATTCAAGATAACACATCCCGTTTAAAGAAAAATTACCTTAAATATATAAATTTGATTGTAAGCATAAATGCCGGAATTTTAGTCGGAATTACTTCCCTGGCGCATATACTTGTTCCGTTATTTCTTGGCAAGAAATGGATGTCATCCGTTCCGATCATTCAGGCGCTAATTGTCTATGTTGTTATCCGATCCATATTAAATGCCAGTGGTGCCCTCACAATGGCCAAGGGAAAAGCTAATTGGTCTTTTTATTGGCATATTACAATGCTCTTTATTATTCCAGGGACTACTTACCTAGCCTTAGAAGTAAGCAACTCAGTTATTGGGGTATGTATCGCTCTCAGTGGTCTGTTTTTTGCGCTGTTATTCGTCCATTATCGTTTATTTCTAAGGAATTTAGTGGGTCCATTTTTTGTGGAATATCTGCAGACAATTGCCAAACCCCTATCTTTGGCTGCCAGCATGGGGTTGTTAATATACATGTTATCTTTACTGATTCATGATATGAATTATCTCTTAAAAGCAACGATTTTAATTACTATAGGTATTGTTTACTATACAACTGCTACATTTATATTTAACAAGTTATTCGTCGAAGAACTGGCAAAATATTTGCCTCGTAAAGCAGTTAAAATTTTATTTTGGATTAGATATAAATTTAATATAAGTAATAACTAAAATTATTGCCATTCGAGGAGCTTTATAATTGAAAACAAAAGCTCATATTCAAGAAGCTGAATACTCGTTCCCTTATCATTACCTAGTTGATTTTTCTAATCATAGTTTTAGTCAGCATCGCATTTATTCCGGTGGTTTGTTCTATGCGACTTATTTGATAGAAATTCTATCCATGCTTGACAAGATAAGATTTAAATCAATTATTGATGTGGGGTGTGGAGATGGTTTTCTTTGCAAAAAGATTAAAGAAAGTTTTTCTTCTGCTGATGTTTGGGGAGTTGATTATTCAAGTCAAGCGATTCGCTTAGCCGAACTGATGAATAGAGATAATCATATTAATTTTTTACAGTCTGATATATTGTTACAGTTACCAAAAGAAACCTTTGATGTTGCCGTGTCTGTTCAAGTGCTAGAACATATCCCTCCAGATCTTTTAGAAGGTTTTATAGAGTCGATTGCAACTTTGATTAATAATAATGGTTACTTATTAATAAGTGTTCCTACACCTGTTCTGCCGGTGAAAAACATATCAAAACATTATCAACATTTTACATTAGATAAATTGACGGAATTATTAAAGCAAGGTTTTGAAATATATGAATATAGTTATTCTGTTAAGCGATATACTCTTACTGCACGAATCATCAAAAAGATATTGTCCAATCGATTATTTGTTTTGCAAAATACAAGATTATGTAGATTGTTTTTTCAGATTTATTTAAAAAATTGTCGAACAGCCGATCAGTCAAATGGCACTATTTTAACCATATTATGTAAAAAAGTAATGTGATTAATCGTGATGATTTGCGAGGCTTGAGATATTGTCTGTGAAAATTAGTAACTTTCCAGACAGTCAGTTACTCTTCGAACTGTATAATCAGGCTACGTCCTTTTGCAATGATTCTCTTATTTTTTTTATTTCATTTCCCTCTTTTGTCCTAAATTACCGCCCAAATTATAACTATGGATCGAAATAATTCAACGATAATGATGCCCACGGTGCATTTTTATCTTGCAAGTATTATTTGCCATAATATCAAGATGTTAAACATTATTACGCCTTATGTTTTGTGAATCCCGAAAGTTTGAGCTGATAAAAAATGTCTGAAGAAAAATTAATAATATTTCCAAGTCAAGATTTCAAATACCGTGAGTGGTCTAAGGCTTTAAAGGAATTTGGTATTGAGACCTATGCAGATAGCAAGCCTTTTATCTTTGCACCATTTACGCTAATTGCTTTAATACTTTCTGGGAAAAACATTAGTGCTTACGTATTTCGATATTTGAATGACAAGAGGTCCTTTGTAAAATCTTTTTTAAAAGCTATTTGCGATATACTTGTGTCTGTAATCTGTAAATTTGCTAAAATAAAAATCTATTGGATTTTGCACAATGTCGACAGAGAGACAATCGTTCATCACCCTAAAATTACAAGATTGAGAAGGTATCTGTTGAAAAGGGTCTCAACGAAAATATGGGTAATGGATAGGCGTCTCTTAGACCATGCCAGTTCTCAGGGTCTGGATAATAAAAAGCTTGATTGGTTATGCTTTGGCAGCCCAACATTTAAGAAGCCCAACGCAGAAACTCTAACACTTCGTGAAAAGATCATTTCGTTCAGTGAAAGCATTAAACAAAAATATAATTGTTCAAATGTCTATGTCGGATTATGTGTATCTTCACCATTAGCAAAATTTACTCATTTTTTACATGCCCCTTCTTTCGTTGATACTGCCAGTTCGGATGATTCAGTGGTCTGCTTGGTTATTTATGGCAAAATACCTAATTATTCAAAATTTTCTCATTTGCCGGAGGCTTATGTAACAAGTGGAAAGATTTTACACATTAACCATAATTATCAAATAGATGAAACTGTTTTAAGTGATAATATTGATTTCATCTATAGAAGTGTTAATGATTTATCAGTTTCATATTCTGTATATGTTGCAACTGCAATGGGTAAGCCCATTATCACTCATGATAATGGATTTATTCAAGAGATGGTTAGCGCATACAACTTAGGATTAGTTATATCAAATAAAAAAAGTAATGTAGGTGTTTCAGTGCCCATTTTTTTAGATCAATGGGATAATTCTAATGCAAAAAAGTTTATAGAAACATACACATGGGAACTTGCCGCTTGGAGAATTTCAAACTCATTATGAGGTTTTCTTTGTCAGAATAACGTTGTCGATTGTGCGATAAGCTTATGCCTAAACGCTTAATTTATTTATTTATCACAATTTTTATTATTTCAATTGTTCCTAAAATTTCATGCGGGTTTTCTAATGTCAAGCATCCTGTTTATCCCTTGACACTGCCGGTAGAGCAGTTTGGTTTTTTAAATTGTCGAATTAAGACGACAGAGGTTCTCGTTCAGAAAGTGAAAACTATAATGGATATACCTAATGATACTCTTGACGCATGGAATCCCCCGTATGCTGATTTTTTTAATATAGGATGTCCGCACTGCAAGGCAGCAGTTTCCAATTGGTATGCAAGTATGTACATGACATGGGATCCAAAAGAACCAGAGAAATTGATCTGTAAGAATTGCGGGCATGAATTTCCAAGTAAGAAGTATCCATTGGACAATATTAAAAAGATTAAAACTCCATCCGGAACTATCAGGAGCTATCCATATTATCAGGGTAAAGATGGTAAGGCCTATTATATGGAATCTAATTTGTATTATTTACGACGATTATGGTTGCGTGACCAAGCTTGTTATTTGGCGATAGCTTATGCGTTAACGAAAAATCCGAAGTATGCTAACAAAGTCGGTATTATAATAAAACGCTTTGCTGAAAATTATCCAGAGATGGCCATCCACGGC
>Ga0272441_10010840_pt1 | contig 13675 bp, 7 predicted proteins | sample SSMProp6N_FD_193582 | JGI IMG/M metagenome (GOLD analysis project Ga0272441, IMG submission 193582) | Marine sediment archaeal communities from Little Sippewissett salt marsh, Falmouth, MA, United States - SSM-Prop-6N | ecosystem: Environmental > Aquatic > Marine > Wetlands > Sediment ... | reverse complement strand
TTAATGTATTCGGCAGTGCCCCGAAACTGTCATGCCGGACTTGATCCGGCATCCAGGGCGATTCTCGCAAAGATATACGTTTGTGGAAAGAACCGCCGCCGTTAAGTTATTTTTTCAATCTTCAATAAGTGTTCTACTGTCAGCGTTGATGGTGAATCTGCTCCTGTTTCCGATAATGATTCGGCGATATCCCCACGTGTTTTTTGAACAACCGTGAAAAATAATACTCGTCGTTTAGTCCAATTTGGTGTGCGATTTCATATAAGGTCTCATCCGTTCCCAGAAGCAGTTCCTGTGCCTTTTCAATCCGTCTTTTATTGATGTACTGAAGCGGCGAAAGCCCAATCAGTTCACTGAACAGATTGGAAAAATAAGTTGTATTCAGGCTGGCGATTTTTGCCAGTTTCGAGATTGTCAAAGGCGTATCCAAGTGCTCCTGAATATACTCCAGGACTTTTTCGAACCGCCTGAGTCCATGCAGGGTGTTAATGACCTGGGGATGACTGTAATGCTGGAAAAAGGCCGACAGCAGCAGCCGCATGATGGCATTGGTTTCGAAGAGATGGCCCGCGGACTTGTCCCTGTCCAGTTGCATCGTCCGGTCCAGCACCTGTTTATAGATGGGTTTGTTGGCATTGTATTCGATCAGTTCCTTGCCGGGATTCAGTTCCAGCAGGCGGTCGAATACGGATTGGTTGATCAGTGTCCCCGCCGCGGTGGCCTGATAATCGCAGTCAAAAATAGAAAAAATGTCCATGCCCGTCTGCAGACGCGAGGTGAAATGCACATAATAATGTGTAAATCGTTCAGGGCAGTGCATATCGACGGTGGTGTAGCAGGGAATCAGGTACATCTGGCCGGGGACCAGTTCATAGGTTTGGCCGTGGTGACGAATCGTTCCGTATCCGTCCATAATGTAATAAATCCTTGAGTAAGGGTTGTTTACATTCCGATAGTTCCACTCTCGACCCGCGGTAAACAGTTCGTTATTGAGAATGGTGATATCCAGATAGTCGATAATTTTCTTCAGTCCGATCATACCGGTTTAAAATATCTCCAAATCTGTGAAATGTCCATTAAAAACTGTAAATTGTATATTGAAATAGATTGAAATGTGTATATGATAAGATCCGCTTCATGAAATCAGACGTTGATTTCGTCTTATTGAAAGGATGAAAAAAATGGGACTTTTGAGCCGTACATATCAAAACAATTTCTTTGCAATTGTTTTGTCCGGCATTATTGTTTGCGGGCTTATTGGAACTGTACAAGCGTCCTCATGGCCGTATCAGGATGAAACAAAGGAACAGCGTGATGCCCGGATGGCCTGGTGGCGTCAGGCTCGTTTCGGCATGTTTATCCACTGGGGGGTTTATGCGGTTCCGGCGGGAACCTATCAGGGACACAAGGTTAATCGCATTGGCGAATGGATTATGAACCGGGGAAAAATTCCCGTGGCCGAATACAAACAATATGCCGGGCAATTCAACCCCGTTAAGTACGATCCGGACCAATGGGTTCAACTGGCTAAAAATGCGGGAATGAAATACATCGTCATTACTTCCAAGCACCATGATGGATTTGCATTGTTCGATTCAAAAGTGACGGATTGGGACATTGTGGATGCAACGCCGTACGGGAAAGACTTACTCAAGCCGCTTGCTGAAGCCTGTCAAAAGCATGGGATCAAACTGGGCTTTTACTATTCCCAGGCCCAGGACTGGTGCCATCCAGGGGGCGCTGCCAGCCGCAAGGAAGCAAAAGAGGGATGGGATAATCCAGACGCCGAGAAAATAGATAAATACACCGATGAGCATGAAGGCCACTGGGACCCGGCACAATTGGGTGATATGGATGAATACATCCGCAGCATCGCCGCACCTCAGGTCAGAGAAATCCTTACGAACTACGGTGATATTGCGGTGCTTTGGTGGGATACACCTACGGGGATGAATCAAGAACGTGCAGACATGCTTCAACCGCTGATTAATCTGCAGCCGGGCATCATCACCAATAACCGTCTTGGCGGCGGGTATAAGGGTGATTTAATTACCCCTGAACAACATATCCCGGGCACCGGACTGGATTATGACTGGGAAACATGCATGACGATGAACGACACCTGGGGTTTTAAGAGTTATGACCAAAACTGGAAATCAACAGAAGTGCTGCTTCGCAATCTCGTGGATATCGCCAGCAAGGGCGGCAATTACCTGCTCAATGTCGGCCCGACATCGCTGGGCGAGATTCCCCAACCCAGTATTGAGCGGCTCAAAGAAATCGGTCAGTGGATGAAGGTCAACAGCCGGTCCATCTATGAAACGACGGCAAGTCCCTTCGCACGCCTGGCGTGGGGGCGCTGCACGAAGAAAACATTTATTAACGGAGCCACATTGTACCTTCACGTTTTCGACTGGCCCAAAGATGGTAAACTGCTGGTTCCCGGCCTGAAAAACAAAGTTCAGCAGGCATACTTAATGGCCAATGGGCATCAATTGCAAACGAGCGCTGTTGATCAAGGCATTACCCTGCATATGCCTGCTCAGCCGCTGGATGAAATCGATACAGTGATTGTTTTAAAGGTGGCTGGTCCGCTAAACATTGAAAAGGCGTTGCCCACACAAGACGCAAAAGGGGTGGTTTTGCTTTCTGCTGAAATGGCGGATATCCATAACCGTTTTGGCACTGACGTTAAACTGCAAGACAAAGGCGACAAAAGAAATATTGGCTTCTGGACAGATGCCGGTGTGAGAGTTGAATGGCCGTTTATCATTCAAGAAAAGGGAACATTTACGGTAAAAGCTGAAATTGCATTGGAAGCCAACGAAAGCAGCTTTGAGGTCATTGTGGATGACCAGTCCATAGGGGCTAAGGTCGATTCTACCGGAGGTTATGACACGTTTCAAGTTGTTACATTGGGTCAGACCGATCTTTTGGAAGCCGGTGAACACCGTATTCAGATTCAGCCCAATAAAGGTCAATGGAAGCCGATCAATCTCAGATCTGTCATATTAGATCCGGTTGATTAAAATTCTTAGATAGAACTGAAAGGAAAAAAACAGAGTATGGGTACAAAAAATTACATTGCCGTTGATTTGGGGGCCGAAAGCGGTCGTGTTATGTTGGGGAGGGTTTCTGATGAGAAACTGTCTCTGGAAGAAGTTCACCGTTTTACCAACGGGCCGATTGAATTCGAGGGCACGTTACGCTGGGATTTCCAACGAACGTTTTCTGAGATTAAAACCGGCATCAAAGCCGCGGTTCAGCAGGCCAAAGGCGATGTTGCCTGTATCGCCGTTGACAGTTGGGGCGTTGATTTTGGATTGTTGGACGAAAACGGTCAACTTCTTGAAAATCCGTATAATTATCGTGATAGTCGGACCGATGGCATGCTGGAGAAAGCATTCGAGATCGTCGGCAAGCGGGCAATCTATGACCAGACGGGTATTCAGTTTATGCAGTTGAACACGCTGTATCAACTGCTGGCGATGCGGCAATCGAACGATCCGATGCTTGCAAAGGCGAAAACACTGCTGTTTACGGCGGACTTGTATGCTTATCATCTGTGCGGCAAGCCGTATGCGGAGTATTCGCTGGCAAGCACCTCGCAGATGATGAATATGGCAACCGGCCAGTGGGCCAAAGACCTTTTTGACAAGCTTCAACTGCCGATGGATATTATGCCGGACGTGGTTCAGCCCGGCACGATTGTTGGCTCATTGACGGATGAGGTGGCCGCGGAACTGGGCTGTTCGCCGATTCCCGTCGCGGCGATTGGTTCGCACGACACCGCTTCGGCGGTCGCGGCGGTTCCTGCCGATCCAGCAAACACATGGGCGTATCTGTCCTGCGGGACGTGGAGCCTGCTGGGCGTTGAGATTCCCGCACCGGTTATTAACGACCAGACGTTTGAGGACCAGTTTACTAACGAAGGCGGCGTCAATGGAACGATTCGGCTCCTAAAGAATATCATGGGCCTGTGGCTCGTGCAGGAATGCCGTCGCCAGTGGAAGTCTGAGGGCCAGGAACTGTCCTATTCTGAAATGACTCAAATGGCGGCCAATGCGGCGCCGTTTGCCGGTTATGTTGACCCGACCGATGCGACCTTTTTGGCGCCCGGCAATATGCCGGAAAAAATCAATGCCTATCTCAAGAAGGGTGGTCAGGACCCCGTTGACGATAAAGGCACGATGATCCGCCTGGTGCTGGAAAGTCTGGCGCTGAATTATGCCTGGGTGCTGGAGCAGATTGAGGGCATGACGGGCAATACGATAGACTGTCTGCACATTGTCGGCGGCGGCATTCAGAATGAGTTGCTCTGTCAATTTGCCGCCAATGCGACCGGCAAAAAGGTGATAACCGGTCCGATTGAGGCCACCGCCAGCGGCAACATTCTCATGCAGGCAAAAGCGACCGGCCAAATTACCAGTATGGACGAGATTCGAAAAATCGTTCGAAATTCGTTTGACGTTAAAGAGTACCTGCCGGAAAATGCTTCCGTGTGGCAGGGACAAAGTAAGAAATATAATACGAACCGTTAAGATAAGGAAAAAGGATTATGGCTAAAAAAACGAAATCAACCTGTTTACCCAAAATTAAAAAAGCAACCCCTAAGGTGCCCGTGATCGGTGTATTTTCACCGTGCGATCCCCGTATCGACCAGGCCAGCAGAAAGCGCGCCCAAAACATCATCGCGATGGTGGCTGATACCATCAGCGGCCAGGTCATTCTGCCGGACAAGACCCCGGTTCCGGTGGTCTATTCCTCCGTGTTGATTGACAGCGAAGCGCAGGCCGATGTGGTGGCTCAGCAGTTTCGTAAGGCAGGGGTGAATATCTTAGTCTGTGCACCGGATACCTGGGCCTTTCCCCAGTTAACGACGATCTCTTTGTTGCAGCAGTTCCCCAAGGACACCCCGATCAACATTACCTGCGGCAACAGCGGCCCCAAGCCCGGCGTGGTCTATGCACATGCCCTCGCAGGGGCCATCAGTCAGTACGGTAAGATGGTGCATTTGAACGTTGGCAACTGGGCCGATACCGGGATGAATCCTGTGATGACCAAACCCACCGCGACAGCGCTGATCGACTGGTGCTATGCGGCCGTGACGGCGGCGGCGCTGAAGGGCAGACGTGTGATGGTCTTTGGCCATGATTCCATGGGCATGGAAACAGCACTCGCACACATCCTCCCCACACGGAATACCTTTGGCCTTGAGATCACCCGCCTGGACATGAAACTGCTGGCGGATATGCTTAAGAAGGAAGCTTATGACAAGAAAGAACTCAAAGACCTGCGGGGTTGGGTCAACCGGTATATTGGCAAGCGGCTGGAGCTGAAAACCGAAGCAGACAGCGAGCGGTTCAACACAAGTCTCGCGATGTACCTGATCAATCGTGACCTGATGGACGATCTGAACGCCGTCGGTGGCGGGTTTATGAGTCAATTGGAATGGGGCAGCGACAGCCGCGGCCTGCCGTTGCCGGTAGCCGATGCAATGGAGTCGATGTTCAATAGCACCTTTGACCACAATGGGCCCAAGGCGCCGCGACCTTATGCGACGGAAGCCGATGTTCAGGGGCTGCTGACAATGCTGTTTATGACCTATCTGTCAGGTGGCAATCCGCCGTTGTTCATGGACTTCCGCAAGGTCTGGGAGGGCTGGGAGATCGAAGCGTTAGCAAAGAAAGTCGGTGTCAAAGTCAATCCTAAGGCCGATTATATCAAGAAGGGCCTCGTAGATGGCGACAATTCCGGCAGCGCATCCTTTGACTGGGCGGGCAAACCGGGAACATCAATGACGCAGCTTATGAAGGTCATCTCCATGCCGCTGGCTGATGAGGGATACTTCCCCGGCGGCGGAAACAGCGTCACCTTCATGACGCCTTCCGGTGTCGAAGGTATTGCCGGTCGTATGGCGTACAGCAGCCTCAATGACAAGTTCAGCTTAATCTGGGACGAGGCCTATTCGACGAGCGTGCCTCCCAAACTGGGCAAGGCGATGTGTGATCTGACGACTCCAACCTGGCCGCATACGTTTGTGGTACCGAAATACGCCAGCATGGTCGAGTACAAGCAGTACGCTCCGGCTAACCACTTCCATATGACGTGGGATCTGCCGGTGTCGCGGCTGCAGTACTGGATGGACCTGAGCGGCGTCATCAGCGCGACCCCGTGGGCGGCCCGTCCGAGCTTTGTCGAAGGTGTTGACCGACCGCTACCGCTGATTTACCATCTCAACGGTGGCGAAGCGGCATTTAAAGGTCTGTAAGTGTTATTGGCAAACGTGGAACATTTTGAACCTGTAACGTTTTTGGAGATTGTCTAATGGAAGAGAAAAAGTCGACGTCCGTTATTCCAGGGAAGTATTTGCTGCCATTTGTATTAGTGACAACATTGTTTTCGCTGTGGGGATTTGCTAATGATATCACGAATCCCATGGTTGCGGCATTCAAGAATATTTTGCTGATTAGCAATTTCCAGAGTTCGCTGGTCCAGTTTGCGTTTTATGGGGGGTATTGCTTCATGGCGATACCTGCCGCGATTTTCATTAAACGGTTCAACTATAAAACCGGAATTCTTTTGGGATTGGCCCTCTACGCGACGGGGTGCCTTTTGTTTATCCCTTCCGGCTGGATGATGGCATTCTGGGCGTTTCTGATTTCTTATTTTATCATGACGTGTGGTCTATCGTTTCTGGAAACCAGTGCGAATCCTTACATCCTGTCGATGGGGCCGGAAGAAACATCGACTCAACGTTTGAATTTTGCTCAGTCGTTCAATCCAATGGGATCCATTACGGGGATGTTCGTGGCCAGTCATTTCATATTGGCTAAACTCAATACTGCAACCGAGGAAACGCGCCGAACTCTTCAGGAGACCGATCCTGAACAGTTCGCAGCGATCCAGCAGGCCGACCTCGATGTGATTATTGGGCCCTATATGATTCTGGGATTGGTCGTACTGACCGCGTTGGTGATCTTTGCGATCTCAAAATTGCCAAAGACCAAAGGAGAAGATGACAATAAGGTCAATTTCGGCCCCACGCTGAACCGGTTGCTGAAAAATCCGAAGTATGTCGAGGGCGTAATCGCGCAGACCTTTTACGTGGGTGTGCAGATTATGTGCTGGACTTTTATCATTCAGTATGCTGGAACCCAGTTGGGCATCGAAAAAGCAACTGCCCAGAATATTAATATTGTAGCGATGTTCATTTTTGTTTCGTCGAGGTTCATCTGTACTTTCTTACTGAAGTTCTTCAGCCCCGGCGGCCTGTTAATGACCTTAGCTATTGCCGGATTCAGCCTGATTTGTGTTACCATTTTCTCAAAGGGTAATGCCGAAGCGGGTGTTCAGATCCAGGAATACATTGCCCAATCAACAGAGACAGGTGGTTTCACCGGTTACGTTAAAGGATTGTTTATAGGATTGTTTAAGGTCAAGGGGACAGCGGGTCTTTTGAGCTTGGTGGGTGTTTCGGCGTGTATGTCGCTGATGTTCCCCACGATTTACGGAATTGCACTCAAAGGCCTCGGGGATGATGCCAAACTGGGAGCGGCCGGTCTGATCATGGCCATCGGCGGTGGAAGCCTGATGCCGCCGATGCAGGCTTGGATCATGGACCAAAACGCTGTTAATCTCGGTTTTACGACTCTGACAAGCACCGCGGCATCGTTTATCCTGCCCTTGATTTGCTTTGTTGTCATTGCGATCTTCGGCTTCCGGACATCGAGTGTTCATGGGCATAAATACTAAACTACAGACAAAACCAAGAGGACAAGGCTATGTTAAAAAAGGTACCGAGCATATTAAGTCCCGATCTCCTGAAGATTCTGATGGAGATGGGGCATGCCGATGAAATCGTGATCGCGGACGGAAATTTTCCGTCCGCGTCCATCGCCGCCGAGACCGTCTCCGGAAACCTGGTCCGCATGGACGGTCACGGCGTCCCGGAGGTTCTGGAGGCGATCTTGAAACTGTTTCCACTGGACCCGTATGTGGACAAGCCAGTCGGTCTGATGCAACTTGTTCCCGGCGACACCGTCAAAACCCCTATATGGGATGAGTATCGCCAGATCATCAAGGCCAGTGACGAAAGCGAAAAGTTTGACGACTTTGAATCCATCGAACGGTTTGCATTCTATGAAAGAGCGAAAAAGGCCTACGCCGTCATTGCGACCAGCGAGACGGCCCTTTACGCCAACATTCTCTTAAAGAAGGGGGTTGTTGCCTGATTTTTTGAGACTGATTACGATTGAAAATTCCCGTTTCTGCGCGGCGGAGTTTATCCCTATCATGAAAATCGTTCGAGCTTTGCAGACGGCCGCAATAGGGGGGGGTTCTTAGGATTGGCTCTAAATGCGGTTCAGGATATGAAGATGCGAATCGATAGACATAGAATTGTTTTTGCAGGTGCCCTTGTCGGCATCGTTTTGGGGGTGCTGTCTCTGGGTGGGGCGTTGGTACTTTTCGCGGAAACGCAAAAAACGCAGGAAACACAGGATTCCGTCCGGCAAGGGTATGTGGGATCATCCGAATGCCGCAGTTGCCATGAAAAGTTTTACCAGTTATGGGCTTCGTCCCATCATGGACTCGCCATGCAGCCCTATACGGAATCGTTTGCCGAAGCGAATCTCAAGCCCCACTTGGAGGAGATCGTCATCGGCGAGGCCCGCTATCGGGCGGTAATCGATGAAGGACCGGGGTTTGTTGTTGAATCCATGTCGGGAAAACAGAAGAAGTACCCGATTTTGCATGTTCTTGGCGGCAAGAATGTTTACTACTTCCTGACACCTCTGGAAAAAGGCCACTTGCAGACCTTGCCCGTGGCTTATGATGTCAATACCCAAAAGTGGTATGATACCGCCGCAAGCGGCGTTCGGCACTTTCCGGACAGGACCGATGCGCCGGTCCATTGGACCGATCGGGCTTATACATTTAACACATCTTGTTACGGGTGTCATGTCAGCCAGCTTGTCAAAAACTATGATCCCCAGACCGACGCCTACAATACGCAATGGAAAGAGCCGGGGATTAATTGCGAGGCCTGTCATGGTCCCGCCGAAGAGCATGTTCGGGTGTGTCTTGAAGCCGGCTCTGGTAATGTCCCGGAGGACCTGAAACTTGATACGATTACCCAGAGCCGGGGTTTTACCGCTCATCAGGTGGACTCTGCCTGTGCGACCTGTCACGCCAAGGGAATGCCGATTACAGACGGCTTCGTTCCGGGCGATTCCTTTTTTCAACACATTGATTTGGTGACGTTGGAGAATCCGGATTATTACCCGGATGGCCGCGATCTGGGTGAAAACTATACGATTACCACATGGCTGATGAGCCCGTGTGCTAAGGCAGGTAAATTGGATTGTGTGTATTGTCATACATCAAGCGGCCGTTACCGATTCAAAAGTGATAATCCGAATCAAGCCTGCGTTTCGTGCCACACGGAAAGGGCGACGGCAAAGGCCTTCGAGGAGCACACCCATCACAAACCCGAAAGCGGCGTCAATCAGTGCATCCAGTGCCATATGCCAATGACAAATTTTGCCGGAATGAATCGCAGCGACCATTCGATGCGGCCGCCGATGCCGTCAGCAACGATCCGGTTTCAATCCCCCAATGCCTGCAATCTCTGTCACACGAAACAGGATGCGTCATGGGCGGACAAGCACGTGCGTCAGTGGCACGAGGAGGATTATCAGAAAAAGACGCTGGAAGTGGCCGAGTTGATCGATGCGGCGAGAAAGGGAAAATGGGACCAGATTGACAAGATGTTCGGATATCTAAAGTCAAAGGACCGGGACGAGATTTTTGCCAATTCTCTTGTCCGGCTTTTAGGGAATTGTTCGAATGTAAAAGTCGAACCGGTCCTTGTGGATCTTCTTCGTAACGATTCCTCTCCGCTGATCCGCGGCAGCGCAGCCGATGCCCTGCAATTCTTTTTGAATGAAAAAAGCCAGGTACCGTTATTAAAAGCGACTCAGGATCCCTGCCGTTTGGTTCGGATACGTGCTGCGGCGGTCTTGGCCGGCGTACCCAAGGAGCAGATCCCGGAGTCATACAAACAGTCGCTTTTGAAAGCAATAGACGAATGCAAAGTTGCTTTGACGGCTCGCCCGGATGATGCCTTCTCAAATTATAATCTTGGCAATTTTTACCAGAGCCAGAGACGTTTTGAGGATGCCATCAATGCCTTCAAAACCAGTTGGAAGCTGCGGGAAGACTTTATACCGGCTTACGTCAATGCCTCGATGGCCTACAATGCGGTCGGCAGGAATGAACAGGCCGTGGAGAGCTTAGAAACGGCGATTCAGCATGACCCGAACAGCGTTGCGGCTCATTTGAATTTGGCGCTGCTCTACGGTGAAATGAACCGGTACGCCGACGCAGAAAACGCGTTTCGCAGGACGTTTAAACTGGATCCCAAATCGGCGGTGGCGGCCTACAACATAGGGGTGCTGGTCGCTCGAAATAATCCCGATCAGGCGGTTCACTGGTGCCGCAGGGCCTATGAACTGAACCCGGCCAGTTCAAAGTACGGCTATACACTGGCCTATTATTATGCTCAGCAAAACCGCCTCGAAGACGCTATCGAAATATTACAACCGCTGGTTGACAAAAAGACAGACGATCCCCAGATTTATATGATGCTGGCTCAGGTGTATGTTCAGATAGACAACTTTCAGAAGGCGATTGAAGTCTGCCGGATGGCGGCTGAAAATCAAAGTTTCGATCAACAAACACGGGATGTTTTTCAAAATTATGTTCAGCAATTAATGGGTCGTTGAGTGTAACGGTTGAACGCAATCGAAACGTCTTCAAAACTGGGCCCGGCTGGACTCGAACAAAATTTTCAAAAATTGCCACAACCCATTGAAAATAAAGCCACTTACGGCGATCATGGAAAAAACGAAAAATCGCCGAGGGTGCAGGATTGGGTGCATGTTAATGAATTGCCATCAGAATTACAAGCAATAATTGAACGCTGGGGTACCTTGCCAAAACATATCAAGTCAGCGATTGCTGCTCTGATAAAAACAGCACTGTAGTGTACAGGTTTGGATTTGGTTAGTAATACCGTGAGTGCTGCTAACTATCCCTACAAAGTATATCCCGAATGGCACAAAATTGTCTGTTTAAGGTGAAAATGGTTGTTATTTGTCGGGGTTCTGGGTAGAATCAAAACACGTTTTATTACTGAATAAATGAGTTTTGGTTTTAAGGGCAGAAGGGTATGCCGACACCGGAACAGGAGGCACGACAACTTATTGATGACAAACTCCGGCAGGCGGGTTGGGTCATTCAGGACTATAACCAGCTCAACCCAGCCGCAGGCGTGGGTGTCGCCATTCGGGAATTTCCATTCAAACGCGGTTTTGCTGATTACCTGCTGATGGTCAACCGCAAAGCCGTCGGGGTCATCGAGGCAAAGCCCGTCGGGACTACGCTGGGAGGTGTGGATTGGCAGTCTGAAAAATACGTCAATAATCTCCCCGATATTCTTCAATATGATTTTGACCCGCTACCGTATGTCTATGAAAGTACCGGTATTGAGACACTTTTCAGAAATCTCAGGGATCCGGATGCCAGGAGTCACCCGGTGTTTTCATTCCTGAAACCGGAAACGATTGCTGAAGAGGTTCAGCAGGAAACCACTCTCCGTCAGCGGTTAAAAGAGATGCCTGGTCTTGTTACTGAGGGACTCAGGGATTGCCAGATTGAAGCTATCCAGGGATTGGAGCACTCATTTAAGATGAACCGTCCCAAAGCTTTGATTCAGATGGCGACTGGGGCTGGAAAAAGTTATACAGCGGTGACTTCGACCTATCGGCTTATTAAATATGCCAAGGCCAGACGCATCCTGTTTCTGGTGGACAGGGGCAATCTCGGAAGGCAGGCACTGAAGGAATTTCAGCAGTACCGCACGCCTGATGATGGGCGGCTTTTTACGGAATTGTATAATATCCAACATCTTCAAAGCAATGTTGTCGATCCGGTCTGCAAAGTTTGCATAACGACTATTCAGCGGCTTTATTCCATGCTCCGTGGAGACGCTGAATTTGATGCGTCACTGGAAGAGGAATCGGGATTCAGGGTGCTGACGTCCATGCGTCCCAAGGAAATTACCTACAATCCGAGTCTTCCGATAGAATATTTTGACTTTATCATCACCGATGAATGTCATCGGAGCATCTATAATGTCTGGAAGCAGGTGCTGGAGTATTTTGATTCTTTCCTGATCGGGCTGACGGCAACACCCTCCAAGGATACGCTGGGCTTTTTCAATAAGAACATTGTCTCGGAATACACGCACGAAAGGGCGGTCGCCGATAGAGTCAATGTCGGCTATGAAGTCTATACCATCGAAACCGATATTACTCGCAACGGTGCCCTGATCGATGCCGGAACGTATATCGACCGCCGGGACAAATTAACCCGTCAGAAGAAATGGGAGCAATTGGACGACGACTTGCTATATGCGAATGACCAATTGGATCGGTCTGTTGTTTCAATTGACCAGATCCGAACGGTGATTCGGACATTTCGGGATAAACTGTTTACGGAGATATTCCCCGGCCGGACCGAGGTTCCCAAAACCCTGATTTTTGCCAAAGATGATTCTCATGCGGAAGATATTCTGCATATTGTGCGTGAGGAATTCGGCAAGGGGAATGATTTTGCCAAGAAAATCACCTACCGAACAACGGGTGAAAAACCGGAGGATTTAATCTCTGCATTTCGGAATTCCTATAATCCGAGAATCGCCGTTACGGTGGATATGATCTCGACCGGGACGGATATCAAGCCGCTGGAATGTTTGCTGTTTATGCGGTCGGTGAAGAGCCGGACCTATTTTGAACAGATGAAGGGTCGCGGGACACGGACGATTGACAGTTCTGATTATCAGGCGGTGACGCCGGACAGTCAACATAAGACGCATTTTGTGATTGTCGATGCGGTGGGGGTGTGTGAGCGAACCAAGACGGATTCCCGTTCTCTGGAACGGCAGCCGACGGTAGCGTTTGATAAATTACTGATTGCGGTGGCGCTGGGCAATCGGGATGAGGATACGATGACGACGCTGGCGGGGCGGTTGTCGCGGCTGAGCAATGAACTGACCCCGCAAGATCAGGACGAGATCAAAAAGGTGTCCGGCGGAACAACGCTTCGACAGATGATTAATGGCCTCTTGGATGCAGTTGATCCGGATGCACAGGCCGATTACGCAAAAGCCGAATTGGCGTGCCCTGAACCATCTGAAACAGAGTTGAAGAAAGCACAACAGCAGCTTGCGGATCAGGCCTGTGAGGTTTTTACGAATCCGGATTTACGCAATTTACTGATTGAAATCAAGCAGCGAAATGAGCAGGTGATCGATACCGTCAGTTCGGATACGGTGATTTCGGTTGGATGGGACCCGCAGGCCAAGGAAAAGGCGAGGGACATTGTTGACAGTTTCAGACAATTTATTGATGATAACAAGGATGAGATCACGGCATTGCAGATTTTCCATAATATCCCCTACGGCAAGCGGCAGGTTTCCCTGGAACAGATTGAGGAACTGGCCAAAGCGATTCAGAAGCCGCCGTTAGGGCTGCAAACGGACTTGATCTGGCAGGCCTATAAGCAGATTGAACAGGATAAGGTTAAAGACCTCGGCACGCATAAGCACTTG
>Ga0272441_10010839_pt1 | contig 13675 bp, 8 predicted proteins | sample SSMProp6N_FD_193582 | JGI IMG/M metagenome (GOLD analysis project Ga0272441, IMG submission 193582) | Marine sediment archaeal communities from Little Sippewissett salt marsh, Falmouth, MA, United States - SSM-Prop-6N | ecosystem: Environmental > Aquatic > Marine > Wetlands > Sediment ... | reverse complement strand
GGGAGCGCCGATCTCATCCTCGGCTGCGTCAAACGCGCATTTCCATAAACCGCCGGGACGGGACACTGGAGAGAAGAGAATGGGGAGCATGGTCCGCTCGTTTGTTCGTTTCTGTGAGGAGAATCCCGATGCGCCACGTCTTCAACCTCCACGTTCTTATCATTGCGTCGATTTCAAGCTGCCTTGCGTGGAGCGCCGCCGGGCAGGTGATGACGCTCGATCCGGAGCAGCCGCGATGGGGGGATGAGCTGGTCGTGACGTACGACACGTCGGCGGACGGCGCGCAGATTCTGGCGTCGCAGCGCGTTCGTCTTGTCGCGTTTGTCTACGCGGGCGATGAATCGGAACAGGAGGCATTTGAAATCGAGCGGAAGGGCCCGCTCCTGATCGGCCGGATTCCGATCGAGGAAGGGATGTCATATCTCCAGCTCTATCTCGTCACGCCGAGCGGATTCGATCAGCGGAACACGGCAGAGACGATGGTGCTTTGGCCGGACGGTCAGCCCGCGCGCGGCGCGTACGTGCAGAAGTTGTTCTCTGCCGGGCCAGAAGGCTACCTCGATGTGTTCGAGAAGGAGATGGCGTTGTATCCCGACCACTATGCTGCGTACCGCGAGAAATGGTTTGCGGCGAAGGCGTTCGATCCAAACGGCGGCAAGGAGATCATCGAAGCCGATCTCGCAAAGCTGTCTGACGAAATCGAGGACCGACCGGTGGCCTGGATGTACGCGCAGGCGTTCGGTCTGATGAGTCTCGGGCGTGAAGAGGACGCACGGGCCATCGTTCTCGATCTGCTCGGGCATCACCCCGAGCACTTTTTCACACAACGTGCGGTGCGGTCATATGACTACGAAGTGTTTGCACAGCAGGTTCAGGGAGTGGGATCTGAGCAAGTGGAGGCGGCGAAGCGCGAGGCGATCGAGAACCATCCGCATTCGCCGCTCGCGCGGGATTCGATGCTGCCGCTGGCGATGAAGGCGGACTTTCCGCTCGACGTCGTCTTCGCGTGCTGTGAACGGTGGATCGAGGAGCAGCCGGAGCATCCGATGCCGCACTATGTCATCGCCGCAGCATGCAAGACACGGGTGCGGGAACTGGCGAAGGGGATCGAACACGCGAAGCGCGCGGTTAACTCGATTCTCAAGGGAAATTACAGTTATTACGTGAGCATCAGCGGGGCCGGCTCCGTCGATTTGCTTCCGGCCGCGTACGCGCTCTGGGGTGAGATGGCGCTCGCGGCGGGCAGAGATGGTGAAGCGCTCGCGGCGGCGCAGACGGCGGTGGAACTTCAGGAGGAGACCAATCCGGACCGGCACGAGCTGCTCGCGCGCGTGTGGCGCGAGATCGGCGATTTCGATCAGGCAGCCGCAGCATTTGCCGAAGCCTGGGAGGCGGGGTCTGAGACGGCGCTTGTCGCGCTTCGGTCGCTTTATACAGATCGCCACGGCGGTGACATTGGATTCGAGCAATATCTCGCCGGAATCACCGGCGAGACCATTGTCGAAGATGATGTGCTGGCGGCGGCGGCGTTCTGTGTGATGAATCTTCCCGGCGATACGTATGACCTGGCCGAGCTGCGCGGCAAGGTGGTGGTGCTGAATTTCTGGTTCATCGGCTGCGCGCCATGCCGCGTCGAGATGCTGGGTCTGAACGAGCTTGTGTCGGAGTTCCGAAATGAGGATGTCGTCTTTCTCGCGTTTGCGCTCGACAAGGCGGAACCGTTGCGGAGCTTCCTGAAGGAGCATCAATTCGAGTACGAAATCATTCCCGAGGCGGGCGAGATTGCACGGCTGTACAAAGTGCAGGTCTTTCCGACGCACGTGATCATCGATCGGAACGGACGGGTGATCTACCGATTGACCGGCGGCAGTGTCGATCGACACAACGATCTGCGGCCGCTGATCGAACGAACGCTCGGCCGGTGATGAGCCTTGCGGGAAGAAAACAGTCTGCGGAAGAAAGCGGGGGAGGGAAATGAAGAAAAGGAAGAATAGGGGATGAGGACAGTTCTTGATGACGGGCGGGGCGTCGGTGAGCATCCGGCCATGTCCAGATCAGCACGCGTGCAGCCCGGAAGGTACATCCATCAGGTCCTGAATCGCGGCAACGGGCAAGAAAAGGGGGTGAGGAGATTTGTTGACGATTGGAGAGAGCATCTGTCCTTACTGAGAACGTAATCCTGAAGACCAATGACAATACAGGGATGAGACACGTGGAGTTCTGATCGCGACCCGTGATCGGATCAGTGTGGGATTCGGACAGGAATGGCGCACGAGACGGCTCGATCCCGGGCACAGCGCATGTGATGGCCGCCAGGCACGGACTGGCGAGGACGGCGGTGATCAGCTTCGATCAGGCCGCGCGTCGGCATCTGTGGTGCAAGCCGCCGAGGACGGGCTCGGCCACGACACTGGCTTGCTCGGGAGATTCAATGCCGCAACGCGAAGGGGCGCTGTGGTCCAGCGACCGGTGAGACCCAAAGGAATAGGATTGGTTGTCGAAGAGGCGGACGCCTGGCGGCCCGGTGGCGTACGGGAAGTTGGGGCGGCAGCATCAGTCACGGCGACTTCGAGGTCAGGCCGGCCATCGAGCCGGCCATCCGGTGCTGCCGCCGGTACATCGCCAAGTTGTTGTGGGGCAACGAGTTGGAGGCTCTCGCCACGGACGGAAGTCGCCGGCCCTCTCGCCGGGCGGGGCGGGCCGGCCAGCCGCGGGCTTGGCTGCGAGCCATATTCTTGACCGGTGGGGGCCGATCGGTTGTGATTGGCCGCCATGGCTGAGATCCGCCAGACGTCGCCGCATCTGCTGATCGCCGACGATCAGCCTGATGTTCTGAAGGCCCTGCGGCTGCTGTTCAAGCCGGAGGGATATCGGATCACGGAGGCGGCCTCTCCGGCGGGCATCATCGGCGAGCTGGAATCAAGCCAGTTCGACGTGCTGCTCATGGATCTCAACTACAGCCGGGACACGACGTCCGGGCGGGAAGGGCTCGATCTTCTGCCGCGCATCGTCGAGCTGGACGGCACGTTGCCGATCGTGGTGATGACCGCCTACGGCAGCGTGGATATCGCGGTGGAGGCGATGCGGTGCGGCGCGCGGGATTTCATCGAGAAGCCGTGGGGGAATGAGCGGCTGCTGTCGATCGTGCGCACGCAGACGGAACTGGTGCGGGCGCTGCGCCAGGGCCGTCGGCTGGAAGCGGAGAACCGACTGCTTCGCGAGGAGAGTCTTCCGAGCCTGATCGCCGAGTCGAAGGCGATGCAGCCGGTTCTGCGCCTGATCGAGAATGTCGGAGCGTCGGATGCCAACGTTCTCATCACCGGAGAAAACGGGACGGGCAAGGGCCTGATTGCGCGGGCCCTGCATGAGGCCTCGCCGCGCGCGGCCAGACCGATGATCACGGTAAACGCGGCAGGGTTGTCGGAGGGGGTGATCGAGAGCGAGTTGTTCGGTCATGTCAAAGGTGCCTTCACGGATGCGAGGTCGGATCGCGTCGGCCGCTTCGAGATGGCCGACGGCGGCACGCTGTTCCTCGATGAGATCGCCGACCTCCCGCGCAACCTGCAGCCCAAGCTGCTGCGCGTACTGGAGACGGGTGAGTTCGAGCGCGTGGGATCATCGAAAACCCAGCGGGTGGATGTGCGTATTCTGTCGGCGACGAATTCGGACGTGTACGCGGAGATGGAAGCCGGGCGTTTTCGGCAGGATCTGTTGTACCGGCTGAACACGATCGAGATTCCCATGCCGCCGTTGCGAGACCGTCGTGAAGATATTCCGCCGCTGGCGATACACTTCCTCGCCCGGCACGCGCAGCGCTATCGCAAGCAGGTGATCGGGTTTGATGATCGGGCCCTGCGGGGACTGCTGAACTATCACTGGGCCGGAAACGTGCGGGAGCTGGATCACGTCGTGGAGCGGGCGGTGCTGATGGCCCGTGATGAGACAATCGTGGCGGAGGATCTGGCCCTGCGCCCGGCGCGTGAGACCTCCCAGCAATTGGAGGACATGGCGCTGGATGAAGTCGAGGCCGTGCTGATCCGCAAGGCGCTGGCGCGTTTTGACGGCAACGTGAAACAGGCGGCTGAGGTACTGGGCCTGAGCCGGAGCGGGCTCTATCGCCGCCTCGCGAAACATGGACTGGCCGCCGGTGAGTGAGCAAGTGCGACAGGATCGGCAGGCCGGCTCATCGGCCGGACGAATGCGGCCGGCGGCGCGGCGGCGGGTGCTGGGTCATGAGCGGCGCGTGGTGCTGCTGGCGCTCTTCGCCGGGCTGCCCGGCGCCGTGACGGCGCTGGTTCTGATCTGGATTGCCGACTGGCCGCCGAGGGCACAGTGGACGCTGACGCTGCTGATCGTCGGCGCGTTGTGGGTGTTCCTGGCCGCGCTGCGCACCCGCGTGGCATACCCTTTGCGTACCGTTTCCAACATGCTCGCGGCCCTGCGCGAGGAGGATTTCTCCCTGCGGGGGCGAGGTTCAGGCGCTGATGATGCGCTTGATGAGGTCGTTCGGGAGATCAACACGCTCGGGGCAACACTCCGTGAGCAGAGGCTGGCGGCCATGGAGGCAACGGCACTTCTCCGCAAGGTTATGGCCGCGATCGACGTGGCCGTTCTCACGTTCGATGCGGACCACAAGCTGGGTTTCATCAACCAGTGGGGCGAGCGTCTGTTGGGGCGCCGCGCCGAGGAACTGCTCGGGCAGAGCGCCCTCGAACTCGGCCTGGAAGACTGCCTGACCGGCGAGGCGCTGCAGATCATCGACAGGGCTTTCCCCGGGGGCGCCGGCCGGTGGGAGGTGCGGCAGGGCACCTTCCGCGAGGAAGGTGCGCCGCACCGTCTACTCGTGCTGTCGGATCTGACGCGTACGCTGCGGGAGGAGGAACGGCAGGCATGGCGGCGCCTCATCCAGGTTCTACGACACGAGATCAACAACTCGCTGGCGCCCATCGACTCGCTGGCGGGCTCGCTCGCCACCCTCCTGCAGCGCGAGCCGAGACCGGAGGACTGGGAATCGGATCTCACCGAAGGGCTGGGGGTGATCTCCGATCGCACCCAGGCGCTGAACCGGTTCATGACCGCCTACAGTCGCCTGACGCGCCTTCCCAAGCCGAAGCTCGCGCCGGTGGAGGTCGGCGAGTGGATTTGGCGGGTCGCCGGTCTGGAGACGCGCCGGCAGGTGATTATCACCGCCGGGCCGGAGATCACGATCCAGGCCGATGGAGATCAGCTTGACCAGTTGCTGATCAACCTGGTGCGCAACGCCGTCGACGCGGCGCTGGAGACCGGCGGAGAGGTGGGCGTGGGCTGGCGGGTGACGCGTGATCCGGCGCCCTGGCTGGAGGTGTGGATCGAGGATGAGGGACCGGGCCTGCCCGAGACGGAGAACCTTTTCGTTCCCTTCTTCACCACGAGGCCCGAGGGATCCGGCATCGGTCTGGCCCTGAGCCGGCAGGTCGCTGAGGCGCACGGGGGACGGCTGGCGCTGGAGAATCGCGACGATCGATGCGGCTGCCGGGCGCGGCTGTTTCTGCCCGCCGGGCCGATCTCGCCGTGATGCGCTGTCCGTGAACCGGCCGAATCGAACCGCCTCGCCTGGCGCATCGGCGTGCGGTGCACGCCGCCCAGTGTTCGATTCCGGGACCGGCCGTCCCGAATCCGAACACATCGGGTGTGAATTCGAGCGCCGGCGCGACCGTGCAGAAGCTCGTTGACACTTTCATTGCGCATGTTTGCGTTGATGCGGCAAAGCGACGCAATCGTGGCGTCCCGTTTGCTAACAAGGGAGAGACGTATGATGGATATTCAGCGAACGCATGTCGTCAAGCGCCGCCTGTGGCGGCGATCAGTCCTGGCCGCGATCGGGCTGATCGCGGTCTGCCTTATCACCTGGGGCCTGTCAAGGTTGGAGCCGGGCGCTCCCGGCGTTGATCGTGCCTCGGTGGTGATCGGGACGGTCCAGCGCGGGGAGATGGTCATCGAGGTGCGGGGGCGCGGCAGCCTGGTCTCCGAGCGATTCTGGTGGGTCGCCGCCTCCCGCGAAGGGCGCGTGGAGCGCATCGAAGTGCTGCCCGGCTCGCCCGTCGAACGCGATACCGTTCTGATGATCCTGTCCAATCCCGAACTGGAGCAGTCGGCGGTCGAGGTCGAGTACCAGCTCAGGTCGTCTCAGGCCGAGCTTGCAGCGCTGGAGAAACGGCTGGAGAGCCAGGTCCTCGATCTGGAGGCGGTCATCGCCACCATCGAGGCCAATCTGCGCGAGGCCAGGCTGCAGGCGCACGCGGACGAAACGCTCTATCAGTCGGGCGATCAGTCGAGGATCCGGTGGGAGTTGTCCCAGGCGCGCCTCGAGGAGCAGACCAAGCTGTTGGAGATCCAGAAGCGCCGCCTGGCGGTCCAACGGGAGTCGACCGTGACCGAGATGGCGCGCCAGGAGGCGATCGTCGAGCAGGATCGAGCGCTGCTCGAACTGCGCCGCATCCAGGTCCAATCGCTGAGCGTGACGGCGGGCTTCAACGGCGTGCTGGACCAGGTGCTGGTGGAGGTCGGCCAGCACGTTCAGCCGGGCGAGACGCTCGCCCGGGCCATCAACGAGCGCCAGCTCAAGGCGGTGCTCCACGTGGCGGAGACGCAGGCGCGCGATGTGGAGATCGGTCAGCGGGCGACGATCGACACCCGCACCGGAATCATCGAGGGCGTCGTCTCGCGCATCGATCCGGCCGTTCAGGAGGGAACGGTCACCGTGGACGTGCGGCTCGTCGGCGATCTTCCCCGCGGCGCGCGGCCGGACACCACGGTGGACGGGCGGATCGAGCTGGAGCGCCTCGATGAGGTGCTCTACGCCGGACGGCCGGTGTTCGCCAGCGCCGACAGCACCATCAACCTCTTTCGCCTCAACGGCGACGGGTCGGAAGCGGTGCGCGTCCCGGTGCAGGTCGGCAGCATGTCCGTCACCACCGTTCAGATCATCGCCGGGCTGGAGGAGGGTGATCGGATCATTCTCAACGACATCCCCGCTCACAGCGACGCCCCTCGCATCCGCTTGCGATAAGAGACGCCCCCTTTCCGCCCGGTAATCACCTGGAAGAACAACGCCATGACAACCGTTACTGACCCATTGCTTCGCCTGGGTGGCATCACCAAGATCTTCTTCACCGACGAGATCGAAACGCACGCCCTGTCACAGATCCATCTGGAGATCAATCGCGGCGAATACATTGCCATTTCCGGTCCCTCCGGCTGCGGCAAGTCCACGCTGCTGTCCATCCTGGGTCTGCTCGACACGGCAACGGAAGGCGAGTATCTGCTCGACGGCGACGAGGTCATCGACCTGTCGCTTGCCCAACGCGCCCGGATTCGCAACCGCGAGATCGGGTTCATCTTTCAGAGCTTCAATCTGATCGGCGACCTGACGGTCTGGGAGAACGTCGAGCTGCCGCTCACGTATCGGCGCATGCCCTCGGCCGAGCGTAAGGAGCGCACGCAGCATTCGCTGGAGCGGGTGAACATGTCCCCGCGGGCCAAGCATTACCCGGCCCAGCTCTCCGGCGGACAGCAGCAGCGTGTCGCCGTCGCCCGGGCGCTGGTCGGCGATCCGCTCATCCTGCTCGCCGACGAGCCGACGGGCAACCTGGACTCGAAGAACGGCGATGCCGTGATGGAACTGCTGAACGAGCTCAACGAGAGTGGCGCGACCATCTGCATGGTCACGCACGATGATCGCTTCGCGCGCCACGCCAGGCGCACGGTCCACCTCTTCGACGGGCGCATCGTGGATGAGGAGGAGCGGCAGGTGGACGAGAGCGCACGGGCGGGATCAAGGCCGGAGATGACGCGGGAGACCTGAACTTCGTACTGGAACCGGTATCAGCGCGGGAACAGGAGCAGGCTGTGAACGCAATCCTCAACGACATCCGGTACGGCCTTCGCATGCTCGGGCGGAATCCCGGTTTCACGGCGGTAGCGCTGGTCACGTTGGCGCTGGGCATCGGTGTGAACACCGCCACCTTCAGCATCATCGACGCCTGGAGCGTGAAGGGGGAGTGGTTCGATCGGCCCGACGAGCTTGTCTTTCTGCGAGGGGTATACGCGGAGGGGACAAGAGAAAGCATGCCGGTGGGCGCGTTGGACGTGCTGGACTGGCGCGAGCAGTCCGAATCATACGTTGACGTGGGCATCATTCAGAACACGATGCATGTGCTCACGGGCGGCGGTCGCGAGCCGGAGCGCATCCGGGGCGCGCGGATGACGGCGAACCTGCTGCCGATGTTCGGGTTTGAGCCGCGACTCGGTCGCCTGTACACGGCGGACGAGGATGCGCCGGGCAGCGCGCGGGTCGTCCTGCTGACCGATCGTCTCTGGGAGCGCCGCTTCAATCGCAGCCCGGATGTGCTGGGGCAGACGCTGATCCTGGACGGCGAACCGCACACGATCATCGGCGCTCTGCCGCCGCAGTTGAACATCCAGCGCATGTTCTGGGGTTGGATTGATGTGTTGGCGCCGCTGCGCCTTGATCCGGCGAAGCTGGAGAGGGGAAACCGGGGATGCGTCGCGGTGGCGCGGCTCAAGGAGGGTGTTTCGCCGGAGCAGGCGGAGGCGGAGCTGGAGGGGATTACAGCGAGACTTTCCGAGGTCTATCCCGAGACGAACGAAAACGTCGGCGCGTGGGTCGAGCCGATCATGGACTACTTCCGTCCGGCCGACGAGCGCTGGGCGGAGGTGCTGATGCTGGCGATGGTGGGCGCGGTGCTGTTGATGGCGTGTGTGAATCTCGCCAACCTGCTGATGGCCAGAGCGACGGCGCGCGGGAGGGAGTACGCGGTGCGGGCGGCGCTGGGCGCCGGGCGGGGTCGCATCATCCGGCAGCTTGGGACGGAGAGCGTATTGCTGGGGCTGATAGGCGGAGCCCTGGGCCTGCTGGTGGGGCGGTGGATTTTCGACATGATCATGCCCCATGTGCCGCACCGACCGCCTGGGGCGGCAGAGGTCGGGTTGAGCGTGGGCGTGCTGAGCTATACGCTCGCAATCTCACTGGCGGCGGCGCTCGTGTTCGGGTTCGCCCCGGCGCTGATCGCGTCGCGCGTGCCGGTGTTTGAAGCGTTGAAAGAGGCGGCCGCGTCGGCATCGGCGGGTCGATCGCGCAACCGCCTGCGCCATGCGCTGGTGGTGGGGCAGCTTGCTCTGGGGCTGCCGCTGCTTGTTGGCTGCGGACTCGTGGTGAAGAGCCTGCACGCGATCAAGTCGGCAGATATCGGGTTTGACGCGGGGCAGGTGCTGACGATGCAGATCGGTCTTTCACCACGGCGCTACGGGGATGAGAAGGAGCGCGCGCTGTTCTTCCGGGACGCGGTGGAGGCGATGGAAGCGATTCCGGAAGTGGAGGCGGCGTGCGCGATGATGTTCGTTCCCGTGCCGCATTTCCAGCGGCAGACGGAGATCGTGATCGAGGGGCGCGATGACAGCGGAGCGCCGGGCGAGAACGTGGCGGCGCTGCAGATCGTCTCGCCGGGTTACTTCAAGATTATGGGCGTGCCGCTCATGGAAGGGAGACTCATTTCGCGCCATGACGACGCCGATGCCCAGCGCGTGGTCGTGGTGAATCAGCGCCTGGCGGAGCGATACTGGCCGGGGAGGTCGGCGCTGGGCAAGCGGATCATGCGCGGTCGCGACGCGTCGGAAGGGGAGTGGATGACGGTGGTCGGCGTGGTGGGCGAAGGCGGTCGGGTGGACATGGGTGAGCCGCCGCTGCCGGCGATGTATCTGCCGTTCGAGCAGTCGCCGTTCTTCACGATGGTGCTGGCGGCACGGACGGTGGGGGATCCCATGGACGCGGCGGGCGCAGCGCGCGAGGTGATTCGCCGCATCGATTCCAATCAGCCGATCTCAGAGGTTCAGAGCATGCGGGCGATGATCGACACGTGGTTTGCCGAGCAGCGCGCTCTGGCGTGGTTACTGGGAGGACTGTCGGTGATGGCGCTGGGTCTGGTGGGCGTCGGGCTCTACGGCGTGATGTCGTATGCGGTGGCCCGGCGCACGCATGAGATCGGGGTGCGGATGGCGGTGGGCGCGGCAGCGGGTGACGTTCTCCGGCTTGTGATCAGGCGCTGTCTGTTGCTGGCGGGGGTGGGGATTTGTGTCGGTCTGCTTGTCGCTGCGCCACTGAACATCGTTTTGAGTTCGTTTCTGCCCGGTGTGGGGTATGCCGATCCGGTGACGCTTGTCGGTGTGGTGGCGGTATTCCTAGTGGTGGCGGTGCTGGCGGGATACGTTCCAGCCCGGCGGGCGACGAAGGTGGATCCCATGGTGGCGCTGCGATGCGAATAGGAGACGTCCGATGAACATGCTGATGCACGATCTTCGCTACGCGGTGCGCATGATTCTCAAGAACCCGGCGTTTACCGTCATCGTCGTCCTCACGCTTGCCCTGGGCATCGGCGCCAATACCGCGATCTTCAGCGTGGTTAACGGCGTTCTCCTTCGGCCTCTGCCGTATCAGGACCCGGACGACCTGGTCGTGCTCTGGAGTCATTACCCGGGCCGGAGCGTCTACGAGGAGACGCTGTCTCCAGGAATGTACTTCCAGATCAAGGAACAGTCGGACATCTTCGATCAGGTCGCGATTGGCAAGAGTCATTCCTTCACGCTGACCGGAGGGGGCCCGCCGGAGCGTGTGCGGGGCATGAGGGCTTCGGCCTCGTGTCTGCCCATGCTCGGCGCCAAGCCGGAACTGGGGCGGCTCTTTGCCGCGGGAGAGGATGACCCGGGCCGGCCTCCCACCATCGTGCTCAGCCACGCCTTGTGGCAGAGACGCTTCGGTGGCGACCGGGCGGTGATCGGCAGCCACCTCCAGTTGGACGATCTGAGCTACTCCATAATCGGCGTGCTCCCGGAGAGCTTCCCGGACACCCGGGTGTATTTGCCGAATTTCTACGATCCCAATCTGAGGGTCGATTACTGGATTCCTCTCGTTCTCAGCCCCGCCGACCGGCAAGAGCACGGCCGTCAGAACTTCGGCGTTCTGGCCAGGATGAACCCAGGGGTCGACTTGGCGGAGGCCCGCGCCGAACTGGGATTGCTTGCCGGTCGCGTGCGACAGGCGCACCCGGAGCACTACCCGCCTGAGAGCGGGTTCACGTTGGACGTCGTCCCGCTGCTCGATCCCATCGTGCGGGAGGTTCGGCCCGCTCTGCGGCTGCTGGTCGGCGCGGCGGGACTCATCCTGTTGATTGCCTGCGCGAACGTCGCCGGCCTTTTGCTGGCGCGTGCAACGAGTCGGCAGAAAGAGATCGGCATGCGCATCGCCTTGGGCGCAGGTCGCCTGCGCATCATGCGCCAGCTTCTGACGGAAAGCGCTTTGCTCTCGCTGCTCGGAGGGGGAATCGGCCTCCTTGCCGCCTGGTGGGGCACGTCGGCCCTGCTGGCGATCGGCGCGGAGACAATGCCGCGGATCGGCGAAGTCGGTGTGGACAGCTCCGTCGTGATGTTCACGTTCGCCCTGTCCTTGGTCACGGCGATCGTCTTCGGGCTCGCGCCGGCATGGACCGTATCGCGGGTCGACGTGAACCGGGCCATACGGGAAACCGGCCGAAGCCTGATCGGCGCGCGTTCGTTCGTCCGTCAGCGCTGGTCCGCGCGCCGGTTTCTCGTGGTGACGGAACTGAGCCTCGCGGTGGCTCTGTTGATCGGCGCCGGCCTGCTGATGCACAGCTTCTGGAAACTGACCACCGTCGATCCCGGATTCTCCCCGGAAAACGTGCTGTCATTTCAACTGCCGGAGAATCGTGATTACCGGAAGGACATGGATGCGTATCGCCGGTTCTATGACGAACTCGGCGAGCGCATCGCCGCCCTGCCTGGCGTGGAGTCGGTCGGCGGCATGTCGGTCCTGCCTCTGGCCCCGGGGGAATCCTTCGCGCCGATCACTGTGGAGGGATACGTCTCGGGGCCCGACGAGACGGAACTCAAGGCCGACGCGCGCACCGTGATTTGGGACTATTTCGAGACGATGAAGATCCCGATCATCGCCGGGCGGTGCTTCGATGAGCGTGACACGATCGACAGCCCGCGCGTGGCGATCGTTGACGAGACGTTCGCAGAGCGTGTCTGGCCCGGTGAGACTCCGATCGGAAAGCGGATCAGAGATCCCGGATTCGACGGACGGCTCCCTTGGTTGACGGTTGTCGGTGTCGTGGGAGCGGTAAAGAGGGCTGATCTCGAATCCGATCCTCAGATGACTTACTACCAACCGTACTCGCAGTGGGCGCAGCAGTGGATGTACGTCGCGGTCCGCACGTCCTCCGACCCCGAGGGGATCGTGGACTCGATCGCCGGCGAGGTCTGGGCGCTCGAAAAGGACATGCCGCTGCTGCGGGTGGCCACCATGGATCAGCGCATTGCCGACACGCTGGCGAGGCGCCGATTCTCTTTCTATCTGCTGGGTGCTTTTGCCTCGCTCGCGCTGGTTCTCGCGGTTGCCGGCCTCTATGGGGTCATGGCGTACATGGTAAGCCAGAGCAGTCACGAGATCGGCATTCGTATGGCGCTCGGGGCGCGGCAGTCGGATGTGCTGCGTGTCGTGCTCTGCAACGGGATGGTGCTCACCGGGATCGGTCTGGCGATCGGTCTGGCCGTTTCGCTGGCGGCGACGCGGGTCCTGAGGAGCCTGCTTTACGAGGTCACCACTACGGACCCGGTTACGTTCATCGGCGTCCCACTTCTGCTGGCTGTGGTGGCGGGGCTGGCATGTTACATCCCCGCGCGGCGCGCGGCGAGTGTCGATCCCATGGTGGCGCTGCGATGCGAATAGGAGACGTCCGATGAACATGCTGATGCACGATCTTCGCTACGCGGTGCGCATGATTCTCAAGAACCCGGCGTTCACCGTCATCGTCGTCCTCACGCTCGCCTTGGGCATCGGCGCCAACACCGCGATCTTCAGTCTCGTCAACGCCGTCCTGCTTCGGCCCCTGCCGTTCGAGGATTCTGAACGGCTGGTCAGGGTGTGTCGCCAACCGGAGGATGGAAGCGAACTGGAGCCGATGTCATACCTGGACTACCTCGAATACCGCGACCGCGCTGAAGTGTTCGAGAATCTGGCCGCGTTCAGTTTCATTCCCTTGAGCGTGGGGGTCGGCGATGAAAACCAGATGCGATTCGGCCAGATCGTGACCGGCGACTATTTCGACACGCTTGGCGTCGACGCGACCCTCGGGCGGATGCTCACTCCGGCGGATGATCTGCAGCGCGGCGGGCATCCCGTCGCGGTGATCAGCCACGGCTACTGGCGACGCGTCTTCGGCGGCCGGGCCGGCGCCATCGGTGAGACGGTGATGCTGAGCGGGCAGCCATTCACGATCGTCGGCGTCGCGCCGGAAGGATTCGCCGGCGCGATGCCGGTGATGGCGCCGGACATGTGGGTGCCCATGATGATGCTGGGGGAGCTGCGAGCGGATTCCCGGAACCAGTTGGACAGCCGCAGCGCCGGATTCCTGTGGAACATCGCAAGGCTCAAGCCGGGCGTGGGCATGGCCGAGGCGCAGGCGAGCATCCACCTGACCGCTTCTCGACTGAAGGATGTCGATCCGGAGCGTTACGAAGGCGAGGATGCGGTTCTTCTGCCGGCTGATGGCGTGATTCCGATGACGCCGGCCATTCGCCGGACGGCGCTGGCTGTTTCCGC
>Ga0272441_10010838_pt1 | contig 13676 bp, 35 predicted proteins | sample SSMProp6N_FD_193582 | JGI IMG/M metagenome (GOLD analysis project Ga0272441, IMG submission 193582) | Marine sediment archaeal communities from Little Sippewissett salt marsh, Falmouth, MA, United States - SSM-Prop-6N | ecosystem: Environmental > Aquatic > Marine > Wetlands > Sediment ... | reverse complement strand
CTTCTTTGCTGATTATTTCATATTTATTTCACCTCCTTCTAAATTCATACATATATATATGTAACTTTTTTCATTTAACTTTTACCTTATTACTTTTTCAATAGATTCTTTCAATTTATCAGCACAACTCTTACATATTTCATAATCATACCATCCACTAATATACAATATTGGGAATATAAACCAAACAAATATCCAATACAACATATTTTTAAATGACACATTGATGTTGTATATATTCTTCTTCATCATCAATATATTCTCCACAATAAATACAAATCATTTTAAAAAAACTCCAGAGAGATATTCTTTTTTTGCTTTTTTTCTACCAACTTTTTTCATATGTTCTTGTGAAATACCAAACTTATAATCTCTATCATTGTTTCCTACAAGAACCCATTTACGTTGACGTGTACCATATACCCATTTTCTTTCACTCATACTTTATTTCACCTCCTTTCTATTTCATACATATATTATATGTAACTTTTTTCATTTAACTTTTACCTTAAATTAGAAATTGGTTCACTAATATAACCAAAAATTGTAATAAATATTCCACTAATAAACATTAACCAAGAAGCCATTTGCATTTCATCGCAACACCAACGTAATAAAATATTAACAAACCCACATATTAACATAACGACTCCTAATATTAATACAGTTAATTCCATTTTATTTTCCTTCAGTTGTTGTATCAAGGTTTTAAAGTTTCCACTCTTTATATCTTTTAATAGGTTGAATAACAATCAAACCATAAATAAAAAAGTACATAATAACAATAATCCAAAATAAAAAATCCATATTTTCTTTCAATATATTTATATCCATTTCATACACCTTTTACCTTATATCTAAACAACTTTGTCTTTCATTCTTATTAATTATAGCATCTACTTTCGTTTTGTATTCTAATAATGCATCAACTCTTTTGTTAGTATCACCAAAATTAGTTAATCCGAACTCACGACACCAAGCAAAAGTATCGACACTATCAACCATTTGATAAATCTCCTTATATTTCAAAAGATTTATAGACATACCAAAACAATGTAACTTAACCCAATCAGGACTATTGAATTTAATAGCTTGTAAAATATCATAGACCTCTCTTGGATTAGTTCTACCACAAATAGTTCCAACACCCATAACAGGAGTAAACAAACCCTGCTCCCGAATCTTTTCAATACAAGTTGCATAATCATTCCATTCCAACCCTTGAACAACCATGACAAACTTATTCTTATCAAAATCAATAAGTTGTATACCATTTTCAATAGTAAGGTCTATATGAGTATCAACAGTAAACTTAGTTCTATTCCTAACTGTTTTTTCGCAACACCAATCCATACAAGCAAAATATGATGGATTGAACTTTGCAACAGCTCCAAGATATTCACCATAAGTATAAGGAAACTTACCAAGTTGTTTAAGATAAGTAAAAGCACCACTATCCATAAACCATTCTTTACCATTAGAAACAATATTAGATTTACGTTTCAACATAGTTCTAACACTAACCATAGGATTGTCTATGAGCTGTGCATACTTTTTCCTATCAACACCATAATATACTTTCATTTTCATCTACCTTAATATCTTTTACATTTCTACCCATTACATGATTAAAAGTGACACCTTGAATATCTCCTTTTTCATCTACAAGAACTAACATATTATGTTTTTTAGCAAATTCAATATGTTCATGACATGCAACACAATCCCATACATTTTTTGCATGATATGGGTTTTCTAAATGAACCATCCATTTCATTGTATTCCTACCTTACGTTTTTTAATTTTTATTGGAATGCCATAAACAATACTATCACTAGGTATATCAACATTGACATAACTAAAACTACCAATAATAACATTATCACCAATTCTAATATCACCAGTGATAAGACAGAAAGGCATAATCATAACATTATCACCAATAACAGGACTTTTACCATTATAATAACTAGCAACCTCACTACCAGCACCAATAGTTACACACTGCCAAATCTTACAATTCTCACCCAAGACAACGCCCTTACCCATCACAACACCCAAACCTTTATGTTGAAAACGTGTAGACTTTGGAACATGACACTCGATGTCACAGACCTTTTTATTTAAACCTCTAAAACTAAGCATTCAACATACCTTCCAATTCAGCAATACTACTAGGCATCAAAACATTAGTATCATTAAAAATCTTTTTAATAATTTTATAAAACTCAAAATTCTTCCATTGTACCATATCAATAAGACTAATAGTTTTAATATTCATAGCATTAGAAATAAAAAGACTAGCAGAATACAAACCAACAACAACACCATCTTTATTCATATTTTTAAAATAAAACTCAATAGGATTAAAACCGTCATCAATCCCACAAATATTACCAATATCTCTAGGATGATACTTATACTTAAAACCCTGCCTATCAACTAAAATATTAAAAACACCTGTTAAACTCCTCATATCAATACTAGATAAAACAGGAGTGCCAACAAGTAATTTATCATAACTCTTAAAACATTTATAATCAGAATTAAAATATTCAATAGCATGAGCATAAATATCAACATTACTCCAAGCATGATAACTGTACTCTTTAATATCATATTTTTTAAAAAGCCTTTCAACATCAATTAAAACAGTAGGTTTAAAATCAAAACCTCCAAAAACCAAAGGGACACCCATCAAACAATATTTCAACTTCAAAAAAAATCCTTTAACAAAAAAAGGAATATCTTTAGGTTTCAAATAATCAATAATATGAGTATTAAAATAAAAAACAGGAAAACCTTTTTTCAACAACTCAACACCAATATAACAACTATCCAAAGTTTTAATATAACCATGAATGAAAAAACAACTATCCTTAGATTTTAAAATAGTTTCAAAAATATGTATATCACTATCATACCTAATAGTTTCAAAACCAAAACTAGATAATAAACTATTGATACTTTCATCATTATCATATATAAAAACAACTTCTTTAAAACGAATATATTTTAAATGTAGACCAAACAACAAAGTTTCAGTATTACCATACAATAAAAAAACTTTACTAGGAATATCTGTAACTTCATCATTACAAAAAGGACAAAAAACATTATGTGTCTTAGACCCACAAATCTCACAAATAGTCATAGTTAAACCCCAGACCCCTTTGCTTCCACTCCACAAGTATTAACACACCTGCCAAAAGTTTCAGTAAACTCAGTATTAGTATCATAGAAAAAAGTTTTAAACATAACCCCATCGAACATGTGATACAAATCTTCTTTATTCTTTTTATAACTTTCAAAACTATAACCAACATTTTTACCAATTATCTCAATAGCAAATACTTTATTATTTTTATCAAAAACAATTCCATCAGGTGATTTATTTTCAAGATAAATAAAACGATAGCCTTCACCTTCATAATTTTTTTTAACAGACTTCAACACATCATTTTTATCTTCATTTTCAGTATACACAATTCTTTTAATTTTATCAAACATAAAATAAGTATCTTCCAGATATGTAATAGTCTTTTTTTTACCCTTGTTTATAATAATTCCTTCGGAAATAGGGAATTTAAAAGAAATTGCTGTTGGCGACTTACTATTTAGGTTAATTGTTTTGTATCCTTTTTGTTTTAATTCTTCTAGTGTTGAGTTTAAAATTTTTTCATGTTGTAAATTTCCTCTTTTCATACTTTTTATACACCTCTTTTTTGAGTTCCACACGCAGCGAAGGGGTGTGGGGGTGTTGGTTGGTCTTGTTCAACCCTTATTTTTTTATTTATTTTATAAAAGTTTATGTCGAATTTTTTATAATTTTTTAACCAGTTTCGTGTGTGGAAACCTTCAGGTTGTTGTATATCTTTATATGTCCATGTTTTAGTATTATTGAAAAAATCTGCTTTAAGTTTGTACATGTTTGTTGTATAATATATTTCATCAGTTACAAATACTACTAAGTAGTCTGCTTTTGTATGATATATCCAACCTTTTTTCTTTTCTTCAAGATTATAATATTGTTCTATTAAAATGTTATTAGTATTTAACCATTTATAATCTCGTTTTATTTCAAAGGTTACATTCATGTCTAAATCTTTTACATCATATTCTGGACTGTACCCCTGTGTTATTATATAGTTACCCCTTAGATAATCTTCTGCAAATATTTTTTCAAATATCTCATTTTTTATATCTTGTTTGTAATCATATTGTATGTTTTCATATTCATCTAATGTTTGCTGCATGTTTACATTTTAGCATTTGTTTTTGCTGGTTGTTTTTTCTTTTTTTCTTTTTCCTGTTTTATCATATCATATTTTTTGTTTTGTTTTTCTATTTCTCCTATTGTTATTTCAAAAGCTTTTTCAAGTGTTTTCTTATAGTTTTTAAGACTGCTATTAACTGTTAGTTCTCCTATTAAAAATATTCCACTTGCGTTTTGTTTAAAACTTCCTTTTACTTCTGCTTGTCTTATATATACGTTTTTTTCATCAAACATTTTTTTCTACCTCATTTTTTTTTATCCAAATCCTTTTGCTGTGCAACCTATCATCATTAATAATCCTACAATAACTACGATTATTAATATTGGTTCAATATTTGTAAATGTATTTAATGTACTATTTATTGTACAGGCATTTGCACTATCCATCTCCCAGATGGCATGTGTCTGTCTAAGTATTGTTATACCACCTGCAAAAGCTATTACTAAACCTATTGCAAGTGCAAGTGATATGAATACTTGGTTACATGCTTGTACATCTACCTTTTTATTTTTTTTTTACCAAACCATCTTGCTAATATTTCTGATACTACCGTACCTAAACCTCCGTATAACATCATAAACTGAGGTGTGGTAAGGTTTAATATTTCTGTACTATTCCAAATGAAGCCAAAGACAAATAAACAAATACTTATTAGTTCTAATACTCTAACTCCTAAATAGGAATAATATTTTAATTCCTCATTCATTCTTCTATATCCTCCTCTTTAAATTTATTTAAATTCTTCCATATAGTCATATAATTTTTTAGTAACTTTAAATTTATCATTACCTACTTGTAAAAGTTTACCTTCTTTAATCATGTTAGAAATTGTACCATCTACTTTACATCTAGGATAACGATTTGCATCTTTTAAAAAATCTTTTGTTTCAAACTTTGTAATATTATTTTTTATAATCCAATTTTCTATCCGTCTTGGTTTATCCCTGTAACTTTTAATTGTTGTATCAATTTTTTTATCAACTAATATTTTTTCAACAGGGTTTTCTATTAGTTTATAAATTTTATCTCTATAGACAACACTTATTATTTCTTGGTTTTTCATGTCTTTAATTTCTGCACTTATGTAAAAAATATCTTTTTTATCATTCATACTTTTTCCTTTCTCCTAATCTTTTTTTTTATGAAGGGTTAAGTTTTATGTAAGAAAAAGTTAACTTCTATTGTGAGGAAGAAGTAGTGATAGATGATGGGATGCAAAAAATATTTTTTGCTTATCTCTCCTTCTTAGCATATCCTTTAACCCTTCATAATTTTTTTAAAAGAGGATGAGGGTGGTAATATGAGGTCAGAACCCCCATCCTCCTTTCTCCAAATAGTTATTATTTTTAAGGAGTGTCATTTTTATAATTATCTATTCTGATGTTTTTATGGCATTTGGAACAATAGATATATTGGGGAATACCTTTTGGTATTTTTTTGTTAGGTTTATCCCCCATATATACCCATTCGTTTCCACACCTTCCACATCTAATTTTTTTACCCATATCTTCTCCATCCTTGTATGTATTTATGTATATATAACATTTTCTTTTATTATCTCCCAAATAATGCTTTTAAATAATTGTGGTCTGCATCTTGTTTTTGTTTTTTTAATGGTTCTTCTTTGAAGTCTACACTTCTAAGTTTATGACTGCTTGTTATAATATTTGGTTTAAAACTGTATACTAGGTTTATCCCTTTCTGCATTTTTTCTATATGTCCTATTTTTTCAATTGCTTTAACATAACTAGCTGTTGTCGCTGTAAGACTTTTTTTAGTATATGGAATATAACTTAAAAGTATTTTTTCAAGTTGTTTTCTGCTTACATATTTTTTCTTAGATAAAGTTTTAACCATTTCTTTCAAAGGTTCGTATCTTATAGGATGACTTCCAATGTATGTTATTATTTCGTAGTCTTTTATTTCTTTTCTGGATAATGCTTTCATTTTTTGTCGTTCTTGGTATCTTTTTTGATATGCTAAATCACATTGTCTACATTGACTTCTTTTACCATCTTTACCTTTATGGTCTTTATTAAACTCAGTAATTGGTTTTTCTATTCCACATTTTGTACATATCTTATAAGTTGGTATTTCATCTTGTACCTCTTGATGTTTTTCTTTTTTCTGTTTTGTATATTGTCTATTAAGTTCATTATTACAAGTTTTGCAATAACATCTAAGCCCATCCTTTGTATCTTTTGACGGGTTAAACTCTGAAACAGGTTTTACCGTTTTACATCTCTGACAGTATTTAGTGGGTTCTAACGGTTTTTTATCTGGTTTAATATTGTTATATTCCTTATCCTGCGTTTGTACGTCTAAAAGCGTTTTCTGACCATCTTTAACCCAGATTTCGTCTTTGTATTTAATCTTTGTAACTTTACCAGCTTTCATTTCCCAAAGTTCTACATCATTCATAATTTTTCCTTTCCCCTTCATTTACTACCCTACCATAGATTACTAGGAAAAATTGGTTGCAATTACTACAGAAAAGATTACAACCTTCCTCATCTAAAGATGGGTCTACAAAATATGTATCAAGTTCTCCACAAAAAGGACAATGTGTCATATTAACACTTAGCCCTCCTGCAAGTAACAATACATCCTTGATTACTTAATTCCTCAGCGATTAATGGTTGACAAGTCCAGATGTCAACTATGCTCTGTGGCTTCTGACAGTGATAAATAAATGCGAAAGAAGCCATGTTTCAATACCCCATTTCTTTTCTAGCTAATGCCAATGCTTCATAATGTTTTACACCTATACCTCTGAACCAGAGATAACTATCTAAATATTCATTCATATTTTTCAACACCCTCTATATTTATCAAGTTCAATTATTATAAATGGCAATATTATTGCTATGTCTGGGTTTTCCATTATTTTGACTTTAGGAAATAATTTAAAAGTTATCCCCATTCTTCTTCCTCCTGACTATCTCATCAACTTCTGAATCTGTTAAATCAGTCCAACAACTTTTAGGCGAATAAACTCTGATTTTTCCATTACGGTTAATCATCTTTTAATCCTCCTTATTGCCGTTACAATATGGACATAATACTTTTTTACCAACTGTCCATCCTTCATTTCTTGCAAAAGTAAATGCTTGTTTTTTAGTACTATGGTTATCCAAATCAAGAAATTCCTCACATTTATCACAAAAAAAAGTATAAAGAACTAAACGAGAATATCCCATCTTTTAATCCTCCATTTCTCCACAATAAACGATTAACCAAGTGGTTTTACAATTTTTACAGATATAGTTTTCGTTATCTGTTTTTTCAATATCTACTCTTTTTAATCTTTTTTTACATTCTGGGCAATACATCTTTTAATCCTCCAGTTCATCTCTTACGTCGTCTTCTGTCATGTTCATACTTCTTGGATAGTGTTTGTAATCAACTTTTGATTGGTGAGTAACTGTATTTAATTTTACTACCTTGAAAATATCTTCTACTTCGTTTTGTCTTAGAAATGTAACTATTGTTTTTATCATTTTTACACCCACGATTCAATAAATTCTTTATGATAAAATCCACAGTCACAATGATATTCTAAGTAACAGCCGTTTCTAATCTCTGTTAATGGTTCTGAACAATCAGGACAAAACATCTTTTAATCCTCCTTTTGCCATTCTTTATATTGTTTCCAATATTTTTCAAATGGGATTTCTCTATAAAAACAAAACCATTTAACAAATTCTAAACCTTCACTATCTGGAATTTTATAATCTTGATTTTCTAAAACCATTTTTAATTCTCCTTTTCAAATGAAATATTTACAACTAATGTTTGTTTTGGGTTGTTATCTCTTTCTGATGTATGATACATTCTAATTAAATCCATCATATAAGTAAAGTTGGGGACATCTGAATATGTCCCATTTTTAATTATTCTATATTTCATCTTTTAATCCTCCTCAAAATAAAGAAGATGTGCATCTTCTGTAGATTGTGCAATTTTTCTTAACAAATCAATTATTTCAGTTGCGTTTTTATATCTACTATGTTCCATATTATGGCATAATGCTTTTATTCTACGATATAGATAATCTTTTGCTTTTCGATTTGCTGCTTCCTTTATTGTTTCTTCATTTTTCATTTTTCTGACCTCATAATTTTAGTTCTACTAATATGTATGTATGTATTCATATATAAAAGTTTCGTGTAAAAATACCAAAAAAGAAAAAATAACAGGGTTAAAACTTATACTTTCCACTTGCTGACCATATCAGATAACTCTTTTGGAAGCTTATCCTTATTATTAATAAAAATTTCCCTGTTGCCTTTCATAAACTTATCAGCTATCTCAATACCATGTAAAATTTCATAATACCTTTTTTTCTCTGTATACCAACTATAAAATTCATCAGGTATATAACAACTATACTTATCTTGAAAAGGAATTTGAATACGATATTTCTTTTCATCAGGAAAATATCTCCATTTATAATAACGTATTTTTCTATTCCAAGTAGTAAAGTCTTTACTACTGTTACCACTATCAATAACAGTTTCGCCTTTAAAATCATCTTGTTCCCTTAAAAACTTTGCAACAAGACAACGCTTAGGGCTATTAATTAACAAACCTGTAACTGCTGTTCTAACAGTAACTATTTCACCCTGTAAAGCATCATAAAGTTTAACATCCTTCTGGTGTAGCATAGTGCTAAAGTGCATACTTGCATCATCAAGAGTTATAACAGGTGTAACCGTTCTAACTATTTTATTCTTCATAATTAAATCAAGGAAGTCTTTAGGGTGATAAATCATACAGTCCAATGCTTGTTTATAAGCATCTTCTTCTTCATCTGTTTTAGTATAACCATTAAGAGTATAGTATATTTTAGCCATTACCTTATAACAATAGGTACTTTTACCCTGACCACGTTCACCTATAATAAAGCCACCCATAAAACCATTCTGCTTTTTATCATCTGTAGGATGTCTTTTAATAACCCAATCATGGAAACCACTATTCCAATCTCTAAGTTTTTTATAGTTCATATTATCCCGTATCTATTTATATATAATAACTCTATTTTTGAAATTTGAAAAAAAAAATTATCTATTCATAAGTTTTAATAAATTTCTTTTTCCATATCATATTAGTATCATTCTCCAACATTTCTTGTATATTTAAAAACCATTGGTAATGTTCTTCAACACCTACAGGTGTAATGTTATGTTTAAGTGGTTTAACTCTCTCACGTATAAGACTAGGTAACAGAGGATATAAAGCTTTCAAAGAATATTCAAATTCATTCCACATACCACTACTATAATATTTAACAATAATTCTTATCTGAAATTCAAGAGTATCTTCCCTGCTAAGACCTTTACTATAAGTTTCTTCACTATAATATAAGTTATCAGGTTTAATATTAGTAGAGCTCATTTTCCCTTCTTATCTTATTATAATACATGTAGTAATCCCAACTGTAATCTCTAAGTTTACTATATTTCTCCTGTTCTTTATCAATAGTATGAATGTTTTTATCATCAATATCTGCAATCATTTTTTCTAACTGTTTATCTTTTTTATCCTCCCAGTCTTTAACTTCTTTAATAAGTTCAGGTGGACATTTGATTTTAAGTTGACTAAGCATGTTAACAGCTTCAAGATAATTACCTTCTTCAATAAGATTATAGGCAATATCCATTTTATTATCTACAAGTTCTTTGCTCATATTTATTTCTCCTTTATATTAAAAACTCTGATACTAAAAAACCCATCATAAACATAATTAAACATAGTACTAATACAAATAACCAGAAAAGTATTCTAATTGAATACCAACGTACAGGTTTATTCAACATCCTCTTTTTTCTTTTTTCCTGTTTTAACATTTGTCTTTTGCTCATCATTATTATCTGCTTCTCCCTCAGTATGAAAAGTAGCCCAAACATTTGTAGGATAATATGCAATCATAATCTCTCCTCCGACATGGTATTTATTCCAGTTAATAGTCTGATGTGTTACAGGTATTGTAACAGTAAAAGCTTCTGCATTGTTTAAATATTCCATGTTAAGCTGTGTTAGTTTTTCCCCAAGACCTAGTTTATCTAAAATATTTAATCCTTCCTGTGTTTTTTCAATATAGCTTTTAAGTATAGCAGTAATCCTATACATATCTAGTTCTGGTCTACTCATAAATATACGGTTTTTATATTTTCCTTCTGCTTTTCTAATTCCTTCTATTTCAAAAATTATATATGGTTTATGTGATACAGTCATCTTTTTTATCCTCCTGCAAAAAATATGTTATAAGCAATAGCACCACCTATCAATAGTAAAACAGCAGGTATAACAATTTTACCCCAATCAGTCATACCTCCATATTTATAACTTGTACGCTGCTCTGCACGATGTGCAAGAGTTCTCCCTATAATACTTTCATTATCAAAAGGATTACCTGTTTCATCCCAATCCAGATAACTTTTAATATCAATAGTAGTACCATCATACAAAACTTCTTTAAGATTTCTAATATCATCTAAACTCATATCAAGTATAACTTTTCTTTTCTCAGGGTCTGCCATAATAGGTTTAAGACATTCAATTTTATCAACATCAGCATAACTAGAAATATTTTTAATTTCATTATAAAGTTTGATAAATTCTTTTTTATTTCTAACACCCCATTTTGTTTTCCATTTGTTGATAGCATCAAGAACTAAAACAGGAATAGTAATGTTAACAGTTTGACATGCAAGTTGTATCTCATGTCCACATAGATAATTGCTGTAACCCATATCTTTTAACCTCATACGGTTTTTCCCTTTAACAATAAGACTGTTTAACTCCCCTTTAATAGCATTAATAACTCTAAGACCACTATTACCAATTAATAATAATTTAGTAGAATTTGGTTGAGGTAAATCTATTATATGATATGCACCTGTAGTTTTAGCCCTACCAAGATATACACCAATTCCACACCATATTAAAATAATTCCAATATATTTAATTCCCATAGCTACAAAAGGTATAAGCATCCCTTGTGGTAATAATAAATCAATTATTGATAATATACTTCCTACTGCTACAAAAGCTAACAAAATCATTATAAAAAACATTTATTGTTGTTCCTCCATATTTCTATTTTTATTTCTTTTAAATAAACCTGCTTTTCTATTAGTTGCATCAAAAAACCTTTGAAACATGGTTTGTTTAGGTTCAAATATCATACGCATCTGTGCTGCTTCAACTGCTCTAGTAAGTTGAATTTCAAAACCAAGTCTAAGACTTTCCCTGAGTACTAAAAGTCTAGGGTCATATTTACCACGTTTCATATAACAAAAAAATTTATCCCAAATAATATCATAAGCATCAAGGTGCATAGGAATTTCCCTCCTGAGAATATAACCCTTAGCAGCAACATCTAAAACAGGTCTAAGCATATTTACAAGTTCATTTTTTTCATCTTCAGGTAAATCTGGTATCTGATATTCAATAATATATCTAATCCAAGTTTCACTAAAAGGTCGCATACCTTTAAAACCTGAAACACTACCATCTTCACTTAAAAATTCTTCTTGCATTGTTCAAATACCTCAATAAAAATAGATGTAAGACCATAAATTGAAAAAAATACTCCTACTAAAAGCATTAAAAATTTAGAAAAAAAATGAATAGTTTGCATACTAAAAAGTACAAAAATACTACCTATTGCTAGAAGCATCATACTTGAAATAGTTTTTTCAAAAATGTTTTTAATCTTATTTTTTTTAATCTGTGAAATATCACGTTTTATGCTGCTATGTACATAATCTGAAAATTTATCATCCCAGAAATTGTTTATATACTCCTGTTCATAATCTTTTAATCTACAGGTAGCTGTCCTCTCCTCACTCATAATAAACAAAAATAATAATTGTTTTCATAGTATAAATATTTAAAGCGTTACTAAAAAAATAGGAGAGAGGAAAAGGGTGTGAGGAGAGGACAACTTTAAAAAGTTCTTTCCTCCAACCCAATTCCCACAGGTTTTATGAATGAGTTTTATTGTATTCTGCTAACATAACCTAAGATTACAACTGCTACAATTACTATTGCTATAATTGGTGCAATCTGGAAAAATGTTGCTGCTTGGTCAAGTGTGTCATCACTACCATTACTAGCAGGTGTCGTAGCGTTAAATTGTTCCCAATCGCTACTTGTACCGTTTAAATCTGTACCAACACCATCTCCATATCCATATACGTTTTCAGCTATGTTTTCATTAGCAGAAGTGTAATCCATACTACCAGCTATGTTATAGAATATGAGAACAGATATTATAATGGTAACAAGTAAACCTACAACCATTCCTACCATTTTTGCATCTGCTTCTTCGTTGCTGATAAACTTTTTCATTAGATTACCTAGCCTATTCTACTAACGTAACCTAAGATTACAACTGCTACAATTACTATTGCTATAATTGGTGCAATCTGGAAAAATGTTGCTGCTTGGTCAAGTGTGTCATCTGTTGCATTTTGTGCTGGAGTACCAGTTAAATCACTATCAATCGTTGAGGCATCTATACTACCTGCTATGTTATAAAATACTAGAACTGCTATGATAATGGTAACTAATATACCTACAACAGCACCTACCATTTTAGCATCTGCTTCTTCATCCTTTAAAAAAGGTTTTACTAATTTCATTTTTTGTTTTTACCTCCATAAATTTTTTTTTATGTATGGTAATTGTCAAAAGTAGTATTTATATATAAAACGGTATTAAAAAGTAAACATTATGTAATATTTTGTATTACAACTTTGGTTTTTTAAAAAATATTGTACATTTTTTATTTCTATCTCTACCTATAATTAGTTCATCTTTATATCTAAGTTTTTTAATTCTTTGTCTTTTAACCATTTCTCTTGCTAAAGCTCCATCATTAACTATAACAAAGTTATCTTTTTCAAATCTTTTTAATAGTTTGAATAGTTCTTTATCCAAGCTGCACCTCTTTTAAAATTTTACTTTTATATCATCATATCTTATAATTCCACTATTTGGTTTTTTCTTTGCCATTGTTTTTCTTTTTTTAGTATTAGTCTTAGAAGCAACAGGATAAGCTTTACCATTTTTAATTATATATTTTTTCTTACTGCTAGGTTTTTTTCTTTTAGTAGAACTAGAAGATTTTGCAGTTCCACTCATCTGATTTACAGCTTTTTGTATCTGTTTTAACTGTTTTTTCCTTTCCTGTAGTTTTTCACTTCTGGTCTTGTTATATTTTTTATTAGCAGCAGAAGCTGCTTTTTCCTTCAACTGTTGACGGTTACGTTGTGCTGCTTTGCGTTTAGCTTCAAGTTTTGCTTTTTTATATTCTTCTTTATAATAACTTCTTTCATTTTTTGCTTTTTTAATTTGTCCTTTAACAAATCCTAGAGTTTTTACCAT
>Ga0272441_10010837_pt1 | contig 13676 bp, 15 predicted proteins | sample SSMProp6N_FD_193582 | JGI IMG/M metagenome (GOLD analysis project Ga0272441, IMG submission 193582) | Marine sediment archaeal communities from Little Sippewissett salt marsh, Falmouth, MA, United States - SSM-Prop-6N | ecosystem: Environmental > Aquatic > Marine > Wetlands > Sediment ... | reverse complement strand
CATCGCCATCCACATGCACCTCACTGCCTGATACCGTTATTTTACCCGAATTTCCCATCACATAGTGTCCCGACTGGGTTACCAGCTCGCCGTTTTCATTCAGGGCAAACCGCCCGTTCCTCGTATACGCCTCACCCTGGTCCGTCATTACGACAAAAAAGCCGTCTCCCTTGAGCGCACAATCCAAGGCATTGCCGGTTTTCTGCATTACTCCCGGGGAATAATCCGTCATAAAGACCGGCCGTTTGACAAATCCGCCACGCTCGTCGGCCGCCTCCGGATTAGGTTCCAGGTAAAACATTCTTTCCGCTTTAAACCCGGGCGTATTGATATTGGCAATGTTGTGTGTCGCACAGTCAAGCCGGTTGAGCTCCTTGACACATTCTTTTGCCATACGTGCAATACCGTGAATCATATCTACACCACCATGTGTTTACGAAACTTTAAAGCAATATACATGCCATGTTGTTGGAAAAATTCGGAGATGGGCACGGTTCATTCCGCGGTACGGCAACGACAATCTCACACGGCTGCCCCCCGCGGATCGCCCGGACCACACAGGGAGGACATGCGAAAGCATACCTGAAATAAACATCAATAATATCAATTAAATAGAAAGGCATGCGCCTCATAGCGCGTCCAGAGATGATGCAACGGCAGGTACACGGTGTACCGCCATGAAAGACATCCGGCGGAAAAACGGACATCCACGTTCGCAATCGGAGAGCCCGGTAATCAATGACTCGGCGTCATGCGATAATCGACGCCTGTCAAAAATACATCGCATGCCCGGCAATTTTTTTCGTATGGAAATATTTTCCCGGTGGGTCAGCGTCCGGATGTCACGTCACGATACCGGTCATTCAGGGAATATACGAACACGAGTATCTCGGCAACGGCCTTGTAAAGCGCAGGGGGGATCTGTTCGTTGAGCTCGAGTGTGCTTAAAATCTGGACGAGGGCCGGATCCTCTTTGATCGGCACATTGTGTTTTCTGGCCAGCTGAATGATTTTTTCGGCAACGGCACCGCGTCCCCTGGCCGTCACTCGCGGGGCCGCATCATGGGTAGTGTCATACGTGATGGCAGCGGCAACTTTCGGTGGTTCAGATTTCTTTTTCATCATAATCTATTCTCACCCGTCATTGTTTCGGCGGCAGGTACCGGGCAGCAATGCGCAAACCGCAGCCGGACACCGATTTCAGTAAGGGCTCACACAATCACATTCACGCCATCGCCATTAAAGAGATGGCCTACTCTGTCATGCTTGACCTCGGCCGGCGTCAGACCTTCTTGGGCCGAACACTCGATATGCCCGATGCTGTACCCCAAGGCTTCAAGTTTACCGGTGATCTCTGAAAGATGCGGAACAACAAAATCGCGTATCGCCCTATTCTCGCAGGTGATACGACAGGTGATCTTCCTGCCGTCGACAGCTGCGTCCATCACAATCTCACCGAGGGCATCCATTGTCAGGAGAAAGAGGACCTGGCACTTCCGCGGAAAGACACCAGTGTGAGACTTTTCGTTATCAACGGTAATAAAGAGTTCGGCCAGGCCGAGTGTCTCCGGAAACATGAGGGGAACCTGCAGTATGTATGTCTGTTCGCGTTCCTGCGACACTACATTGACGACCTGCTGTGCCTCCAGCGTATGCATGGCCGCCTGGAGAAACCGTCCTAACGGTTCGGCCTCGTTGCTGTGCTGCCCCGGTATTGCGAGCCGGGCCAGCAGGTCACCGAAAAGCCCTTTCAAAGAACCGGTCGCCTGTCTGAAATGCAATGCCCGGCCGAACTTTTTTTCCGCGGCCCGGGCCAGTTCACCTTCCATCAGAAAACCGATGGTATTCACATACTGCTTTACGAAATCATTGTGCCCACTTTCCTTTGATAGTATCAACGACTGCAGTATCTTCTGAATGTGCTTACAGGTGTTGTCATCGAAAACCTGCAGCACCTCAGGGTGCTGCCCCGGATCAAATAAGTACAGGGCTTCCGTACACAGTGTCGTCATGGCCTTCGGGTTTGCATTGTAATGCCGCAGGTATTCGCCGATTCGGACATCGTTTAATTGAGGCAGGGGAACGTTTTTCAGTACCAACCGGGGGTATAGCTGTTCGATGCGAACCGTCCGGGATTCTCCCGCCTTGAGAGGCAATTCGGAGTGCGCCGGCAGGACATGCCCTTTGATCGAGACAGACCCGTTTTTACCATCGAAGCCTTCCATAACCTCTATTTCGACGATTTCACCGACAACAAGCAGCGGCAGCACCGTTGTTCTCTTACCGACTTGTATGGCATGGGGTGATCTTGGAGGTACGGCTGAGGCGGGTGGCTGTATGGGCATTACGTATTCTCAATCTTCTGATTGTCCAACCCCAGGATGAGACTCACCTCACCCTCCGGCATGCGCAGCGATTTCGCGATGTCGTGCGCGGAAAATCCTTGTCTGGCCATGTCAACAACCTTGTGATAATTACTTCGTGTGTCGTCTCCACTCGACAACGCATCTTTGTGTTCCGGGCTTTCGATATGGCCGTCTGTCTTATCGATCAGGGCTTGTAGTCTTTTTTCTTTGTCGTCCAGAGTATAGGAAAGCTCCTTGAGTGATTTTCGGCCCTCATCAATGGTCTGCATCAGATATTCAGCCGAAGTTTGAGATTCCTCAAGCAGTTTCTTGAATTGCGCCAGCGTCTCCGGATCGAGGGGATGGGTTTTCTTATGAATTTCCTTATTCACGACCCATAAGAGAAAAATAATCGCAACAAAAAGTACCGCATCGGCGGCAATCTGCAGTATGAACATATATTCTAAATTCATTTCAAACCCTTATATCGATCTTTGCACCCGGTTCTCCGGAAGATGTACCCTTGTCGTTTTCTTGCCCTTGAGCATCGTTTCGGTGATCATCCTGACACTGGTGTTCCTGTTTCTTGCGTTCTTCGTCGGTATTGACACTCAAGTGGTCCGTCTCATGCGCGTGCTGAACTTTTTTCTTGAGTTCTTTTTTTTCCTTGTTCAGTTGATTCTCGAAGTATCGCTGCTGCACGTCAGGATGCTGCTGTTGAACCTGCTGGACACGTTCTACCGAATTTGTCTGCAATAACACCTGTTGCATATCGACGGATCTGACCATGATCTGCCTGTCCTGTCGCACTGGTTAAAACCCTTGCGCTTTTTTCTACCATCATATGCAGTATCGTCACAACCGGTCGCAATCTTTAGTTATGTCGTATATACCCCGAAACACGTATCCTTTCTAAACAGGAATCATCAGCACAAGAGAATGTACCTCACCATTGTCATAAATCTGAAATTCGGCACCATAGTATTTCAGAAGTGACAAGGCACGAAAGAATCCCGCACTTTCCACCGGGCAGGCAGGCACTTCCGAACCCTGCAGCATTGAGAGCAATACCCGTTCGTCGTCATCAAACACATGCGATCCCGTGTCATCAATCCTCACGCAGGCATTAGGGGCATCATAATATGTCGCAATAGTCAATTCTTTGACGACACTGTCCTTCATCTTGTTCATTGAATGGCGGATGAGCGCGGCAAAGGCAATCGAATAATCGGCTTGGATTCCTTTTACGGAAGGAATGTCTCTGTCGAGCATCAAATTTTTCTTAACCTGATGCTTGAAATCAAGGTAAAAATTTAAAAAGGACATTTCCGATTCGAGAAGCTGAGAAAGGCTGATCCGCTTGATGGTCTCATCACCAAGACGAGAGATCTTGCCGGCCACATCACTGAATAGATTAAAAAATCTATCCGTTTCCTGTATGACCAGTTCCACATCGTGGACTATTTTGTATTCCTGTTCCGGGTCGGCAGCCTTGCTCCCGCCTTCTGGAGATGACATATCAAATCTCTGGCGAACTTTCCTTTCAAGCAGTTGCGTTCGCCCCATAATCCCGTTGAGCGGATTTGCAAAATTGTGCAAGATGCCCGGCAGGAGTTCATCGATCATTGTCGATTCGAAGTCCTTCCGCAAGGTCGTGAATAGTTCCTTTCGTGCCTCGGTATACTCTGATGACATAATGTGTTTTCCTTTACATTTCCCTCTCGTGCGGAATTCTCACCGCTTCATCAGGCATCTCACTGGCGCGCATCAATCAGAAGCTGCTCCAACATCTTCCATGCCCGCCGCACCTTTTCCGCCTCATCACGGTCCTGTGCCGACCGGCATGCTGGTGAGCCAGTGGAATATTTTATGTACGTCGTACCATTCTTATCCGTCACTTCCCTCACCCCCTGGTTTTCCTGCGTCAGCATGAGCTGAATGGTGTCATCGCTCACCCCGGCGTTTTTCAGTTTTACAATTTGATCAGGGGTAAGGGCATTGCCACTGGAGGCACAGAAGATCCAGATAATGCTTCCGATTGCAGCAAATGTTTTCTTCATACTCCACCCTTTTCACGGTTCCGGATCATGGCCGCCCTGCGGTATCGGGGATATGGCCACCCCGATCACAACATCACAAACCGGGTGAAAAAAACTCCCCGCACGAGGCTGTCACCCAGACATTCCACCAAAGAATTCCTGAGATGGCGTTTCAATGTTTTTCTTGCTTCCGGCGTCGCCTGAGCATCGATCACCGAGCGGGATGTCTTATAAATAACTTTTCGCAGCATTATCCTGTCTACCGTCAGGTGTGCGCCCTCATCCAATTCCAATACTACATCACATAATAAAACTCTGTCCTTATGTATACCCTCTTTTACATGAATTATGAAGTCATTAAAATACTCGAATCGTTTGTTCAGAACCGGACGCGCCTGTCCGACGGTATCGGATGATTTATTAGGCTTGAGCACATTTATGAATTTCGTAACAGAGTCGAGGACACCCCGGTCGTTCCCGGCATAGCTCACCGTACAGGTACTGAAAAAAATGACACCTGCCGCAATTGTAATCAATAAGCCGAGAAGCAGTATCCACCGCATATTGCACATCATGCCGCGTTCCGGAGTTTTTGAATATCTGAGACGCATGGTATGCAGGGAATTTGTTTTCTCTCTTATCATCACAACGCAGCCTCCCGTGGCCGTTTCGACATGCAATCTTTAGAACACTGCACGCACATAAAAAGTATCTCAGTCGGGCTCTTCACCAATTTAGCTGGAGAAGAGGATCCGAGGATTCAATGTTTTCCTTGCGAAGGTCTTTATAATGCTTCAGCATTTCACGAACCCCTGGCCCGAACCGATTAATCTCACTCAATTGTCAATAAACTATTATCGTTAACGCATAGCCTCTACTTCAAGTAATCAACGTATCGCACCAGAGCGGGCCTTGACCCCTTGAACCCTATAGAATCATACCTGCCGAATTTAATACTCATATACGTTACGTTAATAAAATTCGAAATCTTCCTTCTCCTTGAATGCACGCAGCACCCCCCGTAATTTCAGGACAGCCTGTGAATGAATCTGGCATATACGGGATTCCGTCAGTTCCAGAATTGCACCAATCTCCTTCAAGGTTAATTCCTCATAATAGTAGAGCGACAGCACCAGCTTTTCTTTTTCCGGCAGCGACTCGATGGCGTTCTTCAGTACCGATTTAATCTCATGCCGGGTAATCAGCGCAAAGGGATTTTCCTGCTCAATACGCTCCAGGACATCACCCTGCGCATACTTTTCGAAATAATCGGGCGGCAGATCCTCACTGCTCAGGACGCACACGCCTTTGGCATCATCCAGAAGTTTATAATACTGTTCCAGAGTGATACCGAGGTAGCCGCTTACTTCTTCCTCCGTCGGCATGCGCCCTAGTTCGGCCCGCAAGACGGCATAGGCCCGTTCAAGCTTTGCATCCTTGTTTCGCGCAGATCGTGAGACATTGTCCCGAGCACGCAATTCATCGAGTATAGCCCCTCTGATTCTGAATCTGGCAAATGTTTCAAATCGGATATTGCGACTTTCATCGAATCGCTCCAGCGCAGACATAAGCCCGATCACACCCACGTTGATCAAATCCTCTTTATCAATGTGGCTCGGCAATTTTATTGCAATCCGATCGACAATGCTCTTCACCAGAGGAGCATATTTCATGATCTGGTCGTCGCGACCTTTCTTACTCGCCACATCTGTCGATAATTGCGTTGCCAAAGAATTTAATTGTACCATTATCACACTCCAAAGTCTGCTCCCGGCTTAATTTCTCAGCAATTGAATAAAGATGTTTACTTGCCTTCGACAAAGGATAAAACTCTCCGACCGCACGCTGCTCTCGCGCTGCCTTTTGCACATTCTGATCAAAGGGAATGTAGCCCAGGTATTCAATCGAAAGATTGAGAAAGTGGTCTGTCGCATTACTAAGTCTTCGATGAACGGCTTTCGCTTCCGCGGAATCCTTTGCCATATTGACAAGCACCGAAAATCGTTTGGCTCGATACCCCTGATAGAGGAGCTTTATCAAGGCGTACGCGTCGGTTAACGACGTCGGTTCGGGAGAAAGCACCACGACAATCTCTTTTGCGACCATATTGAAATACATCACATTCCCGGTAATTCCCGCCGCCGTGTCAATGAACATAAAATCCACGCTTTCATTCAGGTCGTCCAATTCCTCCAACAGGGTGAGCTTATGCCCCGTCGACAGGTCGGCCATCTGCCGAATTCCCGATGCTCCCGGCAGAATTTTCATACCGGCAGGCCCGCGCACGAGGATGTCCGCAAGCGACTTCTCGCCGTTGAGGACATGACACAAATTATATTTAGGGGTGATTCCCAGGACGACATCTATATTGGCAAGCCCGGCATCGGCATCAAGCAGCAGAATCTTTTTCCCCATGCTGGCAAGATAATAGGCCACATTCGCCGCGATGTGTGTTTTGCCGACTCCGCCTTTACCGCTGGTTATGGCAATCACCCGGGTTTGTTCACTGCGCGCTTTACGCTCAAGTAAGGGATTCATGTCAAAAGTGTTTTTTCCAGTTCTCTTCATTTCTCTGAGTGCTCCTGCCTGATCCACTACTCCACCTCTTTTCAATGTGATAGGGCGAATGAATTCCCATGAACTCTGTTTTCAATAATAAGCCGTGCCAGCCGGGCAGGATCAATCTTATGAATATCCTGCGGAACGTTCTGACCATTGGAGACGTAAGACACCGGTTTATTTGTCTGATCAACAACATTAAACAGGGTGCCCAATCTGGTTGAATCATCCAGTTTGGTAAAAATGATATCATTGTAGTCCGTCACACCGAATCGACGGGCCGCCTCCATCATATCTTCGCGGCTTTCCGTCACGCTTAAGACAAGGTGTGTTTCCATTGGAGCACAGGCCATCAAGATATCCTTGAGCTGCGCGAGATATTCGTCATCCTTACGACTCTTCCCCGGGGTATCGACAAGGATCATATCCCGGTCTGTAAATTTTTGAATGCTGTGCCTGAACTCATCCTTTTCAGTTGCGGTTACCATGGGGACATCCATAATGTCCGCATAGGTCTTGAGCTGCTGCTCTGCCCCGATGCGATGAGTATCCATGGTAATGATGCCCACTTTTGCCTGCGTCCTGAATTTATGAGCGGCAGCCAGTTTTGCCAGTGTTGTCGTTTTCCCGGCACCGGCAGGACCGACAAATGCACATATCCGCGCCTCGACGGCTTGCGAGTAGCACGGTGCGATGGTTTTTCTGATCGTCTTTTCTAGGCCGTTCATCATCTCTTGATAGTTGTGTACATCCGTCACCGCACGGTCATCCTGTAACTGCGCTATTATTTCACAGGACCGTCTTTTGGAAATACCGGCGGCAACAAGATGGTAGTAGGCTTTCGTCAGCGGCGAAGAATTGCGGCCACTTTTCCCGCAACCCCAAAAATCACACAACGTGTTCATAGTCTCCCTGATCTCCGCAAGTTCATCGCCCAAAGCACTCACGCCGGTGAAATCATTAACAAGCGTCTTCAGATGATCGATGTCGTTCTTGAGGGCGGCATATACCCCGGAATGTAGGGCCGTGTCCCGGGCCACGCTCTCTTCCCCGATGAGCGCAAGATCTTCATCCCGCGCAGCAATTACCTCGATACAGGTCCCCTTATCACCCTTCAGGCGCTTTGAGGAAAGGACCACCGCATCGGGACCGAGATCCTTTTTAATTTTCACCATTGCTTCATTTACACTTTTTGCTTCGTAGCGTTTAAGCTGCATCCTGAACCCCCAACATCCCCAGGGACTTGATATTCACATCCTGTGTAATTTCATTATGAGAAAGCACGACAATCTGAGGAAAAAACTTTTCCAGAATTTTTCTTACGTGAATGCGCGTATTCGGCGAACAGAGAAGAATCGGAGGCACGCCTTTTTCCGTAAAGGTCCTCACAAATTTCTGCAGATTACCGACAATTTTCTGTACCAACGTGGGATCGGGCATCACGAACGATTCATATTCCGTATGCTGGATCGAACTGTTAATGGTATCCTCTACATCAGGAGACATCATGACAACAGTCATACCGCCGTCGGCATCTTTATACTGCCGAGTAATGGTTCGTGACAACGCCTGACGGGTATACCCGGTAAGTATATCGACGTTTTTCGTCATGGCGGTATAATCGGCCAGGGTCTCCAATATGCTCAGAAGATCCCGGATCGATACCCGTTCCTGCAGAAGCCGCTGGAGTACCTTATGCAGTGTCCCGAGCGGCACGATCGAGGGAACCACCTCTTCAACAACCCTCGGGTTGGTCAGAGCGAGATTATCCAGCAGGGCCTGAACATCCTGCCTCCCCAAGAGTTCGTGGGCATGCTCCTTCACAATTTCCGTCAGGTGGGTTGTGAGCACCGTTGCCGGATCGACGACCACGAGCCCCTGTGCCTGCAGGTTATCTTTCTCTTTCTCGTCCACCCAGACAGCCGGAAGTCCGAACGCGGGCTCCTTGGTTTCCTTACCTTTGAGGGAGCGGTGCTCTCCATCGGCCGTAATGACCAATTGATGGTCCATCAGCAATTCACCCCGGGCAATCTCGATGCCTTTCAGCTTAATGACATAATCACCCGGTTTCAGTTGAAGGTTATCCCTGATATGGACGGCCGGTACGATGAAGCCCAGTTCCGTTGCAAGCTGTCGTCTGAAGGCTTTGATGCGGTGCAGTAATTCCCCACCCTGGTTGACGTCGACAAGCGGAATCAGGCTGTATCCGACCTCAAGTTCCAAATAATCCAGGGGCAGCAAGGCCTCGAGAGAATCCGTCGGGTTCTCCTGCGGCACTTCTTCTACCTGCACCTCTGCGTCCGCCTTTCTTGATTTTGAGATGTTATATGCAATGGCTGCCATGACGGTCCCGATGAGCATGAATGGCACTGTGGGCATACCGGGAATTATGCCGAATACGAAGAGCATAACAGCGGCCGTCGCAATGGCTTTCGGTTCCACAAATAACTGGGCCTTCATTTCTTTGCTGAGATCGTATGATGCCGTCGATCGCGTCACAAGCATACCGGCACCGGTTGACACGATCAACGCGGGAATTTGCGTGACCAGCCCGTCACCGACCGTGAGCAGTGTATAGGTATGGGCGGCTTCACCCAGGGGCATCCCTTGCTGCAGAACACCGACAATAAGACCGCCGATAATATTGATGAGGGTGATGACGATGCCGGCAACGGCATCTCCCCTCACAAACTTACTCGCCCCATCCATGGCCCCGTAGAAATCGGCCTCTCTGGCAATCTCACTCCGCTTTTTGCGTGCTTCGGCCTCCGTGATGAGCCCGGAGTTGAGATCCGCATCGATACTCATCTGTTTGCCCGGCATTGCATCCAGTGTAAATCGGGCCGCGACTTCGGCAATGCGGGTCGCCCCCTTTGTAATAACGATGAAATTAATCAGTACAAGCACCAGAAACACGATCAGCCCGACCAGGAAATTACCACCCACGACAAACGTACCGAATGCCTTGATGACCTGTCCCGCAGCGGCGGTACCTTCATTACCGTGCAGCAGAATCAGGCGTGTCGAGGCTACGTTGAGTGACAGTCGAAAGAGCGTCGCCGTCAGGAGCACCGATGGGAACACCGAAAAATCAAGTGTCTTCAAGACGTATACCGAGACAAGCAATATGATCAGGGTGAACGTGATGTTGAGCGACAAGAGCGCGTCCAGGATAAAAGAGGGAAGCGGTATAATCATGACCAGCAAAATTCCGATAATGCCCGCCGCCATGACAGTGCTGCCGCTTTTCATCCAGTCACTTAAGGTATTGGTTATCGTCGCGTGAGAGTCCGCCATCGTTTTATCTCCAGGATGATTGTTTCGTTTTCAAGCTGTATACATATGCCAGTACCTCGGCAACAGCCTTGTATAAATTCGCCGGTATCATTTGGTCCACATTTACGATTTTATACAATACTTGTGCCAGAGGTTTATTCTCGACCACGGGAACATGATTTTTTCTTGCGAGCTCTTTAATCTTCCCTGCAATCTCCCCGCGGCCTTTTGCAATCACTTTCGGTGCGGGCATCGATGCCTGGTCGTATTTCAAGGCAACTGCAAAATGAGTCGGGTTTGTGATTACCACATCGGCCTTGGGAACATCAGCCATCATGCGCCTGCGCGCGGCGTCCCGCTGCATCCGCTTTATTCTGGCCTTGATAAGAGGATCTCCTTCAGTCTGTTTAAATTCATCCTTGACCTCCTGTTTAGACATCTTGAGACCCTTCTCGAATTCAAACCGCTGGAACATATAATCAAGGACCGCCAGCACAACCAGCACCCAGCAGGTTCGAAAAATAACCTTGAATGACACCGTGCCGATGTATGACAGGACTCCCCACGCGTTGAGTGTTCCGAGGGGAATAAGTTTTGTCATTTCACCGTAGATCGTAATGTAAGCAACTGTACCTACAATCACTATTTTGAATATATTCTTGAGCAGCTCCACGAGCGACCGGGCTGAAAACAATCGTTTGAAGCCGTTGACGGGATTAATTTTGGATAATTTCGGACGTATCGCGTCTGCAGAGAATATGAATCCTACCTGAAAATAATTTGCCACAAGCGCGATACACAGGACCGTCAGCATAAGCGGCCCAACGATCAGCGCAGTTTTATATATCAGGGTCAGGGCAAGACGGACAATCGAAGTGCTGGTCACACTGAAGCTACCCGACTCGATAAACAGCATTTTCATTAGTTCCGCCATCTTCTGCACCATAATAACGGAACTGAAATAAAAGAGTGTCAGACAGCCCAGGAGCAGAGCCACAGAAGTTATTTCCTGACTTTTGGCAACCTGCCCCTTCTTCTTCGCATCCTCCCGCCGTTTTGGAGTTGGTTGCTCGGTCTTTTCCTGATCTTTGTTAATATCTTCGTCAGCCATGTTTTGTAAATTCTATCGATCCTGTGACGGTTGCGTCAAAAATTAGACAAAATTTTGACGGTAATAAGGGGCTCACGACAGCGGTGTGGACCCTCGCCTTACCTACATCAGATCCATAAGCACTTTTAGTCTACCATCCATATTCGCAAAAATTGCACCTAACATTCTGGCAAAGAACGGAAAGGTCAAGCCGATACCGATGAGGCCGACTGCAATTTTGAGCGGAAATCCGACAATAAAGATATTAATCTGCGGTACGGTCCGGGCAACCATACCCAGACTGACACTCGTAAACAAAAGGATGGCAATAATCGGGGCCCCGGCTTTGACGGCGATCATAAAGACATCCTTACTGAGTTCAATGATGGCCTCCATGAGGGGGCCCGTGAAGTGAAATCCCAGGGGCGGAATCGTGTTGAAACTTTCCACAATGGCAAACAGGAAAATGTGATGTCCGTCAACAGCCAAAAAAATCAAAATGGCTAGAAGATACTGGAGTTGGGAAATAATCGATACCTGCGAACTGCTGACAGGATCGACCACATTTACGATGGCAAACCCCATCTGAAACCCGATCAGCTGCCCTGCCAGCTGGATTCCGGCAAAGACGAACCGTCCCAAAAGCCCGATAACAATACCGATGCATACTTCACCCGCCATCTTAAGTGACAGGGGCAGGATATCGAACACCACAGATGTTTGCGTGACAAAGGGAAACACCAGAAACGCGATGACAACGGCAAGGCCGCCTTTTACGCGCAATGGCACAGCCCTGTTACCCACGATGGGAATAGTAACGATGATGGCACTAACCCTGAGGAAAATAAGGATAAACAGTTCTATCTGTTCAGCTGTAATTTGAGGTAGTGTCATAATATGTTGCCTATCGCCACCAGTATCGCTCGGCAGCGGCACCGGTTTGAAATTTCATCTGATGTATATGGGAATGGACGAAAAAAGATTCTGCGTATACGATAGGATCAGATTGATCATCCAGGGAAGTGCAACGAGAAGCGCCACCATAACCGCGATGATCTTCGGAACAAATGTCAGGGTCATCTCCTGGACCTGGGTCACTGCCTGAAAAATACTGATAATCAGACCCACCACAAGACCGACTACCAGCATGGGTGCAGACAGGAGCAATGTGACTTTTATCGCTTCAGTTGCCATTCCTATAATCAAATCGACTGACATGGTGCATCTTCCTTTCCTTCATTACGCAAAACTGCGCACAATGGAACCGACGATGAGATACCACCCGTCAACCAGGACGAACAGGAGCAGTTTGAACGGCAGGCTCACCATAATCGGCGGCAGCATCATCATTCCCATTGAAAGCAGCACACTTGCAATTACCATATCGAGAATGAGAAACGGCAGATAGATCATAAAACCAATCTGAAACGCCGTCTTCAGTTCGCTGATCATAAACGCAGGAATGAGGACGGGCAGATTGATATCTTCGCGTGTCTCCGGCCGCTCCTGCCGGGCAATCTTTACAAACAGTGCAAGATCCTTTTCACGTGTCTGCTTCAGCATGAAACCCTTGACGGCCTCGGCCGTTACGTCAAAGGCCTTTTCGTATGATATCTGTTCATTCATGTAAGGTTGCAGTGCGCGGGTATTGACCTGATTCCACACCGGTGTCATGATGAAAAATGTGAGAAACAGCGACAATCCTATAACAATCTGATTTGCCGGCATCTGCTGGGTACCAAGGGCATGCCGCAGCAATGAGAGAACCACGACAATGCGCGTGAACGACGTCAGCATCACCAGAATGGCCGGCGCAAGGGACAACACGGTCAGCAGAAACAGCAGTTGCAACACCACCGACACCTTGCCCGGTTCGCTCTGGCCGTCTCCGACGCTGACATTAATGGAGGGTATGGGCACCGGGGTCCCCCACGCGGAATTCGCGATTACCAGGCATCCGGTCATGATTCCCACAGCCATAAGACACCATAGCCATTTTTTCCCCGAAAGCAGCCGGATACCTGCCTGCCTCAACCACCCGTGTGGTTGCCGTACCCATGCAGCCACTCGTGTTCCGCTCACGACTTGCCCCCTTCCTGGGTGAAACTGCACATGGAGAGCAATCTTGTTTTGCACAACGACAGCTGCTCGGAAAACGAACCTGATCCGGTACGACCGTCCTGCAGCGGCCGCAGTCGTTCGAGCGAGGCTTCATTATCGATTGATTTCAGATAGGAAAGCCGGTTGTTGGAAAGACCGAGGATCATGACATTGCCAGCCACTTCGACAATCATGATACTGTTTTTCGGGCCGATGTACTTCGTTGACAAGATTTTTATCAACTCTTCATCACTCATCCTACCGCCG
>Ga0272441_10010836_pt1 | contig 13677 bp, 12 predicted proteins | sample SSMProp6N_FD_193582 | JGI IMG/M metagenome (GOLD analysis project Ga0272441, IMG submission 193582) | Marine sediment archaeal communities from Little Sippewissett salt marsh, Falmouth, MA, United States - SSM-Prop-6N | ecosystem: Environmental > Aquatic > Marine > Wetlands > Sediment ... | reverse complement strand
GATCCCTCGGATGATACGGAGTAGATTTCCTCCACACCGGGGACGGCGCCCATGGCCTCTTCGATGGGACGGGTAATCAGTTCTTCGATCTCCTCGGGACTGGCATTTTCATAATTGGTGCGAATGGACAGCGTCGGATAGGTAATATCAGGCATGAGATCGATGGGAAGACGCGTCAGCGACACGACACCGAGGATAATGACGATCAGTATTACCATAATGGTAAGGATGGGACGATGAACGGCGAGGCGCGGAAGATTCATTAACGTCTATCCCTCTGAAGATTGAGGTTTGCCGCTACGCTTTTTCCCTGACGGTGATTGTCCTTTTCCGTCGGGAAGGAGAACGGTGGAACCATTGTTGAGGAGATGTTGTCCCATGACGACAATGGGTTCTGACAGGGTCGGGCTGGCTATCTCTACCACATCGCCGGCCCGTATCCCCAATTCCACGGGGATAAAATGTGCCGTCATGGTTTTCTCATCGACTCTAAATACCCCCTCTCTGTCCCGGTGTGTAATGAGTGCCGTGAGGGGGATAATTGTCGCATTGTCATGGCGGTCGAATTCGATCTCTACGCGTACGAACATGCCTGGTTTCAATAGTTGAGACGAATTGGGAACGGTGATTTCCACGCGCGCCTGGCGCGTCGTTTCCTCCAATATGGGCGATATGCGTGATATGGACCCGGTAAAAACTTTTCCCGGGAAGGCATCGGTCGTTATCCGTGCCCCCTGTCCCTTTGTGATACGGGGATAATCTTTTTCTATGACATGTATGACGGCGGTGAGTTTCTTAATGTCTATGATGGAGACGATGGCGGCGTTCGAGTTCAGCATGGCTCCTTCATCGACGTAACGCTCGCCGATGACTCGGTATCTGTCACCGTTTTCCCACGATGCCCGAATCCTGGTATATTCCAGTCTCACTGTGGCAGCCTTGAGGGCCGCCTCCTTCTGGGCGAGTTGTGCCAGCAGAACCTTCCGCTTTGCCTCTGTTGCCAGGTATTGTGCCTCTGCCGCATCGAGTTCCGATTCGGAGACGATCTTCTTTTTGCGCAGCCCCTGCGCCCGTTCGTATTCGCGTTGTGCCAGCGTGAGGGCACTGACGTTTTCTTCGATGGTGGCCTTGGCAACATCGAGTTCAGCCTTTGCCTGTTCAACCTGCTGCACGTATTCATCGTCGTCGAGGAGCGCAATAAGCTGGCCCCGTGAAACGCGATCGCCGATGTTCACCATGATCTTTTCCAGACGTCCCGAGACCTTGGGCGCCATCGTGAACTGGGACGAGGGGAGAAGGGTGCCGCTGAAGACACTGGTGTCCCTGATTATACCCCGTTTTACGGGGACGACCTCCACGGCGACGGCTGAATTTCCGTTGCGTGCCCGAGGTTTTTCCGAGGGAGATTCATGGTGGACATAGTACTGCCAACCGGCAGCAGCGGACAGAACAGCGAAGACAACAAAAATAATGGTCTTTTTCATCTTACCTCTTATCGTGATAAAGGTAAATTATATTAAAGTGAGCAGATTTCTATACTATTTCCTGGCGAACTGCAATGTATTTTATTGCTTATCCTACAACGGAATAAGCATCTACATTATCAGTAATACAACATTTCTTGTGCGTCAAATATTTTCATCACTGCCTATGCCATCGAGGGTTACGGTGCCCATTATTACAGCATGTCAGCAATTGTCGTGCCTGAGGCTGTAATACCTTATAGTCTGTTAGGATCATTACAGTATAGTGATATCCGTACAATTGAAGAACAGATCATGTGGATATATTGTATCCATTGGCGGTATACACATGGAACCATTCTATCCGGGCATTATATATGGCCGCATCCTTTCTTTATCATTGACCCCGGAAATCCTTTCTTTTATACTTTTATACGCTCTCATCGGCATGTAAAATGCCGTAACAATGAGGTGTGTCGCCCGAGTCAGAGATCAGGCACGGTGAAACCATACAATCAAGGAGGATACCATGGCGCTCAGCATGGAGGCGATCGGTAAGCGGATCGGCCCGCTCTCGAAGGAGTATGACTGGAAAGATGCCGTACTCTATGCCCTGGGTGTCGGGGCTGGATTTGACGACCTTGAGTATGCCTATGAGAAGAATCTCAAGGTGCTTCCCACCTTTTCCATGGCGGCGATTTTTGATTTTATCAAGGAAGTAGCCATCACATCCAATATCAATCTGGCCGGGGTATTGCACGGTGAACAGGAGCTTGTCTTTCACGGCCCCATTCCCCCATCGGGCACACTCAAGACTGAAGGATCCATCAGCCGGTATTACGACAAGGGGGATAAAGGGGCCCTCGTCATTGCCGAGAGTGAGACGTGGCATTCCACCGGATCGAAGCTCTTTACCAATATACTCACGCTCTTCGCACGCCTGGACGGGGGATTCGGTGGTGAAGCGGCACCTCAGAATACCGTTACCATTCCCAATCGTGCCCCCGATTGTGTTGTCGACGACACACCGTCGGGTAATCAGCCACTCCTCTACCGGCTCTCGGGAGACCTCTTTCCACTGCATGCCGATCCGGATTTTGCGCGGATGATGGGTTTTGAGAGACCGATCATGCACGGCCTCTGTACCCATGGGTTTGCCTGTCGTGCCCTGATACAGAGCCTTGCGCCCGGTAATCCTGAAAAGATGCGGCGGCTGGCCTGCCGTTTCACCAGGGCGCTCTATCCGGGGGAACCGATCAGGACCGCCATATGGAAGACCGGCGAGGGACAGGCCCTCTGGCAGGTCTCCAACACACAGACAGGTGATATCGTCATCGACCGGGGGGTCTGTGAGTACGGTGATATCCCGTAGCCCGGATCCCTGTGGAAGCGGGTAATCCGCCGTGTTTCCCCGTGATCGTAAAAAACCCACAGTCATTTAGGAGGGGCGTATGATCGGTATTACGTCGTTCGGTGCCTTCATACCTCGTTTCAGGCTGAGTCGGACGTCCATTGCCCGGTCCATGGGTTGGCGTGCCCCCGCCATCATGACGGCGGCACAAGGGGAGCGGTCGATGTGTAACTGGGACGAAGACTCCATAACAATGGCCGTTGCGTCTGCGCATGACTGTCTCATCGGGAAGAGGAAGGAAGAACTGGATGGTCTCTACCTGGCATCGACGACACTCCCCTTTGCCGACAGGCAAAATGCGGGTATCATGGCGACGGCCCTCAATCTCAGGGAGGATATGATTACCTCAGATATCACGGCATCTCAGAAGGCCGGTACAACGGCGCTGATTGCGGCGCTGGAATCGGTGAAGAGCGGTGAGCGGCACCATATCCTCGTGACGGCCGCCGACAGGCGTGAGACAAAGGCGGCATCCATGTACGAGATGTGGTGTGGCGACGGCGCCGCGTCCATCATGGTGGGAGAGCGGGACGTAGTTGCGGAATTCAGGGGTTCCCATTCCCTGTCCTGTGACTTTGTCGATCACTATCGCGGATCGATGAAACGATACGATTATGTGTGGGAAGAACGCTGGATACGAGACGAAGGATATTTGAAGATCATCCCCGAGACGGTATCGGCCCTCCTTTCCAAGCTGGACATCACGATGGACCAGGTAGACAGGCTCATCTATCCCTGTGTCTTCAGGTCGGAGCATCGAAAGATTGCCGCGGTCCTTGGTACCGATTCAGGGAAGGTAGTGGATACCATGCATGAGGTCTGCGGTGAGACGGGGTGTGCCCATCCCCTCGTCATGCTCGTGTCCGCCCTCGAAGTCGCGAGGCCCGGTGAGCGGATAGTCGTGGCGGGTTTCGGCCAGGGGTGTAACGCCCTCTGTTTTGACGTGACGGAACATATCCAACATCTCCCGAAACGGAAGGGGGTTGAAGGATCGCTGGCAGGAGGTATGTCCATCGACGACTATCCCCGATGGCTCACCTCCCGGGGGCTCATCGAGACGGACCGCGGGATCCGGGCAGAGATTTCCACACAGACGGCCATGACCGCCCTGTGGCGAAAACGCCGGATGATTCTGGGACTGGTGGGAGGACGGTGCCGTCGGTGTGGAACACCGCAGTATCCCCGGACGGATATATGCGTCAATCCGTCATGTGGTGCCCTGAAAAGCCAGGATGACTATGAATTTGCCAATGTCCCCGCCGTTATCAAGACCTTCACGGGGGACTTCCTTGCCGTTTCAGTCGATCCTCCTGCCCTCTACGGTATGATTCAGTTTGAAGGGGGTGGCCGTATGCTGACCGATTTTACCGACTGTTCGCTGAAAGACCTGCGGGTGGGCCTCCCGGTGACGATGGCGTTCAAGAGGCGGATCGTCGATACCGAACGGGGCAATGTGAATTATTTCTGGAAGGCCGTTCCCGTGAGAGACCCCGGCATCGGGGATGATGATGCGGTGCGATAAGGGATGGTGCGCGCTGCTGTCCGCGTTCAGCAGAGTATGCCGGAGCCCTCAGAGGACACAGGGTACATCCCGGATGTGGTTACAGGAGGGAGACCATGGCTTCAGGAATAAGGGATAGAGTGGCAATCCTCGGTATGGGGTGCACGCGGTTCGGTGAACGCTGGGAGGTGGGGGCCGAAGAACTGATGGTCGAGGCCTTTGAGGAGTGTTGTGCCGATGCCGGTATAGAGAAGCATGACATCGAGGCGGCCTGGCTGGGGATGTGTTACGACGAGATCAGTGTGGGCAAGAGTGCCCTGCCGCTGTCGGTGACACTCCGACTCCCCATGATACCGGTGACGAGGGTGGAAAATTACTGTGCCACGGGTACCGAGGCCTTTCGGGGTGCCTGTTATGCCGTCGCCGCCGGTGCCTGCGACATCTGTCTCGCCATGGGAGTGGAGAAGCTGAAGGATACGGGATATGGCGGGCTGCCCAGTTTTGTCGGTTCCAATACGGGAAGCCTCTCCTGGTTGTGGTTTCCCAATATTACGGCACCGGGACTCTTCGCCCAGCTGGCCGGTGCCTATGCGAACCGGCATGGCATTACCGACGTCGATCTCAAGAGGGCAATGGCCCATATCTCAGTCAAGAGCCACGCCAATGCCGTCCTGAATCCCAAGGCCCATCTGAGACGGGCCATCACGGAAGATCAGGTCTTGTCCGCACCCATTGTCGCTCATCCTCTGGGACTCTATGACTGTTGCGGTGTCAGTGACGGGGCTGCCTGTGCCATCGTAACGACACCGGAGATGGCGAAAAAGATGGGCAAGAGGGACATCGTCACCGTCAAGAGCATTCAGCTTGCCCTCAGCAGTGGTGAAGAGATGGGATACAACGCATGGGATGGTGACCACTTCATGACGACCAGCCGGTGCAGTGCGCAGGCCTATGAGGAGGCAGGGATCCGAAATCCTCGTCGGGATATCAGCATGATGGAGATCCATGACTGCTTCTCAATCACGGAACTGGTGACCTATGAAGATCTCCATATTTCAGAGCGAGGGGAAGCGGTATATGATGTCATGGACGGTTTCTATGACCGTGATGGAACAATCCCCTGTCAGCCCGATGGGGGGCTCAAGTGTTTCGGTCATCCCATCGGGGCCTCGGGTCTTCGCATGCTCTATGAGATGTACCTGCAATTGCAGGGGAATGCCGGCGAACGACAGATAGAAAACCCCCGGTTCGGCCTGACGCACAACCTCGGAGGATTTCCACCCATGAATGTGTGCAGCGTCTCCATCATCGGACGGTATGGCGACTGATCGAAGTGCACACGGCCACATACACAGCAGACACGTCACGTCCCCGCACGGGGGACCAGTCCCCGCGAGGGGGATTGATGGGTCACACAATAAATCTCTGATGCAATCACATGGTGTCCTGCGCAATGGTAGAAGATGTATACACCGGCAGTCGGGGTGCTCCAGATACGGGAAAATCATGTATTGCATTGTTTACATGGAGCAATACTATTGATATGAATGGTACTTGCCAATCAGAACCGGCATTATTAGGTTACTACTACTACAGTGAAAGGCTTATTGATCTTGTCCTTTTCCTGTGTGTTCATGAAATCGAGAGAACTGAAGGAGCATTGTGGCATGCCGGAGCAGAACGATAGGGCACTGGACCCTACAGGGGAAACACTTCGTGAAGAAAACAACCGATATCGGAATCTGCTGGATAACATTCGTGATGTTGTCTATACCACCGATACCCGTGGTGTCGTTACCTATGTAAACGCGGCAGTGGAACGTATCGCGGGATATAAATCCGCCGAAGTGATCGGGCGGTCCTTTACTGATTTTGTCTACGAGAAAGATCGGGATGATCGATTGCAGCATTTTCTGCGTGCCCTCTCGGGGGAGGGAAACCAGACGGAATATCGATATGTAACCAAGTCGGGTGACATCCGGTGGGTCGTGACCACGGGCTTTGTGTATACCGCTGAAGACGGTACCGTCGAAGGCATCCAGGGTGTACTGACCGATATTACGCATCTCAAGAAGATGCAGCAGGAGCTGGAGGAACGGAAGAGACGGTATGCCCGTCTCAGTATTACCGATAACGTGACAGGTCTCTATAATTCGAGACACTTCGACGACCAATTAGAAGAGGAGATGGGGCGATGCCGTCGCTATGGACATCCGCTGTCACTGTTGATGGTGGATATAGATGATTTCAAAAGCTATAATGACACATATGGTCACATTGAAGGCAACAGGGTACTCAAGGAACTGGGAACCATTATGGGTACTGCGGTACGAAGTGTTGATTCCGTCTATCGGTACGGGGGAGATGAGTTTACTGTGATACTTCCGGAGGCCACGGGTGAACAGGCCATGGTCGTTGCCCGGAGGATCATGGACACGGTGCGGGAAAGTGAAGTGTTCGCCCTGCCGGAACAGGGGACACATCTATCTATCAGCATTGGTGTTGCCCAATCAATACCGACGGAGGAGAAAGCCGAATTCATCAAGCGGGCCGATATGAATATGTACGATGCCAAGGCTCAGGGAAAGCACGGCATATCGTTTCGTCACAGATGATGGTGAAAACATCACCAGAGCGGATAACCCCGATCGGGATGAAACTGCCTGTCAAGATACAATCCGGAAACCTCTTCCGCACCACTTGTTATATGCCGTGAAAGGTAAGGTCCGTTTCTCCTGCCGGCAGCGGGATGACGAAGACGGGTTTTCTCGACCGTCTGAGTACCCGCTCGGCCACACTGCCCAGAAAGGCATGACTGATCATACCCTTCCCGTGATTTCCCATGATAATGATGTCGCAGTCCAGTTCGTTGGACTGCCGGAGTATTTCCTCTTCGGGGTAGCCTTCAACGACCTTTATGGAAGTGACGATGTCCATACACTCAGGGCGATCGGCAAATTCCTTGTCGCTGAAGATGCGTAATCGTTTCTTGATGCGGCCGATGGATTCGGCCACCTTATCTCTGAGGATCTGATCCAGTTTGTCTTCATCGATCATCACTTTGATCATGCTGTCGGCCGTTCCCGGAAGTGGCTCCAAGACATGGAGGATAACGATCTCGGCACCGTGCTTTTGGGCGCTGTTGATGGCGTAGCGAAAGGCATAGGCGGAATTGTCCGAGAGATCGGTTGCATAGAGGATTTTATTGATTTTTGGTTGCATGGTGTTACTCCTTTCTCTGGTACTTTCCTGGGTGATGATCTGCCTGCCCCGTCACGGTTGTATCGTTCATGTACCCTGTTATGATCGTGTAGATGATATCGGCATTCCTTCGCGCGCCTTCGATTATTTCATCGATGGTGAGTGGTTTTTTCACTATGCCGTGACAGTAATTATCGACAGAACAGATGGCCGCGTAGGGAACTCCCAGTTCGCAGGCCACCACCGCTTCGCTGGCCATGGTCATCCCGACGATATCGGCGTGACGGGCCATCATTCGTATCTCCGCCTTTGTTTCCAGTCTCGGTCCCGTCGTCTGCCAGTAGATCCCCTCCCGTACCACATCAGTGCCGCACTGAACGGCGGCGGCGATCAGTCCCTGACGGATTTCATCACTCAGGGCGGGGATGATATGAAAGGCCCTGTCCGTGACCGTCGTCGGTGTCCCCGAAAGGGCAATGAAATCGTCGGGAATGATCAGTGTTCCCGGTTTCAGTCTGGTGTGCAGTGATCCCGTGGAATTGATTCCGATCACCACGTCGGCACCGAGTTCCTGGAGTGCCCTGAGGTTGGCCTGGTTGTTGATGAGGTGGGGGGGGATGTGGGTGCCGTCCGCAGCACCATGTCTCTGAATATAGAGAAATCTGTCTGTGCGAATAACGACGGCTGTCCCGAATTCCGTTTCCACTACTTCCTTTTTCCCGTTGTCCAGGTGTTTGTCACCCAGAAATACAGTACCCGAAATAATGCCCAGGTTTTGCATGATATTGTTCCTCTTTCAGATGTCCGATCCTTTGCGAATGACTGTCAGTTGCTCAGGCAGGCATGCCCAGGGGAGTCTCAAGATCATATAATACACCTATACCAAAATAGCGCCCGAAATGAAATAGTGTTTGACATAATAGGAAATTATTACTAGTCTTAGCGCCAAGATTTCCGGCAAGGAGTAGAAAGAAATGGCACATGAAGCTGCATTGCTGCATTTGAGTGACGGCAATTTTGAGGGTGAGGTGCTCAAATCCGAAAAGCCGACCCTTGTTGACTGCTGGGCGCCCTGGTGCGGGCCCTGCATCACGCTGGCACCAATTGTTGAGGAAGTGGCACAAGAATATGGTGACAGGCTCAAGGTGGCGAAGCTGAATGTCGATGATAATCAGGATATCGCCGCCAGATACGGTATACGGGGGATACCCACCCTGCTGCTCTTCAAGGGGGGTAAACTGGAGGATACCATGGTGGGTCTTGTATCCAGGGACCGCCTGGAAGATTTCATAAAGAAAGTGTTGTAACATGCGCAGTGCCAGGATAATTCTCTGTATAATCCTTTGTGTGACGGTAACGGGCTGTGGCCTCTTTGGCAGAGGTGACTCTCTTCAGCGGGCGACACCGGGCGGACTCTTTCAGCAGGGGTATGAGGACTATCAGGACGGCAAATATAAGAGGGCCATCGAGTCGTTTCAGCGACTGAAGGAGGAATATCCCCTGAGCAAATTTGCCATTCTGGCAGAGATGGGTATTGCCGATTCCTATTTCAGCCGGAAAGAATATATGGAAGCCGAGGTTGCCTACAGCGATTTCATGGATTTTCATCCCACCAATGAGAATCTTCCCTATGTCATGTATCAGATCGGCATGTCTCACTACAATCAGATGCTCGGTATCGACAGGGATCAGACAGAGGTTCGCAACGCCCGGGATGCCTTTGAACGATTGATTACCCGGTTTCCCAGCAGCAAATTTGCCTTTATCGCGGAAAAGAGATTACGCGAATGCAGAAAGAGACTGGGCGAACATGAGTTCTATGTGGGGCGGTTTTACTTCGGCCAGGAGCAATACCAGGCCGCACTGCGACGTTTCCAGATAGTGAAGCAGGACTATACCGGCCTCGGTCTCGATTATAAGGTCAGTTATTTTCTCCACGAGACCAGAAAGCGTCTCGCCCAGCAGGAGAAAGAGAAAGAGGATTAACGACCCTCGCCGGATCTGATTTTTTCCACCGCCTCTTCCATGCACCCTTCGGGACTGTCCGAGGTGTCGACAGTCATGTGGCAGTCCCCGGAAAGTTCATCTATTTCTTGGAAACTATCCCTCTGCGCCTCGAATAGTTCCCACCTCCCGTCGGAAGCCTCCTCCCGATCAGACATTCTCGCATCAAGCCGTTGCCTGACGATTGCTTCGGGACAGACGCATTCTATGATGAAGAAGTCCGCCCCTGACGAAAGGGCCAGCTGGCGGGCCATCTGCCGCTCACTCCTCGCTTTGAAGGAAGCGTCGATAACCACGGAATTCCCCTCCTTCAGTTCTTGTTCTGCCATCTGGAGGGCCGCTGCATAGGTCTTTCGTGTCACATCATCGGTGTATATCCCCGTGCCGAAATTCTCATGGTGGCGTTCGGAGGGGGGTATGCTGAGCATTTCCTTCCGTATGACGTCACTGCGGATGATCCGTGCATCCAGCACTGTACCCAGGTTCGCGGCGAGGACGCTCTTCCCCGTTCCCATAAGCCCTGCCGTCAGGATCAGTGTCGGCCGCTCCGGTCTGGCTGCGTAGCGGTAGGCAAGGTCGAAATACCGTGACGCGGTTTCGATGGCCCCGGTGCGCGCTCTTTCACCGATCGCACTGTCCTGTGTCTGGAAGCCGATGACCTTGCCCCGCACATAGGCGAAGTAGCACTGGTAAAAATTGAGGAGCTTCACTATCTCCTGATCGCCGGAGTATGAGAGATAGGCGTTTATGAAGGCCCTTCCATATTCAGCGTAACCGTTGAAATCGAGATCCATGGCGAGGAAGGAGACCTCGGCTGCCACATCGAGGTATCTGAACCGTTCGTTGAACTCTATGCAGTCAAAGATGAGTATGTCATCGGCAATACAGATATGCTGGAGGTGAAGATCGCCGTGACAGTCGCGGATTTTGTGTTCTCTGACCCGTTTTTCGAAGAGGGGTCTCTGCGTCTCGAGAAACGTATTCACATAGGACTGGATGAACCGGTACCTGCCCCTGGAGATGGTGATGCCTATGTAGTCTTCCGTCTGTTGGAAATTTTCCTCGTGGTTGTGGCGAATCGTGTCGAAACCGCCGATGCGGTCAATGTCCCCTCCCGTTGCGGCCTCGCTGTGAAAGCGGGCCACTGTCCGGGCCACGGTGTCCATGACCGACTGGTCGACCAGGCCCTCAGCAAGGAGTCTGTAAAGCATACGATCCTCGGGGATCTTTCTCATCATGACTGCGTAGTCGACGATGGTATCGCCCCCTGTGAGATGGAGGTTGCCCCCGTCGTCTTCATAGATGGGAACGACATCGAGATATATGTCATGGGTCAGACGCCGGTTGAGTCTCAGCTCTGCGTCGCAGTAATATTTTCTCTTCTCTATGGTGGTGAAATCGAGGAACCCGAAATCGACATCCTTTTTCACCTTATAGACATATGTTCCGGCAATGAAGATATAAGAAATATGTGTCTGGATCATCTCGACCGAAGCGGGCCCGTGGGGGTAGAATTCCGGTTGTGTCATGGAGGAAACGAGATTGCCATGTGTCATTGCTGCTGTTCTCCTTCGGTCTTGTTGTTTCGGTTCTGTCATAACGGTGCGGTATGCCTGCGTTACAAAGACGAGGCGACGGTACTGACCATGGATGAGGCTATGATCATTACCTGAATATCCCCATTATTTCAATATAAAGTTGATACCCCTTGACCGGTACCGGTTACTGTACTAATAATAGAACATGTCGAAAACAGCTTCAGTGGAATATGATACCATGAATAGGAATCTCCTACGGGTTAATGATACGCGGAACCATTACCGCTTCGGAACGGTGGATCTGATGACGGAATTTACGATCTGCGAGTCCTTTGCAACCATTGATTCGCCCTACATGACGGCGGTAGACCACCACCGGTCTTACGGTGTCATGGTGGGTGAACGGCTGGGGTTACAACCGGGGAGCAGGATCTGTGAAGTGGGGGGCGGGTACGGGAGCCTCATGAGGGGACTCCTGGAGGAATATGCGGGTCAGATCGGCCATGTCTACATGATCGACCTTTCACGGGCACTCCTGAAGCGGCAGAGAGAGAGGCTGCAGGCATGGTCCCCACTGATCACCTTCATCAACGGAGATATTGCCGAGCTGGCACCGACACTGTCGGATATCGATTGTCTTATCGTAAACGAGGTGATCGGTGATCTGGAAACCCTGCAGGATCTGGATTGCACCAATCTCCCCGCTGACGTGTGGGACATGGTGCAACGGTACGATCTCGACCTTCCATTGGCAGGGACCGTTCATTTCAACTGGGGAGCCATTAGCCTGGTAGAGGAGATCTGCAGACGGGGAATTCCCGTCTTTCTTGCCGAGCACGCCAGTGATCCCTCTATACCTGACGACATGGCCTTTCTCCGAAGGGGACTCAACGGGAGCGGCTACCCCCGGGAGATAAGGCTGGCGGGACATTCGGAGTTTACCATTCGGTTTTCTCATCTCATCAAGGTCGCCCGGGCGTGGGGACGCAGGATTGACAGCGGTTCTCTCATTGATCTGGTGGGGATCAGGAGATCGCCACAGATGCGATTTGTCTTTATGGCGCGTGCGCAGGCAACGGATGAACAGGCCCTGCTTTATGAACTGCTCGACCACATCCGCGAGTACCGATGGCTTTTCATCCATGGATGCAGGGAAGGGCGGTAAAGGTGCTGGCGGTAACAGCGCGTCATGTTCAACCCTCTGGAGCGGTGGAGAGTATGACTCTGTGCCGTCAGGGGCAGGGAGACGCGACAGGGAGGTGATACGATGATACAATTTGTTGTCCGCTGGCTCATTCTTGCCATTGCCATTGTTTTTGCGTCTTATGTGCTTTCGGGTATTCATGTGGAAAGCTTCCTGTCGGCCTTTTTCGCCGCCGCCTTTCTGGGTCTCCTCAACGCCTTCTTCCGCCCCATACTCATCGTCATAACGCTCCCCATCAATATCATGAGTATCGGTCTCTTCACCTTTGTCATTAATGCATTGCTCCTGAAGATGGTCTCCGGTGTCATTGAAGGATTCGAGGTATACGGATTCTGGACGGCGGTATTCGGTTCACTCATCATCAGCGCCGCCAACTGGTTCCTCAGTTCCATCGTCCAGGGACAGCGCCATGGCGGACGCAGGGAAGATGAGGCACCGGAGACCGACGAAGACTATATCGATCTGAAGAAAAGGGATGACAAGTGGGAATAAAGAACCTGACACCGGCAATGCGTCAATACCTCGATGTGAAGGAGCAGCACCAGGACTGCATCATCTTCTTCAGGATGGGGGATTTCTATGAGATGTTCTTCGAGGATGCCGTCACCGCCTCCAAGGTGCTGGAGATCACGCTGACATCGCGGAACAAGGGAAAGGAGGACAGCATCCCGCTCTGCGGCGTTCCCTATCATGCCGCCTCTTCCTATATCGCGAAACTTATAGACAGGGGTTTCAAGGTTGCCATCTGCGAACAGGTCGAAGATCCGAAAGAGGCCAAGGGGATTGTCAAACGCGAGGTGGTGCGTATCGTGACGCCCGGGCTGGTTGTCGAGTCATCCAATCTGGAGGCAAAGGCAAACAACTTTCTCGCCGGTTTTGCCGTCAGCGACGGATCTGTGGGGCTTGCCTTCATCGATATCTCCACGGGCGAGTTCTGGGTGACGGAATCGGACGACGGGGAACTGCTGATCAACGAGATATCGGGTCTCGATTTCAGGGAGGTAATTGCCGGAGAGAACCTCAGGGGAAGGGATTTCTTCAGGGCCTTCATGCGGGGGAAGGACGGCTGCATAATCGACTATCTACCGCCGGAATATTTTTCCTGCGACGATGGGCAGACCCTCCTTGGAGAATACTTTCACCGGGATCGGCTGGAAGACATTCATTTCGATACACACCGGGCCATGTACGAGGCGGCCTGTGCCGTGCTGCGATATGTGCGTGAGACACAGAAGGAAGGCCTGGGGCATATCAACGAGATCAGGTGGTATCCCCTGAAAGGGTACCTCCTCATGGACGACACGGCCCGGAGAAACCTCGAACTCTTTACGACGATCCAGGAAAACAGGAAGGCC
>Ga0272441_10010834_pt1 | contig 13678 bp, 7 predicted proteins | sample SSMProp6N_FD_193582 | JGI IMG/M metagenome (GOLD analysis project Ga0272441, IMG submission 193582) | Marine sediment archaeal communities from Little Sippewissett salt marsh, Falmouth, MA, United States - SSM-Prop-6N | ecosystem: Environmental > Aquatic > Marine > Wetlands > Sediment ... | reverse complement strand
GATCTTGATGCTCCACCGTTTCTGTCATCGAATTATTCAAATAGAATTACAATAAATGATACATATAGAACTCTCATAGGATGTAAGGCTATAACAGAGAATGCTGTTGAAATTATATCAAAATTGGAGAAGGAGAATCTTTCTAATTTCACAGCAGAAATAATGGGGGTAATTTTTGCTCTTGATGGAAGTAAATCAGGAGCGTATTATGATGCAGAGGCTGTTGGGAAGTCAGTAGAGTATATCAAAAATTATACTCGCAGAAAAAAACTTGTGACGCTGTCTCAAGTTAAGAAAGCATACGGTCTTTCTACAGATGCTAAATCCTTGGATGGAAATGATGATTCTTGGAAAAGTTCTGGGTCAATAGCGAACCCATTTGATTATCATGCTGCAGATGAAGTAATTGGAGACAATCTTACCGATAATGTAAGGAGGGCCCTTTTTAGCGATAAAGAGTCTGATCAATATATTGACAAAGAGCATAAGAAAAAGAAAATTGTTGAAATGAAAAACAAACATAAGGGAATAATCGATGGCAGATAGAACTCAAGAAACCGAATTTCAGCTATGGCAGAATTGGAAAAGTAATCAAGATTCAGATTCGCTGAATGCCCTGTTGGACTATATGGATCCAGTTATAAAGTCCAAGGTGAATACATTTAAGAGTGCTCCCGTGCCAGAGTCTGCCCTGGACCTGGAAGCTAAGAAATGGGCTATGAAGTCATTCGAGACATATGATCCAAACAAAAATACTAAGCTATCAACACACACGACCAACTGGCTTAAGAAATTGAACAGGTATGTGTATTCCAGACAGAATATAGGTTACATGCCAGAAGAGAGAATTATTAAGATTAAAACCTATCAGAACGTCAAAGAGAATTTAGAGACAAGGCTTGGGCGCGAACCTTCACAGGTTGAGTTGGCAGACGAGCTGGCATGGCCTTTGAATGAAGTTGTGAGGATGGACAAAGAACTGCGTAAAGATGTAGCTCCGACAGACGCAATGAGTGACTTTGGATACATAACAAGCGACCCTAACAAGGAGGTTCTCAATTACATATACTTTGAGCTGTCTCCAAAGGAACAGTTGGTATATGATTACACCATAGGGACGCATGGCAAACCTCAGCTAACGGGTAATGAGATTGCACAGAAGCTAAATATCGCACCATCTCAGGTAAGTCAGATAAAGAGACGTATCGGAGATAAAATGGAAAGGTATATGAAATAATATGGCTCAGGCTGAAGCACAGGCATTAGTTGACCAGGGCAAGGTTCTTGTAAAGGAAGACAGCAAGAGCATAAAGGATAAGCTGTCATTCATCAGCAAGGCTGGAACTGCAGCAAAAAATGTGCAGAATTTCGTTGTCTCTAAGGTGACGACGATACTCCAAGATAACCTTGACTCAAAGTTCTTCTCAAGCATTGACCCTTCCCTTATGGGTGATGCAATTGCTAATCTTGGATCTATGTTTGATAAGATTGCCGACCCGTCAAAGGTTACTGGGGCTAACGATTCTGCAGATAATTCAGACCCTGACTTTATAAAGGATGAGTTGGACATATCAGATAAAGATGAACAGATTACAGCTGGTGAGGCTGCTGGGGCCAAAGTTAACATAGACAGGATAAAAGATGTTGCGGTTGGATCCCTTGGAGTTGTGTCTGCTGTCGCTCCTTCTGTTATTCCAAAGGAAGCAAAGAATATCCAGAGATTCACAGTTCTCACATCCTTCTTGCTTATGCATGAGCCCAAGACGCTCTGGGGTTTTGCTCAAGAGGCAACAGAGGCCTTTGGAGTTAAAAATCTGCAGAGAAGAGGTGTGCTTGAGGCTATAAAGGCCCTTGTCAGTGATATATATGATGAGCTTGAGAAGATACCAGAAGAATGGTATGGGCTCAATTTGAAACAGAGGATACTGGACGCGATAGGAGATCTTGAAAGCGCAGATTCTAAACTGATGATTGTCAGGAGGAAAACATATCAGAACATATTTGATCTTTCTATGTTTGAGGACGCCAAAGACAACGTCGAAGATGCGAGAGATCATATAACCGATTACAGCGATATCATAGACCTTGCAGGCAACCCATTGATAGTTTTCAGCATGGTCAAAGTTATAGGATCGTTGGCGGCTCTAAAAACTCTGACAAATCGTCTGGAGACATTGCAGTCTGACTTGGACGTTCATAAGCTTAACATTGAAGACTTTAAGGATAATTTCGTAAACAACTCAAGGTTCAACAATGTGTCAGCAACCATGATATCGAATCTCCAGGTTCAGATAAGGAATACAATCAGAGAGATGAATGAGGCAGTTTCGAGCGCGGTGAAATTGAAAATTATAAACAAGATGATGGCCTGGGTAGCAAGGTTAAATCTTCTTCTTGCCATGATGGATACAACGTCGATTGCACTGAACGCCTATATTGACAGCGACCCAGATGGTTATACTTCCGCCTGGGATGAGATAAGTGATGCGTTGAACTCCATTGACTTTCACGAAGAATCAAAAGATATAGAGCTTCTTATATTCCACTTGAGAAGGTATCATTCGGAATGTTTACAGAAAACATCTGTTGACACAGACTTGGCTCATATACGATGGAGAAAAGATACGGTTCTTGATCTCATTGAGGAGCAGCTGAGCAAGTCAAGTCTTGTTGTTGATGCTCTGTTAGCAGTTCCAGATGTAATAACGTCACTCAAGGATGGTGGTGCAACATCAATTATATATATAAACAAATCAATATGTACAGATGTAATCGGAATGGCAAATGACCTTGGATTCGACAGGATATCTAAATCACTCAAATCTGGAGACTGGAAGACATTCTTTGGGGTTGATGCTAATACAGCTTCCACAGAGGGTAAGATGATGAATGATATATCTGAATTCAAGAAGTCAGACAAGACTGCCACTGAGGAAAATGTAGAAGTTGCTTCTGATAGAATAAGAGATTCTGTTAAGAAAAGAAGAAAACAAAAAGAGGCTGCAGCTACGAACCCAGAGACAATAAGGGAGGGTTCCAAAGATGATGCGAAGAAAGACATTGAGAGACTTAAGCAGATTCTGAAGTGGTTAACCGCAATAGCCTCAGCTACAGGAGCTGTATTATGAAGGATATACAAGTTGTTACTCCAAATGAATATAACTATCTGCATTCTACCAGTACAGATCTGTCGGTTCCTGTTATTGGTCTACAGAAGCTGGTCCAGGAGATTGTTCTCCATTTGAAGCGGACACCGAATAGAGATCTTACGGATCCAGATATAGGGGCAGCTCTTAAATCATCTCTTCCTCTATCAACGGGTAATAAAACAGAGAATCAAGTGTATGCGTCCATAGTATCTTCGATAATGAAGGTCAAAGAGAACATAAAAGACAGCCAGCAGAATGCGCCTTTGAAGCCTACAGAGAAGCTGGAGAACTTAGAGGTGCTCGAAGCAACATTTTCACCATCTCAAACTGCATGGTTTATAAACATAAAAGTTACAGCTCAGAGTAAAGATGAGACTGAGTTCATAACGCTTATCTGAGGAGCATTAGAATGGCATTCGAATTACCGTCAGAGACTTTTATAGTCCAGAAACTAAGAGAGAACTTTCCAGATATTGATATCAGGAGCGGCACAGCGTTTAGAGACATGCTGATCACTCCTCAATCATATATCATACAGCCTTTTAGAGATGAAGTAAATATCATAAAGAGGAATCTCTCTCTCCAGAATTACTCTCTGATGCTCGAAGATGAGATGGATATGCTTGTAGCTAATCTGTTTGTCTCCAGAAGGCTTGGAAGTAATTCGACTGGAACCATGAGGATTTATACAGATACCCCACAGGATATTCAGATAACAACAGACGTGATATTCGCAACAAGTGAGGGTCTTGCCTTCAATCCAGATAAGGATTACTATATTACAGCAGAAGAGATAGAGCTTAATACCGATGGCATTCTGTATTACTATGACATTCAGGCGGTTGCTAATGACAGCGGGACAGAATACAATGTTGAAGCTGATACGATAATCTATTCCTCAAATCTTCCAGAGGGAATAATAAAAATAAATAACCCGTATGCGTTCGCAGATGGTGTTGATGCTGATACAAACGAGGAGCTGTACTCAAGGGCTAAATATTCAATATCCGTCAGAGATCTTGTGTCAAAGAGAAGTATCATAGGCACCCTGTTTGACAATATAAGCAGCATAGTCGAAATTTTTGTCATTGGCTTCGGTGATGCTGAGATGCAGAGGGATATTGCCGACTTCACAATAGCAACTGCAGATGTTGTTACAGATAGAACAACTGGAGAAATTATCAGAGATGATATTCCAGGAGTTCTTTATGACACGACGTTGGACTTCTATGAGTCAGATGTTTCCCCTGGGCATTCTTTAATTGTAATGAATGGACTCGATGTCGGTGAATATCCGATATCACATGTTGAGAGGAATGAGGTAACGATAGACGGTCAATTTTCAGAGACCGTTCTGTCTGTAGAGGAAATCGTAGACGAGGTTGCTACAGCCCCCACGGGTAATGAGGTCGGTAACGATGGCTGGAGAGTACTTATCGACGGAGTGGGGACTGGAGCGTTCCAGAGTTATGACAACAAGATTGCCACTTGGGATGATGTTGGCGCTTCATGGTCATTCGATCTACCGATCGTAGATGCCGTAGATGGTACTGTAGCATCTGTGGTAGAAAAATATGCAGATGAGGTTGCATCTGAACCAACAGGTAATGAGACTGGAAATGATGGCTGGCGCATTCTTATAGCTGGCGAGACAATGACAGGCACAAGTGGAGCTACCGATTCAACTGGTAAGGTATTTACAGATACGACTGTCAACTTCGTGACAGCTGGTGTTGAAGCTGGTGAATATGTTATTGTTGATAATGTCGGTGTGGAGATTGTAAGCGTTGACAGCACAACACAGTTAACTCTTGCTAATCCAGGGTTCGATGGAAGCCTGACTGGGCTTAGTTATGCAGTGAGAGGTGGGACTGGCAGTACTTTTGAGGGTCGAAGCAATCTGATCGCAGAATGGAACGAGACTACAGATACATGGTCTTATGAAACTCCAGTAAGTGGGACTCAGTATTTTATTGAGGGTCCAGACACTGGAGGCCATGATAATGACATTGCCACGTGGGACGGCACAAATCATGTATGGCTCTATGCCACACCGTATGATGGGTATAGACTCATAGTGAATGGAGAGGGTGAGCATTCTTTCGCAACAGAAGATTACAATATAGCTGTCTGGGACACGGGAACATCTACATGGTCATTTGTTACTCCGAGCGACGGAGATATCCAGTTTGTCAATGCCATAACTGCTTCCAAGTATGATAACCTTCTTGCTCTATTTGGCGGTAATGTATGGACATTTGAGCGTCCAAGTACAGGATGGAGCGTCCTTGTAGACAATGCATCTGGCGCGGCAACACATCAGGACGATGTTGCAAAATGGACAGAAGATTATGAATGGTCTTATCTTACTCCAGGAACTGGATGGAAGCTGTATGACAAAGAGACTACGAATGGATATGTATATGCAAGCTCTGCCTGGAATCTTGACTCGAATGTTGAGAGGGTCCAATATAGAATAGGAGGTGTCTCTACTCCAGATATGATTCACGTAGGAGGTAAAGTAGATATCTACCTGAACACAACGAATTATGCAACACTTGATCAGGTTATAGAAAATGCTCCAGAAACGATTAGAATTAACACCACCTATAACCGTGGCGAGTTTAGGACTGGAGAGTCAAAGTTCTATGACATATACAATTCTTTCCTTGAGATTGATGTAACCACATCAGATAAGCTGCATGTCGTGACTGGAGTACTGCAGGGAACATATGAGATAACGGCGGTTGAGAGAGATTACCTCGAGATAACAGATGGATCTGGTAATCCAGTCTCAGTAACAAAACATGAGGAAGGTCTGGATTATTATATCATAAGAGATTATTATCGGAATGAAGAAGTATGGGAGCTTCCTGTTGTAAGCTTTCCGACAGTTACATCAATCGACCCAATAACCGATGAAGTTCTGGCGGATCTTGAAGAGGGTGTTGATTATGAAATCGTTGTAAGAGATGAAAATACAAGATATTCAGCGAGAGATGACTTTGTTATCCGTCTCCTTGAGACAGATCCAGCAAGTGATAATTATTATATTGGCGCTACTCTTAGTTTCACATATTACCATGACTCAACAATAGCCTCAACCCAGGCCTATGTTGATAACGAACTAAACAGGGTTCTTACTGCAGACCTTCTGTGTAAGACAGCTATACCGTCTTTTGTCGATATCAAATTGACATATAAGGGAGATGTTGATGAGAGCAATGTTGAAAGTGCATTGACCTATTATATTGAAGAGCTGAGGTTTGATCAGGCTCTGAAGGCATCGGACATAATCCAGTATCTCCAGTTCTTTAATGTTACCTATGTGGAAGATGCTTCTGATTCGATAGAGATAACCGTTGACACTATTGAAATAGATGGGTCAACAACAACGCAGGTTTCTACCGATTATGTAAAGATACCAAGGGTAAGCAAATTTATCCCTCGCGATTTCACTATAACAAAAACAACGGCGGAATTTAAGGAACAGTAATATGGTTGAAGGCTTTGATCCAAAATACTTTCATAGAGTCCTGAGTGAATTCTGGCTTGAATACGAACAGAGGGGGTGGCTTAATAAGTTCTGGGAAAGCTTGTGCCAGGTAATGGATAGTCAGTACCTGGAACTCTTTCATGCAAACTTTTCGAAGTCTTTATTGTACTGTCCGATATATACCAGGCGTCTATGGCTAAATTATACGTTTGAGGAATCTGACTGGCAAGAGAATAGACATCCTCACTGGCATAAACATGACTCATACCTCGTGGCTGCAGACAGATATGATATACCATTGTCTTTCGAAGTGACATCTAACGCCATGGTATTCAAGAACGGAATCCTTCTTGAGTACAGTAGAGATTATCTATTCTCTACTTCGACAGAGATACAGCTGAGTGATCAGGCTCTCATAGGGGACCTTTTCGAGATAGAGTTCGTAGATTACGAAGAAGACCCAGAGAATCATTCTCATAAAGTATGGCAGGAGTATTTAACATCATCCAAACAGAATTGGACAGATTCTGCTGGAGATGTTTTTTCAAAGCATGGTCCATATGATCCATCAGCATCTAATCCTATCCAGGTATATGTTGACGGCGTAAGGCTGGCACCGAGTCAATATGTCGAGTCAAGCTCAACGCTATTGACAACGCTGTCACCTGTTGCAGCAGGATCTCAGGTTATAATTCAATGGATAAATGATACCGACGATTCAATACACAACCATCTTCACTCCTCTGTGTGGTATCCGTCTGGATCTACAGAGATAACATCGAAGCCAGTGAATCTGTCATCTGGTGAGTCTGAGAGTGGATATTTTAAGTTTAACCCATCAGATGATTATGATGATGAAACAAAGAGAGATCTTGTTTGGGTCGGAGGCCTTCTGCAGACCAAGGATGAGACAGAGTCCATAACCAATGCAGACTATAGAACCCAGGACGATATAATAATTCTGAAGAACCCTCTTGCTGCAGAGGAGAACATATTCGCGAGCGTGTACGATCCAGGACAGAAGTATTATGTCGAAATCGGGGACAGCGTTGCTATGATACCTACGCTCCAGGATGGCATAGATGAATATGACAATCAATGGAACGAGTACGACGATTATCTGGTGAAAGATGGGAATCTGTATTCCAGCATAAAGTTTACAGATGTATGGGCATTTGAGACTTATATAAATGATGAGATCCCGTATTATAATTTTGGTGAGCCAATAGACTTTTACAGAGAGAATAGCGAGGTATATGTTGGTATGCTCCAGGCCTTGTGGAGGGCGTACTTCAATGGTCCACAGATATATATAACTGAAGAAGCATGTAAGATGCTGCTCAATGTTCCTTTCATTACTGAGAGCAGTAGGGTTATAAGCATAACCGATACTGGAGCAGTTAGAAAAGATTATGTCATGGAGTTCGAAAACGGAACATCTTACGAGCTTAACTATCCGTTAACTCCAAGGTTCGAGGAAGGTGATACAGTCGAAGCGTTTGATACGCTAAGTGAAGGTGTTACAATTTATGATGAGGTGAAGTATCCAGACTGGTATACAAAATTCCCACCTATACTTGAGTTCTTCGATGAATTCTACTACAATGAAGACGACCTGCCATATTCAGGTTGTTTTGATGACGGATTATTCTTTGACGATGGAGGTCGGTTTGATTACTTTGATTACAGATACGACCCTGACAGCTATCAAGAAATATACAAGAAAAGGTTTTATGATGTTATTAAACACTTTGTATTCCTTGTTGATATCGACATATCTCTAATTCCAGATATCAGCTTTCTTGATGATGTAACCCTTTTCCTTGACAATATAAAGCCTGCCTATACAAAGTATATAATCATCGCAACGAAAAATGTTGATGACGAGATTACAGTTCCAGGAGAGGTTGTTGAATTCGAACCAACGCTCGAGCTCAATGATTATCACCCAGCTCCATTCGAAGATTTTAGTGACGGTGTTGTAGATGATACGGTCATAAGTGAATTAGGGACCCCTCCAGGATCGCCAACATATGGAGATAAATATCTTGTGGCTACGGGTGCTGTGGGCGATTGGGCTGGCCATGATGGTGAGATAGCCCTGTGGAATGTAAGTGTTTGGAATTACACATCTCCAGTTGTAGGATATACGATATATAATTCCAGTATTCCTGGCGTGTTTATGTATAACGGCAGCGCTTGGGTATCTGCTGCAGGACTGGAAGATATCAGAAATCCATATTTTGATGATGGAGGATATTTTGACATGGAACATTCTGCGCATACAGAAACTGCCTCTCCTGGGCAGAACACAATAACCCTTACAGAAAACACTTATCAGGACAACTGGATTGTTTTTATAGACTGGGTGGCTCAGACTGAAGGAGTTGATTGGGATTGGCATGACGACACAACATTCCAGATAGACCTTGCAACTCCTTTGGCTGGATGGGAAGATATATTTGTTTACCGAAATGACACTGCATCTATTCCGCTAGACTGGAGATGCTGTGGTGATTCGGTTAAATTTGAACTCTATGAAACGGTATCTGAAATAGCTCAGTACGTATTCAACTCATAACGGAGTAAAAGATGGCTGTTACTAATTATTGGCCCATGGACGAAGGATCTGGAACTAATGTCGCTGATTCTGTAGGTGGTATAGATGGGACTTTAAATAGTTCTTCAATCTGGGCTACGGATCCAACGGAAGGTACATATCTAAGCTTCACTGGACCAGAGAAAATAACTCTTCCTGGGACTCTTACACTTGTCGGTGCAACGGAGTTTACTATTGAAGCAAGGGTTAGATTCTCAAGAGACCAGTCTATATATGGTAAGTTCTTTCAGCTGCTGGCAACATCTGACTTTTGGGTAAGAGGTTTTTTCTACAGATCAACTGGGAGTGATGGAGTCCGTATAAATGGAGGAAATTACGCATGCTGCGATTTATCAATAACCCTTAATCAATGGTATACATGGCTTATAAAGGTAAAGTTAAATGATAAAGTGGAATGGTTTGTTGATGGGATATCTGCAGGATCAACAAGTTTGTCTGGTGTAACCTCAATAAATAGCTCCACTGGTGCAAGCCTTCTTGTGAGCAATGATGGTCCCATGGCTATTGACGTTGCATATATGAAACTTTACGACACAATAATCCTTGGATACAATATTGAAGGCCATGTTACAGGTGAAGTAATTAACGGAGTAGATATTGATTTGAGCGGGGATGAAATAGATTCAACTGTGACAGGGTCAGACAGCATCTTTAGCGATGATTTTAGTGGAGACTTGTCTCAGTGGAGTACATGGGGATCTCCTTCCATTGTTGGTGGTTACTGTCTAATGAATTCTGACGGTGAAGGTATATATGCGTCTGTGTCATCTTCTGTCAGCCAGAATCCAGAGTTTACATGCAAGATGTATCTTGGCGACCCTGGTGTAGGTTGGAACCAAAATCAGATGTGGCTCGATGATTCATCTGGAAACCATATTGTTGATGTTTTCATGGATTACAGCACCATGGAGTTTATGTATCGGGATCCTGCTGAGAAATCTCTTCCTATATCAACATCGATATCATATGACACCTGGTATGATGTGAAGATAACCAATATTGATTTTACTGCAGAAACATATGATGTTTACATTGATGATGTGTTCAAAGGTACATGTGATTTCAGAGAGAGCGGAACAGACATTGACGAGATAAACTTTCAGAAGAACTACGGAGAGGGAGAATGCAGAGTTGATGACGTTGTTTTGAATAGCGACGGTTACTATAAATTCGAACTCCTTCAGGACGGTGATTATACCGTTACTCCATCCGAGGCTGGATATGAATTCACCCCAGACCATAGGGATGTTACGATATCAGGTGGTGATGAAACTGGGAATGATTTTGTTTCTTCTCTCCCTACATATGATATAACTGGTGAAGTTAATGGTCACATCGAGGACGGCGTAACACTTAACTTAACTGGAGACGCTACAGATTCAGATGTAAGCAGCGGAGGTGGTCTGTACAGTTTCGAAGACCTTTCAAATGGTAACTATACAGTTACACCTGTTCTTGCTGGATACAAGTTTTCTCCAACTCACAGGGATATTGTTGTGACTGGTGCGGATGTCCCGAACATGAACTTCAATGCAATAGAATTAAATCGTATTATAGCCGATCAGACTGGTAACAACAAGGAAGCCTATGCCTCTGAAGCGACAACGAATCTCCTTATAAATCCAGGAAAGATTGATAAGGCTCATCATTACCTGGACACATCAGATCAAAATGCGGAACTTCCTAATTATGGCATATTTAGCACATACTGGAGCTTGGCATTCTGGGTAAGATTTCATACGATCAATCAGTATGACAGGGTTATTCATTTTATGGGAGAGAAAGATCTTCAGATTGTGTTCTGGGATAATGCATCTAAGATGTCGGTTCGGGCCAGCCAGGGCAGCGTTGTTGCCAATAGGCTGGATTACACAGTTAGCACTGGATCCTGGATTCACGTGATGGTCACGTGGTCAAATGAGGATGGGTGGGAGCTTTACATAAACAATGTCCTTGAAGATTCAGACTCAACAAATAGCGTCATAGATGCAAGCACGACAACGAGTTATATAGCATGTCTTACTCCAGGGAATAATCAGTGTGACCTGGATATTGATGATCTCAGGATATTTCAAAATGTTCTTTCCGAGGACAACAGGGATTACATCTATAACAGCGGCAGCGGCAGGGAAGACCCTGTTTAGGCTAAAAAATAAAATTGATTGACAAATGTTTTACGTAGAGTATAATAAAATTAAATCGGAGAAATTTTATGGCAACAGCAAAAGATGAAATCTTGAAGCCTCGAGGATTTGTTGAGTTCATTGCTAAGGACGACAGCGGAGAATGTTCAGTCCTAAGAAGGGCAAACCTATGTCTGGACAATCTTTATGAACATATCATCGATTGTCTGAGAGAAGGAACCAGTATTACGAATTACATCGACAAGATATCTCTCGGGACTGGGGGACATAGTGCTGGTGACGACACAATCCCTATACCGCCAAGTCATGATGACACATCCCTCGAAACAGAGATAGACCCGCCAGGAAAGAAAGACCTCACAGGAAGAACCAGTGCTACAGCGTATGAAATTGAATTCAATACAGTTTTCCTTAAAACTGAATGCAATACAAGAATAACGGAAGCAGGGTTGTGGCTCGATGATGGGACAACGCTCGTAAACAGGATTACATTCCCAGCATTTGAGAAGACGAATAGTCTCTTGCTTGTTGTCAGATGGAACTTATACTTCACGATTGTATAGAGGGATAAAAAATGTCAGAAACACACAAACTGGACCATGGTGCCGCCAGAACAACTGAAAATATAAATACCAGGCTATCTGACATTATAAAGCCTGGTGTATATTATGGTTTCTATGTTGAGGCTGATGGCACTGATATGACGCTCAACATAGTTAAAAACAGCGACGCGCTTAATGTTCTCGTTACAACTGAGGGAGTTGTGGTTCTTGAGACAGACGATCTGTCTGATGCAGTGACTGTTCCAGCTGCAGATCCGACCAATCCAAGAATTGACGTAGTCTATGCTGAGCATGTCCACGGTCCTTCAAATCCGAATGTGACATATGGCGTAGAAGCTGGCACTCCAGCTGGTAGTCCTGTTGCTCCAGCCACCCCTGCAAATTCTATAAAACTCTGTGAAGTGTATGTAGCTGCTACAGTGACTACAATATCTCAGAGCAACTTGTCAGCTCAGGCCCATGTTACATCTCCGATGGAATTCCCAATTCAGGAAGATGGAACACTTGAAGGGAGATTTAAGGTTCTTAATATCGGACACAATCTTAATTTGTCAGTCGATGCAGATGGTGTTGGAACAATATCCCTTGACGGCTCCGTCGCTGGCAGCGTTTATGTTCAGGATGATGAACCAAGTTCAGTGGCTGGTGGAAGCAATGATATTGATATTGGTGACAGGTGGATAGACACCAATGAATCCCCAGAGATTACATCCTACATCGCTCAGAGCTCATGGAATGCAGGTGATCCAACAGACTGGCTCCAGACATCATATTACAACCATGCCGCAGAACATGAGCTTGGTGGTGGAGACCAGGTAGATGCTACAAACTTACAGAATGTAGGAAATTCAACTGGCAATGTTCCTATAAGCAATGGTACTGTATGTACGAATCTAAATGCTGACCAGCTTGATGGAAACGATGCATCAGCATTTGCTACGGCAGCTGCATATGGTGCCCATGATCACAGCCCTGGAGATCCCACTCAGGTTGCTCACAGCAATACAACTGGCCAGGGAGCGAACGATCACCACAATCAACAGCATGCTCTCAGCGGTTCAGATCACACTGGAGATATAGCATATAGCCAGGTTGATGGCGTTGTAAAGACAAGTGGTGGCGGAGATGCAACTCATATCCCAAGATCTGACCATGCTCACACTGGTTCTGATGGAACTGATCAGATTTCACATGGTGATATGAGTGGAGTTTCTGCTAATCAGCACCACAATCAACAGCATGCTCTTAGCGGTTCAGACCACACAGGAGATCTTGCGTATACTCAACTCGATTCTATTGTAAAGACTTCTGGTGGTGGTGGAACATCTACAATATCCAGGGCAGATCATGCTCATACAGGGTCAGATGGATCATATCAGGTTGCCGCAGGTAATATTTCAGGATTCAATGCTGCTGCCAAATCTGCAGCTGTAGATAATACTGCTTATGCCGCATCATGGGATGGTGTTACAGATGAGGCCCCATCTAAAAATGCTGTTTATGATAAGATTGTTACGATGGATGCATTTGACATGGTTATTGATAGAGCTAATTATGCATCTGACGTTGCTGCTGGAACAGCGCTGAAAGGTTTTTTAACAGGATCATCTGGGTCTGTATATGTCAAAAATGGTACATACTCAATGACTGCTCCTGTAAACTTTGGCGGATCAACAAAGATTGTTTATGGTGAGTCAAGGCAGGAT
>Ga0272441_10010833_pt1 | contig 13679 bp, 11 predicted proteins | sample SSMProp6N_FD_193582 | JGI IMG/M metagenome (GOLD analysis project Ga0272441, IMG submission 193582) | Marine sediment archaeal communities from Little Sippewissett salt marsh, Falmouth, MA, United States - SSM-Prop-6N | ecosystem: Environmental > Aquatic > Marine > Wetlands > Sediment ... | reverse complement strand
GATCGAAGAAGGCCCACTCGGGGTGGCCCGCATAGGCCGGATCGAGGCCCCGCCATCGGCTGGCCAGGGCCGGGTGGTTGCCGTCCACACCGGTATCGAGAGTGGAGACGAGCACGCCGTTGCCGGTGATGCCCATGGCCCAGACTTCCGGGGCGCGGACGGCTTCGATGCCCGGCTCCGGTCCGCGGCCGCCCAGCAGCCGGCCGGCCGGCCTCGTCGCCACCGGGTCGGTGAGGCTGATCGGGTAGTTGTAGTAAAGCATGTCCACATCCTCGTGGCCGGCGATGAGCTCGATGGCCCGCTTCACGCCGTCAACGCGGATGCAGTTGGCGATCCAGAAGGGCTGGTAGTCCAGCACCGCCCCGGTCGCCTTCAGCGCCTCCAATTCCTCCAGCAGGTTGCCCTGGGTGTCCGCAGCGCGTTCCTGAAGCGCGCGGACCACAACTTCGTGGCGGACGGGCAGCGTCGCCCGCTGCAGGTCCAGGTTATCGGTCAGCGTCGGCAAGTTGACCTGGTCCACCAGGTACACCAGCGCCGACACCACGTCGTTTTCGCCCGCCTCGGCGAGCGCCGCTTCCAGGTTGGGATCGAAGAGGCCCGCTTGCGCGGGGCCCGCCGATCCGCCGATCACAGCGGCGAGCGAGGCAATCATGGCCAGCCGTTTCATGTTCCTTGTCTCCTTCATTCCAGTCGTAATGAGCGTTTCGTTTCTGCCCACGGATGAAACACGCCGTACATCGGCGTGCCGGTCCGCATCGAAAACACGGCGGCGCGCCACGCACCGCCTGACAATCGGTGTCCGGGGCGCATCCGCCGCCGGGCCAAGTGACGCCTTGCGGCCCGTCGATGCGGGCACGGCGTCTCGGTGCGGCGAGGCCCCAATCCTCCTCGGTTAATCTAGGGCATGGCTGAACGTCGTGCAATGATCGATTCTCCGATGAATCATCTTTCCCCGGCGGCGGTCGCTCGCAACAGAATCGATCGGGGTTGATCCGGCCGGCGCCATCGGGTCGCCGGATGCGGCAAATCGGCCCGGGAATGCCGATGGGGGAGGCAAATATGCCGCCCGGGGCGGACGATGGTGCCGCTGCTTTCGATCGCACTGCCCTCCGAGCCGGTCCACGAAGCCACAAGCGTATTATCGGAATGGCAGGCGAGCACCGCCTCGCCGGGCGATGCTCGCTTCCGTTCGGATTCGGTTGTGCGGGGCCTCAGGCGGCCCCGAAGCAGCGCGCCACGCCGCTTGCCGGAACGCGGCTTATCCCCAATTCGCCAGCAGGATGAGCAGATCGGACGTGTTGACGGTCTGATCGTCGTTGAAATCCGCCGGGCAGGGCTCGGGCGGAGCGGGGCAGTCACCCCAGGCGGCGAGCAGCGCCAGCAGGTCCGCCGTGTCCACCGACCCGTCGTGATTCACATCGCCCGGCCCATAGAGCACTGAATCGAGGTAGTCCGCCACCGTTCGGATCGTGATCTCCGCGGCCTGTTGCGCCGTGCCCCAATCGATGAACTTGCCGACATGGATGTGCCCGGCGGTGATGCACCAGGCCGGATCGGTCGGGTCGCTGTGCAGGTCCTGATACCACACGTCGTGGTAGGCGAGATATTCGCAGAGAAACGCGCCGCAGTCGCCGTTCCAGTCCACGTAGGAATAGACGCCGATTTCCGCCTCGTTGACCGCGTCGGCAATCTCCTGGACGGGCAGCAGCGACGGGCGCAGCCATTCCGGCGGAACGCTCTCGTCCGGCGGGCAGGGCGTGGGCTGATAAGGCGCCTGGTAGTCGTTGTACCAGGAGGCGCGGTTGTACTGGTTCATCTCCACTTCCCAGGAGTAGTTCGACGCTCCGCGGCCGAAGGAGAGCTGGGCTATCGGTTGCAACGCGCCGATGATGGGCCAGAAATCGTTGGAAGTGTCCTGGTAGTCCACCTCGAAGTCGCCGAAGCCCTTGCCGCAGAAATCGCAATCCGGCGGATCGAACTCCGGGAAGAACGCATAAACGTCGTAGCCGCGTCCCTCCCAGTTCTCCCCGATCCATCCTTCCGGGTTCTGATCCGGGTTCGGGCTGAAGCGCCGCAACATCTCGTTGGACGGCGGCCAGTAGCCCACGGCGGTGATGACCGGTCGATCGGCGCCGAAGGCCGCCGATGTCGCGATCGCCGATGCGGCCAGGAACAGTGCCATGCTTGGCCAGCGCTTGATGTGCTTCATGTCCTTCTTCCTTATCCCGAGGGGAACTGCCGGGGTGCTTTCGCCAGGGCCCGCTTTCCGATCCGCGGTACGCCATGGTACCTGCTGCCCATCGCGGACGCAGGGGACGCGCCCGCCGGGCGAAGGGGTGCGGCGCAGCCGCCGATCCAGTCCATTATGAGGGATCCGAACCGCGATTCCAGGGAAACTTTGCTTTCCCGGCCGACGCATCGAACCGACCGGGCGGGCCAAGGGCCGGAAGAGGCCCCGGTTTCGCCCCGGCGGCGGCGCCAGCGGCACCGGAAAAGAAAAGCGAGCACCGCCGTGGCCGGGCGATGCTCGCAACAGGTCGCAATCAACTGCCGAGTGTGCCTCGGTCAGGGGCAGTCGCCCCAGGCGGCGAGCAGGGCGAGCAGATCCGCGGTGTCGACGTCGCCGTCGCCGTCCACATCACCGTCGGGTCCGGCGGTGCCCCACGCCCCGAGGAGGGTCAGCAGGTCTTCGGTATCGACGTCACCATCGCCGTCGAAGTCGGCCGGGCAGTCATCCATGACGTACAGGACGGCTTCATAGGCGTCGACGCGCCCGGCGCCGAAGGTGTTGTCCATGCCGGGCGCACCGAGGTCGATGGAAGACTCCATCAGGGCCGTCTTCACGCCAAAGTGATCGAGGTTGGGGTTGGCTTCGAGCATGAGGGCGGCGGCGCCGGCGACGTGGGGCGTGGCCATGGACGTGCCGCTCATGTACAGATATCCCACGCAATCGTAGGACGTGGACTTGGTGTCCACGCCGGGAGCCGACACGCTGGGCTTGATCTTGCCGGGCGGGTACGGCCAGTCGTTGTACGGCGGGACGTTCTGCCAGGTGATGGGCCCGATGCTGGAGAAGCTGGCGATGTTATCGTTCGGATCCGTGGCGCCGATCGTGATGACGTCCGGCACGTCGCCGGGCGTACGGATGCTGTCCGGCGGGGGCGTGTAGCTCTCGTTGCCCGCGGCGTAGATCACGGCAACGCCGGCGGCGATCGCGTTCTCACAGACGGCCCGCCACGTCGCGCGATCGGGGCCTTGGGAATGTGGCCAGCCGATGCTGGCGGTGATGATGTGCGCATCGTTGTCCACGGCGTACTGCATGGCTTCCCACACGATGCTCTCACCACCGAAGTTGTTCCAGAATTTGAGGACCATCAGCGCCGCGTCCGGGGCCATGCCGGTGATCGTCCCGTTCGTGCCGTCTCCCACGACCGTTCCACCCGTGTGCGTGCCGTGCGAGTGATCGTCGAACGGGTCGTTCGTGTCGTCGCGGAAGTTCCATCCGACGATGTCATCGATGTAGCCGTTGCTGTCATCATCGATGTTGTTGCCGGGGATCTCGTCCTCGTTGTTCCAGATCTGGTTGATGAGATCGGGATGGGTGATGCAGGCGCCGGTGTCGATGATGCCGACGACGGCGCCCTGGCCGGTGATGCCCAGGTCGCTCCAGACCTCGGGCGCGCGCATGAGGGACACGCCCCAGTCCATGTCGCGGCCGCCGAGGGGCCCGTCGCCCTTGGGAATCACGTCGGTGAGGCCATTGCCACAGAGCACCTCATCGCCGACGGGCCGGTCATAGTTGATGTAGGCGATGTCCTCGCGGCCGGCGAGTTGGAGAATGACCTGGGCGGTGGCCTCGGTGGCGATGACGTTGTGGATCCAAAGCGCCCGAAGCCGTTTTCCGACCGCCCCTCGGGCCTGTTCGGCCTGCAGGGTGGCCAGCAGGTCGCCGTTGGCGGCCTGGGCGGTCGCCTTGAGGCGCGCGATCGCCGCCTCCCGCCGCTGCTGTTTGCCGGCGATGCGATTCAACTGGTCCATCTGGGAGCGCGGCGCCTGATCGCGCATGACGATGCTGATGGGAATCAGCTCATCGGCGGCGGCGGCGCGGACGATTTCGGCCAGGTCGCCCCGGAGCGGGGTCACGGCGGGCGGCGCGGGCGAGAGGCCCGTCGTCGCCGCGGTGGCGCTCAGGACGGCCGTGGCAAGCAATCCGGACAGTGTGAACATAGAGAAACCTCCTCTTTCGAGTTCCCCACAAGTTGCCTTCGAGTCGTAAGCAGCCTTCGTGGACAAATATACACCGCCGGTTCGTCTCGGGATAGTCTAATTTTGTCAACGATCGGGCGATGTAAGGGATGTTCAGACCGCCCCGCGACGTAAGGGACAGGCGCGTCACATTGGGCTTTCTGCGTCTGCGAGTCGCATCCAGCGGCGTTTGATAGGGGGTGATTGATGCGTCAGCGGCAGCCGGAAGCGCCGTCTTTCGTCTTTAAGGAAATAGCTTCAGCAGCGGGTCCGTCGCGCCCGCCTCACGAAAACCCGCGGCGCGGAGGAGGCAGGAATCGCAGTGGCCGCACGGGCGGCCGTCCTCGCCCGGGTCGTAACAACTGTGGGTGAGGCCGTAATCGACGCCCAGCTTCAGGCCGCGCTGAATGATTTCTGCCTTGGTGAGGCTGATGAGCGGGGTGTGGATCGTGATGTGCCTTCCCTGCACGCCCATCTTCGTGGCGAGGTTGGCCATTTGCTCGTAGGCCTTGATGAACGCGGGCCGGCAGTCGGGATAGCCGGAATAGTCGATGGCGTTTGCGCCGATAAAGATGTCCCCGGCGCCTATGACCTCCCCATAGGCCAGGGCGAAGCTGAGGAATATGGTGTTGCGCGCCGGGACGTAAGTGATGGGAATGCCCTCGCCGATTGCGCCCGGTGGATGATTCTTGGGCACGTCGATGTCATTGGTGAGGGCCGAGCCGCCGAAGGCGCGAAGGTCGATGTCGATCATGCGATGTTCGGCGGCGCCCTGTGATGCGGCGACGCGGCGCGCCGCCTCCAGCTCGAAACGATGGCGCTGGCCGTAATCAAAGCTCAGGGCGTGGCAGTCGAATCCCTCATCGCCGGCAATGGCCAGCGTGGTGGCCGAGTCGAGCCCGCCGGAGAGGAGAACGACCGCTTTGGGGTTTGCCCGAGCCATGCGAGGCAATCAGAGTTATGGGATCTGCGATCCGAGGAGTGGAAGTCGGTCTTACCGGCTGCTTGGGCAACATTGTACACCGGCGCCGAAGCATGCCCGTCCGGTCACCGAAGGCCGCGTCGGGTGGGTGTGCCGCCGATCGGTAGAATCACCGGGTGCAGGACCTTGTACGCGTTCCGTCGCGGCCGGAGGGGCGGCGATCCCCTCACGGCTGACACTTCCGGCCCGACGCATGGAGAACCAATGGCCGAGCGCAACCACCCTCGACGATGCGGCGGGAACCTCGGATCGCTCCTCCTGCTGGCGGCTTGCGCCTGGTGGCTCGCCGGCTGCGACGGGACGCCCTTCGATGCGCTCGTCATCGCCCATCGCGGCGCCTCGGAGGATGCACCGGAGAACACGCTGGCCGCGTTCGAGCTCGCCTGGGAGCACGGCGCCGACGGCGTCGAGGGCGATTTCTACCTCACGGCCGACGATCAGATCGTCTGCATTCACGACAAGGACACGGCCCGCACCGCCGGCGCCAAGCTGGCGGTCGCCGATTCGACGCTCGCCGAGCTGCGCGAGCTGGATGTGGGGACCTGGAAGGATCCTCGCTGGGCCGGGCAGCGGATTCCCACCCTGGCCGAGGTGCTCGCCACCGTCCCCGAAGGCCGGCGAATCTACCTCGAGGTCAAGTGCGGGCCGGAGATCGTCGGCCGGCTGGAGCCGATCATCGCCGCCTCGGGCCTGGGCGCCGAGCAGGTCGTCATCATCAGCTTCTCCGAGGCGGTCATCGCCGAGGCGGGCCGGAGCCTGCCGCAGTTCAAGAGGCTCTGGCTGACGGGCTTTGAGGAGGATGAGGAGACCGGCTCCTGGCGGCCGACGGCCGAGGAGGCGGTGGCCACGCTGGACCGGATCGGGGCCGACGGCCTGAGTTGCAAGGCCCATGACTGCGTGGATGGGGCCTTCGTGGCCGCGATCCGGGCCTCCGGGCGGGAGTTTCACGTCTGGACGATCAACGGGGCCGTGGCGGCGAGGCGGTTTGCGAGGCTGGGGGCCGACTCGATCACCACCGACCGGCCCCGGTGGCTCAGAAGGCAATTGGGCCGGCCGGCGGGTCAATCGAGCACTGGGCCCGGCTGAGTCGTGCGGCGGGGTCTGCCTCCTGCCGTCCCGTGGCGGTGTGGGCCGGAAGATGGGCGGCGGCGGTCGCATCCCCCTTCACGGCTGGGGATTCGCGGCAAAGCAGATTCCATCCCAGTTTATCGTAATTGTCTATTTGGAAGAGTATTACCATTCGCATAGACTGCCCTCGACGCCTCCCGGATCCAGTCTGGTCAGCCTGGCCTTTGGACGCCGGGGTCCAAGGGTGATACACTTGGTGGTTCGAAATTTCTGATGAACGCGTCCTTTTCCCCTTCTGTTGCGGAGATTGAGCGACGACGATGACGATCGCCGTGGAGACGAAGAACAAACTGGTAGGCGAATACCGTCGCCACGGCGGTGACACCGGTTCGCCCGAAGTCCAGGTTGCGGTGCTCACGAGGCGGATTGCCGATTTGACGGAGCATTTGCGCCGCCATCGGCATGACTTTGCCTCGCGCCGCGGTTTGCTGATGATGGTCGGCAAGCGCAGTCGGCTTCTGCGCTATCTGGCGCGGACTGATCGCCAGGCGTATCAATCGCTGATCAAGCGTCTGGGACTTCGGAAGTAAGCGCGATACCCGCAGTGGCCGGTCATCCGGCGGCAGTGGGCAAGCCACAGGGGGTCCGGCGACCATTTCGCTGACGCTGGGCTCTGTTGCTTGCCTTCTGCCTCTTGAATGTCGGCCGCTGCTTCAAGCTGCCCGTCCATCACGTGGCGGGTGAACACATTCCACAAAGGAAGCAGCGATGCCGCATGTAGTTGTAGAACGAGAAATCGGTGGTCGTCTTTTGCGCCTCGAGACGGGTGAAGTCGCCCGCCTGGCCAGCGGCGCAGTGATGGTCACCTACGCAGAATCCACGGTCCTGACCACCGCCATTCGCGCCGAGCCGAGGCCGGGGCTGGACTTCTTCCCCCTTCAGTGCGATTACCGCGAGAAAATGGGCGCCGGCGGGAAGTTCCCCGGCGGCTTCCGGAAGCGCGAGGGGCCGCCCAACGAGAAAGAGATTCTCACCATGCGGATGATGGATCGCCCCATCCGCCCCCGTTTTCCCGACGGCTTCATCGACGAGATCCAGATCCAGGCCTGGGTGATGAGCCATGATGGCCAGAACGATACGGACATGCTGGCCTGCATCGGCGCCTCCGCCGCCCTGAGCCTGACCAATGCCCCCTTCCAGGGACCGGTGGCCACCGTTCGCGTGGGGCGGATCGTCACCGATGACGGCGAGCAGTTCGTGCTCAACCCGACCCAGGCCCAGTTGGAGTATTCCGACCTGGATCTGGTGCTCTCCGGCAACGCGGACGGCGTGAACATGATTGAAGTCGGCGCGGCCGAGGTGCCGGATGGGGATGTTCTGGCCGCGATCCGTTTCGGGTATGAGGAGGGCGTCAAGCCGCTGCTGGAGATGCAGCAGGAGCTGATCGAGAAAGCCGGCGCTTCGGAGAAGGTGATGGGCGAGCCGACCCTGCCTTCCGAGGAAGTCACTGAACAGGTGCGCCGCCTCGTGGAGGAGGAGCTGACTGAAGCGAGGAAGATCCCGGGCAAGCAGGAGCGGTCCGAGCGGATCGACGCCATCCTCGAGAAACTGCTGGAGGAGCATTTCTCCATACCCGAGGGCGTGGCCTATTCCGACCATCTCGCCGCCGAGGATCGACAGCGCCAGGCCAAGGAGGCGTACCGGCGGCTGGAGAAGAAGATCACACGCCGGCTGATCAACGAGTCAGGCGTCCGCGCCGACGGCCGGTCGTTTGCGGAGATCCGGCCGCTGAAGATCAAGGTGGGGTTCCTGCCGCGGGCGCACGGCTCGTCGCTGTTCCAGCGCGGCGAGACACAGTCCATCGTCACCTGCGCCCTGGGAACCGGTCGCGACGAGCAGATCGTCGACGGGCTGCTGCCGGAATACGCCAAGAAGTTCTACCTGCACTACAACTTCCCGCCGTTCTGCGTCGGCGAGGCCGGGCGCATCGCGGGCCCCGGCCGGCGCGAGGTCGGCCACGGCGCCCTGGCGGAGCGCTCCCTGCTGGCCGTCCTGCCGGATCTGGAGGAGTTTCCCTACACCGTTCGCATCGTAAGCGACATCACCGAGTCCAACGGCTCCTCGTCGATGGCTTCGGTGTGCGGCGGCTGTCTGGCCCTCATGGACGCCGGCGTTCCGATCAAGGCCACCTGCGCGGGCATCTCCGTCGGCCGCTTCACCGCAGAGGACGGGACCGTCACGCACGTGACGGACATCATCGGTGAGGAGGATTTCTTCGGCGAGATGGACTTCAAGGTCTCCGGGACCCGCGATGGCATCACCGGCATCCAGCTTGACCTGAAGGCAAGCGGGCTGTGGTTTGACGAGATTGAGAAGGTCTTCGAGCAGGCGCGCAAGGGCCGTCTGGAGCTGATCGAAGCGATGGAGGCGGTCATCCCCGAGCCGCGCGCCGAGCTTTCGCCCTACGCGCCTCGGATCATCACCTTCATGATCGACACGGAGAAGATCGGCAAGCTCATCGGACCCGGCGGCAAGACGATCCGCGGCATCCAGGAGCGCACCGGGGCGACCATCGACGTCGAGAACGACGGGACCGTCTACATCGCCGCAGTGGGCGGAGAGGCCGGCGAACTGGCCCGGGCCGAGATCGAGGCCCTCGTGGAGGAAGTCAAGGTCGGCGCGATCTACGAGGGGCGCGTCGTCTCCACCAAGGATTTCGGCGCGTTCATCGAGATCGCGCCCGGCACCGACGGCATGTGTCACATCTCCGAGTTGGCCGACGGCTTCGTCAAGACCGTTTCCGATGTGGTCAAGATTGGTGACATCGTTCGCGTCAAGGTCATCAACGTCGATGAGAACGGCCGCATCAAGTTGTCGCGCCGCGCCGCCTTCGAGGATGAAGATGGAGGTGGCGGAGGCGGCGGGGGCGGCGGGGGCCGCGGAGGCTCCAGATCCCGGCGCGAGCCGGTCTCCGGAGGACACCGCTGACGATCGCGGTGAATCACACAGCGCGTCAATGAGTCTGATCACGGCCTGGGAAACGCTTCCCGGGCCGTTCTTTTCGGGCGCCGTCGTGCCTCACTCATCCTGCCAGGGGCGCTGCATGTGGAGGAACGCGAAGGCCGTGGACAGCCGACCATGACCAGCCCGCTCAGCGCTTCGAATCCGGTCAGCAGGGTCCGAAGATCAGGATCACCACCCGCACGCGCGGCGCGGCGGTCATGCGGGGCAGGATTCGCGCCGGCAGCCGAAGCGCCTCGTGGTGGAGCAGCACGCAGAGCACCACCAGGCATACGGTGATCGTCAGCAGTGGGCATCGCGCGTGCAGCTCGGAGCCCGCCGCGCCGCCGGAGGTGGCGGAGATGGCGGCCCGCGACCACAGCATGGCCTGGTTGTACGTTCCGGCGCGGAGAGAACGGGCTCAGGCGGCCGGGTTGATGTCCCGCAGGGGCGTGACGAGGCGGAAGTTATCCTGCGACACATCGCAACCGTCCTGCTCCACGATGAGCAGATCGGGGCTCTGCCGCAGGTCATGGCAGACCGGCTCGTCGCGCGCGTCGAGCACCGGCAGATCGCGATCATCGAGAACCTGGACCGTCGGCTGGCACGGGCTGTCGGGATGCCAGTGCTGCACGAGGGCTCTCTGCCCGCTGCTGAGCGTGACGATCGAGCCGGGCGGATAGGCGGGCACCACCAGGGGCAGGGTGGCGAGGACCACCGGGTCAAAGCGGCGGCTCAGTTGGCCGGTCAGCATCCGGCGCAGCACGGCCACCCGCGGCCGGATCGTTCCGTCGCCGGGGCGGCGCAGCCGATCGAAGTGATTGGCGAGGCAGACGATGCGGGCGAAGACGTGGATTTCCTCGCCGATCAGTCCCCGTCGCCGGCCTGTCTCATCGACGCGGGTGGGGAAACCCGAGCCGTCGAAGTGCTGGTGGTGGTGCAGGACGGTGCCGGAGGCGGCGGGGCTGATGGAGCCGCTGACCAGGCGGTGGCCCAGGAGCACGTGCCGGCGCCACGCCTGATCGGTCTCATCGCTCGTCACCTCCCAGCGCCGGCGCGCCTCCTCATCGACGAGCGTCATGCCGATGTCGTGCAGCATCGCCCCGAGCCCCAGGCTGATGACGTTGCGGGCATGGAACGGGGAAAGGCGTTTTCGCTGCATGACCAGATAGCCCTGGAGCTTCAGCCCCAGGAGCACGCTGAGAAAGCAGACCTCCCCGGCGTGGCGGAAGTCGTTGGCGCCGCCCCCGCCCAGCTCGAGGATGTAGGCGGCCGACGTCGGCTCGCCCACCAGCGCCTCGATCAGGTCGCGCAGGGTCTGGCGATACTCGGGGAAATCCATCTGGGCATGCGCATCGCGGTGAACGTGGTCGAACACGGTGGCGATCATTGATGCCATCCGCCCGTGGTGCTCCACCACCATCGGGGAGAGGTACTGCTTGATCTGATCGGTGTTCGGGTAGTGGATCCAGACCTCGTGGACCTCCAGCTCGCGGAGCTTGGCGATCAGGTTCCCGTCCAGCTCGTAATCCTCGCTGAGCAGGCGGTGTCCGGTCCTGGGGTGCAGGACGGCCATCGCCAGCTTCATCCCCGGCTGGGCTTCGCTGATGGGAACTCGCAGCATTTCGGATCCTCCGAGATCGCGGTGGGCCTCCGCGGCAACGGGCTGTGCCGTCCCGTTCATCGGCAGGCCGGCGACCCGCCTTGGCCGGTTCGTCAGCGATCGGCACCGTGGGGTGCGGAAGCTGGCGAGCGACCCTCGCCTGTTCGGGTCGGTCAAGCTGGCGAAAGGTCCGGAATGCCCCGGCGGTATACTGGAGAGAGAGGCTGCCGACGGACGATAACTTCACCGCCCGCGCCCCCGGCCGTTGCGAGTGATGCCCATGCCCGAGAGACCCAAGCCAGCGCCGGCTCCACCCGTCGATGCCTCGGATCCGCAAGCCGCCTCGCGGCGGGGCTTTCTGCTTTCAGGTCTGGGTCTGCTGCTGGCCGGATGCGCCCAGGGTCAGCGGGCAGCGCGCGCCCTGCCGGGTCCGGCCTGGGACGCCCGCCCGGTTCCGGCGGGGCCGGCCCAGGAGCAGGCGGTCGCGGCCGCCCCGGCCCCCGCGGCCGCGCCGCAGCAGTTCCCCGATGTGCTGGCCCGGTCGCGCTGGGCCACCGGCCGGCCGATCCCGGGGCGGATGAACCGCATGCTGCCGGTGCAGTACATCACCGTCCACCACGACGGGATGGACCCGTTCACCGGCGACGATGCCGAGGCCGCCGCGGCACGCCTCGACGCCATCCGCCGCGCGCACCAGCGACGCGGGTGGGGCGACATCGGCTACCACTTCGCGGTGGACCGGGCCGGCAATGTCTGGGAGGGCCGCCCGCTGACCTACCAGGGCGCGCACGTGAAGGACTACAACGAGAACAACCTTGGCATCGTGTGCCTGGGCAACTTCGATCGCCAGCATCCCACCGAGGCCCAGCTCGCGGCCCTGCGCCGGCATGTCTGCCTGTTGATGGGGACGTACAGTGTGCGCATCACGCGAGTGCGCACCCACCAGGAGTGGGCGCCCACCGCCTGCCCGGGGAGGAGCCTGCAGCGCTACATGGTCAGCGCGCGTTCCACCGGAACATTCGGCTGAGGAAAGACCTGAAGACCTGAAGGCTTGAAGACCTGAAGGCGTGGAGATCCTGCGCCTGCGAGTCTGCAGGTCTTCAGGCCTTCAAACCGTCTTCAGTTCCAGCTCAGGCCCTTCGGCCAGGTGCGGTAGGTTTGACCGTCGGTGCGGTGCACGAGCCGCTCGAGGTAGTGCAGTTCACCCTCGATGATGACGGCCCGGCGTTCGGGATCGCCCTCGGCGAGAAGCTGGTACTTCAGCTCCGTATCGCGGACGAGGGCGAAACCGATCAGCTCCAGCAGGGCATGGGTGGAGACTTCATCGCTGTCGATCCATTCCATCAACGTTTCGACACCGCGCAGGCGCTTCAGTCGCGGGCTGGTGAGCAGTTCGCGCAGATTCTCGCGCACCTCGGGCATGGGCGACGGCGGCCGATCGACCGGCTCCAGCGGCACGAGCCGCGCCATGCGGTATGGGCGATCACCCTCCGGCTCAATGATCTGCCTGATTCTCGCCCGGCACACGCCGTGGAGAAGGATGTTGTACCGCCCGCCGGGCAGGGCGTCGTGCTGGATGATCTGACCGATGCACACCGCCAGGCGCACGGGAGCGGGACTCTCGTCCGCCGCGCCGGCGGCGCGCTGGAACGTGCCGATGGCGATCTGGCCGGACCCGTCCAGGCAGGAGCCGACCATCTGGCGATAGTGCGGCTCGAAAATGTGCAGCGGGAGAATGGCGTGCGGAAGCAGGACCGTATCCGGCAACGGGAACAGCGGAATCGGCTTGCCGAAATTGACGCGGATCGTCTCCGACATTGCCCACATGATAGGCGCGCCGGCGCCGCGCCGTGCGGGACAGGCCTGCGACAGCCTTGCCGGGCCGGTCAGGCGGGGCGCTAGCTGAACGTCGCCTCGACCTCCTCGTAAACCGTCGGCAGCCGGTCGGTGACGCGCCCCACCTGCTCGGGGTTCATGCCGAGGCTGTCGACGATCTCCGGCTCCAGCTCCAACTGCGGCAGGTCGCCGCGGAAGCCGAAGCCCATCCGCCCCGCCAGCCGGTCGGCGACGTAGACGATGCACGCCAGCATGCGGCTGTTCTCGGGCAGATCCAGGGGGTTGTGGTGAAAGCCGGTCACGTAGGCGAAGGACTTGGGGAATTTCCACGCATCGCACAACCCGGCGCCGAACGCCTGGTGGTCGGTGCCGAAGATGCGCTGCTCGATGAGGCGCATGTCCTCGGTGGGCGCGCCGTCGTCGTCGAACGGCATCTCCTCAAAGACCTGCACCAATTGAGGGCGCTTGGCCTGCATCTCGACCATGATGCCGATGTCATGGATGAGCCCCGCCAGGAACGCCTCGTCGGGAAGTCCCAAGCGCAGTTCATCGCACACCAGCTTGCCGGCGGCGGCGGCGGCGACCGAGTGAATCCACAGGCCCCGCGCCGAGAACTTCGGGCACAGCTCCCCCCCGCGGAACAGCTTGGTGAGGCTGGCGGCGATGGCGATGTTCTTCACCGCGTTCAACCCCAGCAACACGATCGCCCGGTTGATGGAGCCGATCTGCCGGGGCAGGCCGTAGAAGGCGGAGTTCACGACCTTCAGGATCCGGCTGCACAGCGCCGGATCATTCGAGATGATGTTGTGGAGATCCTGGGCGGTGCTGGTCGGATCCTCCACCAGCTCGATGATCTTGAGGGTGATTTCGGGCAGCGTGGCGATGTGGCTGATGCCCTTGATGGCGGAATCAACGATCGCTGCCTGTTCCGCGTTGCTCGTGGCG
>Ga0272441_10010831_pt1 | contig 13683 bp, 18 predicted proteins | sample SSMProp6N_FD_193582 | JGI IMG/M metagenome (GOLD analysis project Ga0272441, IMG submission 193582) | Marine sediment archaeal communities from Little Sippewissett salt marsh, Falmouth, MA, United States - SSM-Prop-6N | ecosystem: Environmental > Aquatic > Marine > Wetlands > Sediment ... | reverse complement strand
CTTCTCAATGGTTGAATGATCTTCCATTTAAAATGCTATTTACACGTGGAAATCATGATTTAGTAAGAGATACTGGGTATGATGATATTTGTGATGCAATTAGTGTTTTTTCAAAATTGTCAAATAATATAGAAAAAGAAGAAAATTATCAAAATATCAAATTAGTACATTATTTCGATAGTATTGATGAGGATAAAATAAAAGGATATGATCTAGTTGTTGTCCATAAAACGCCAATTGGTGCATCACTCGGTAATTGGAAGTTTAAAGATGGAGTTAATTGGCGAAAAATATCGAGCAATAATAAATTTGTATTGTTTGGTCATATTCATCAACGTCAGCAATTAGCAAATAATTGTTATGTTGTTGGTAGTCCAATGTCTTTAGATTTTAGTGATACAAATGATCGTGGCGTTCATATTGTAGATTTAGATAAAAACACAGTAGAGTTTATTAAACTTGATTATCCTGAGTTTATAGTAATTGATGATCCAAATAAATTAGATAATATTAATGATAATAATTATTATAAAGTATTAAATTCAAATACGACAATATCTGGTGATAATGTTATCAGCGTAGTTGTTCCAGAACGTTTCGATGAAAGAATAAAGTCTTCTGAATTTAATAGTATTATTGATGAATGGTTGGAAATAAATAAAAAAGGAAAAGAATATAAAGAACAAATAAGTGATTTATTACTCGACAAGGTTAATTATTTTTCTAAAATATTTAAAGGACGATTAATTAGTATTGATATTGAAAATTTTGGGTCATATGAAAAAGAAACAATCGACATAAAGAATGGATTTATAGATGTTATAGGTATAAATAAAGATTCAGATAGTAATGGAAGTGGTAAAACAACAATATTTGAATCAATATATTATTGTTTTTTTGGAGAGAATACAAAGGGATTAACTAAAGATTCAGTTATTCGTGATACCCCGATTCTTCAAAATGAAGCTATTGTTACAGCAACGTTAATAGATGATGATATTATTTATATTATTAGTAGATCTACTAAAACTGGATTATCAATAGTCAAGAAGAGTTCGTCTGAAGAAAGTAATTTAACTGATGGATTGACTAAACCAAAGCGACAAGATTTTTTAGAATCTCAAATATTGGGATTTAATAAAAATATATTTTTGTCATCATGTTATTTTAGTCAAGAGAGTTTATCTATGTTGACTAATATTGGAGATACAGATAAAACAAATATGATCTGTTCATTATTGGGGTTTGAAGTATATGACGATCTAAACAAAAAATGTGGAGATTTGATTAATGAAATAAGTGATAATATTAATTCATTTAATCAAATAATAAAAGATGAGGAAAATTCAATAGCTAATGAGAAAAACATAATATTAGTTCATACAGATAATATTGAACAATATACTAATGATATACAAAAGATATTATCAGAAAAAGAAGTAAAAGAAGAAGAAAGAAAGAAGATTAAAGACGCAATTTCAAATAGATCTTTTAGTGAAAATACAGTTAATTATGATACTGATATTTCATTTTTTAGTGATTCTATCGAAGCAATTAATAAATCCTTAAATACATTAAGACGAACAGTAGAAGAATTAAATAATAATAAATTAACTTTAATATCTTCTAAGTCTTCAATAAGTACTAAAATAAAACTTAAAAAAGCAGAAAGTGATAACATTACGAATGAGATTAATAGATTGCAGAATTTGAGTTTCGGAGAAAAATGTAAAATTTGCGGATCTATTATTGATAAAGGAAACGTAGATGATTATATCTTATTTAAAAAAGAAGGTCAGTCAAATATAGATACTGAAATTGAAATAAGTTTAGAAGAAAATGAAAAGTTTGATATACTAATTAGTAAAATAGATGAGTCTATTAATCATACAAATATTACGATAAATTCTAAAACTAAAAAAATTGAAGAATTTAGAGAGTCGATGTATAAATTAAAAGAGGAAAAAGAAGGAAAGCTAAGGGAAAAAATAAGATATGATGAAGAGACTAAAAGATTAAATGATCAATTAGTTAATATTGGCATGCTTATAAAGAATATGTATGTTTCAATTGAAGATAACAATAATAAAATAACTTTGACTAAAGAAAAAATAGAAAAATCTAATTCTAAAATAAAAAATAGTATTCAGACAATTGATATGACGAAAGAAAAAATGTTAAAAGAAGAAGAAAAAATTGAAATATATACATTTTGGAAGAATTCTTTTTCTTCAAAGGGAATAAGAACTTTATTATTAGACCATTTTTGTAATGAATTTAATATATTAGCAAATCAATATTTATCACAGATAAGCAATGGATTAATGCGATTAGTTATTAAACCAATATCTACAACAGCAAGTGGAGAATTACGAAATAAATTAAGTATTAATGTATATATAGATTCATATATTCGAGATTATAAGCAATTATCTGGAGGAGAAAAAAGAAGAGCAGATATTTCAATTTGCTTGGCATTAAATAAATGGATAGAAAATAAATATAATGTCAAAGATGGAATTTTAAAGTTAATAATATTAGATGAAATTTTTAGTTATATAGATCGTATCGGAGAAGAAGCAATAGCTGAAGTTCTTAAATCAGAGGGAAGTAGAAAATCAGTATACGTTATAACTCATACTTCAGATATAGGATCATATACTGATGATACTATTTGTGTAATTAAGGAGAATAATATAAGTAGGATAGAAAAATAATGTTATCATCAATTGGAATAGATAATGGAGTTACTGGGTCAATTGGAATTATTCGAATGGATGATGCATATTCTATAGAATCGCAGATAGTAAAGACTCCAATAAAAACTGAATTAAATTATACTAAAACTAAAAAATATATAAATAGAATAGATGTAAATAAGCTAATAGAAATATTAGAAGTCGAAACGAAAGTTTATAATTGTAATATATTATTAGAAAGACCAATGGTTAATCCTAGACGATATGCAGCAACGTGTTCAGCACTAAGATCATTAGAAGCAACATTATGTGTAATCGAGCAATTGAATATTCCATATCGTTATATTGATTCTAAAGAATGGCAGAGAAAATTATTACCTAATGGAATTAAAACAAACGAATTAAAAAATGCATCTATCGAAATAGGTAAACGATTATATCCAGAAATAACAAAGGAGGCAGTAGAAAACAAGTTTAAAGATGTCGATGGGTTGTTAATAGCACATTATTTACATTTATCAAGAACAGGTGGTTTATGAAAAATTTAAAAATTAGTGATATGTCAGTTACACTTAGAGGTGAATCTCCATTATCTGGAGTTCCAGCATTGGTATGTTATTTAGAAGAATCTGGAAAACAGTATACTGCTTCTAAGTTTCAAAAAATTGTTTCACAGGGCGTTGGTGAAGTAATCACGTTTGTCGGTAAACCATTTAGACAGTTGAAAGAAGTTTCTAATATTCTATCATTATTAAATGATAAATTCGTAATAATTGAAACATCAGGAAGAATAAATAAATCGAATAATAAAAGATCAGATATTGTTCCAATTGTCGATAGAGCAGCAATAGTTATAAAGCCAACACTTGATAATATTAATAATGGTTGTTATGATTGGATGCTGAAATATAGTTTTAATTGTTTATATTATAAGTTCGTATGGCAAGGAGATGAAGATAAAACAAAAGAACTTATAAATTTATTTTTTAAAAAAACAAATAGGTCGTTATATCATGAGATTGAAAATAGAAGAATAATGGTAATTCCAAATAATATACATGATATTGATGAATGTTCTGATGTTTGGAAATATTGTCTTATTAATGAATTGCGCTATTCTGGAAGAGAATTCAATAGATTATTTATTAAGGAGGATAAAAAATGATATGCGAGAAATGTGGAGCAGAATATGATATCGTTGAATCTAAAAAGGTATTAAAAGATAAAGAATTATGTCCAATTAAAAAAGTAAATGGAACTGAAATAAAAATTCCATTTACTTGTAATGAATGTGGTTCTATTTTTCTTTATCGATTTATGGGTGATAAAGTCATAGTATTTGAAGATAAAGTATCAGAAACTTATGATAATACTAGTATACATATACCAGATACATATAAAGAACATTATAAATCTGGGTTTGGTTTTGTAATCGGAATAGGTCCTGGATTTGTAAATGATCGATATAAATTTATTAATACTACGTTAAGAATAGGACAAAGAGTATTATTTGATGTTACTGTTCCGTGGAATTTAAAGTTTAAAGCATTAGACGGAAAAGAATATCCAGTTAGATTAATGGGTGAACAAGATATATTCTGTGTTATAGAAGATTATGACTAAGAGTATAGAAAAATTAAAACAAGAACAAAAGAAAAACATCTCATACCTTAGGAATAGAGGAAATATTTCTCGTATTGTTTCTGAATTAAATATTGATGAGAATTATATTCGAAAAGTAATTTATAAGATAAAGAAACAAGAAAGACGAGATGTTTCTGTTCTTATTTCTAATACTTTAATGCAGCATATATTGATAGGATATGAATCTAGAATACATCATATGATGGAAGCTCTTTTATCTTTGGACGGTAAAGAAGAAATAGAAGTTTCGATATGTTGTGGTTTTCCATTCGTAATTAGAGAGACTGTAAAAAAAGATAAGGTAAAAATATGTACTAAATGTAATAAAATCTGTTTAACTAATGTAATAAATAAAGAATCAATATATAGGTTAAAAAAAGAATTAATAGCTGAGATGAGAGAAGAAGATATAGCATTAGTTGAAATGGCAGAAAAGATGGGGTATACGAATAAGGAAGTTCAGCCGAATTATATATTTAAAAAATCTGATACGTTTATTGTTACGAACAATGATAGTTTTTCAGATAAAGATAAAGAAACGTTACAAAAAATAAAAGACATTGATCCGATGACTCGTGAGAAGATTAGAAAGGACATAGAATCAAATATCTTAGATGCTGAAGTTAGTAATATAGATGGTGATAATAATGATACCAAATGAGAAAATATAAGAATTTAAAAAGAATTAAATCTTTTTTAGAAGAATCATATAAACTCGATTATAATATTAGACCAGTCGATATCCTCACTTTTATTTCAGATGATTATTATTTAGGGAAAGTTTTAGGAAATGAAATATTTGATGTTTGGAAAAATAAACTTCAGAAAATATTTTTAGACGATGAAAAATTTCTTGTAGTTTTAACTGGAGCAATAGGTATTGGCAAAACTACAATTGCGATAATATCATGTGCTTATGTTATGTATCGTCTGATGTGTTTAAGAAATCCCTGGGAGTTTTTCGGGTTAAGTGATTCTGGAAGTATGAATATAACGTTTTTTAATTTAACAAAGAGCTTAGGCTCTTCTCGTGGGTTTAATAAACTGCAGCATTATTTACTTAATAGTCCATGGTTTTTAGAACGAGGAAGAGTAACTGGTGATGTTTATAAGCAATTAAATTTACCATTATTCAGATATTCATTAGCTTCTCCTTTTTCTAAAGGATTTGGAAGTATTGGTGAAGATGTTGTTTTCGCGTTAATGGATGAGGTTGATTCGCCAACAGAATCTGAATCATCTCGATTAAGAGTGTTGCAAGCATATGAAGCAACAGTAAGAAGATTTATTTCAAGATTTGTTAGAGATAATAGAACAGTTGCTCGTTTCTTCTTAGTTGCTTCAAAGCAAGATGAGATGTCTTTTTTGAATGTATTTATTGAAAAAATGAAAAATTCAGGAATGATATATGTTGTTGATATTCCGTATTGGGAGGCAAAACCTAATAATTATAGTGGAAAAGTATTTCCGGTATTAGTTGGAGATGTTTATACTCCTCCTAGAATATTAGACGGAGAAGATCCAGAGATTATTAATAGTTTTTTAAAGATGGGTCATAGAATTATAAATGTTCCAATCGAGCATCTAAATGAATTTGAACGAGATACTATAGGAAGTTTGAAGGATATTGCAGGAATTGCGATTCAAGGTATACGGAAATCTAAATTATTTCCGTCAGAAAAGATATTAATAGATAATTTTGATAAATATAAAGAGGAAACAAAGGATCCAATTTCTGTATGCCCAATATTAATAGGACTTCAAGATGAAGTAGATTTAATACATTATATAAATTTAAGAGATATTTTAGAACCAAAGCATATTGATTGGTTTATACATTATGATATTTCTATAACCGGAGATAGTTCAGGGTTAGCGATGTCTGGAATTTCTAATTGGGTTTATAGAGATGTAGAGAAAGAAGATGGGACATTTGAACAACAAGAAGTTCCAATTATTAGTACTGTTTTTGTTTTTAAATTATCTGCAAAAGAAGGTGATGAGATTCCAATACATAAAATAAGAAAGTTAGTCATTGATCTTAAAGGTCTCGGTTTTAATATTCGGAGGTTTACTGCTGATTTGAGAATGGGGTCAGCTGATACTCTTCAAATACTTAAGAAAGCAGGTATTACAGCAGATTATATGTCAGTTGATCGAGACATAAAATCATATATGACATTTAGAGATATTATTTTTGAAAAAAGATGGAAGTGTTTTAAAAATGAATACTTATATTTTGAATTGAAACATTTAGATTGGGATAGAGATCGAAATAAAGTTGATCATCCTAAAGAAGTTAAAGATACAATAATAGATAAGTCAGGAAATATAAAAGATATAGTATTAAAAGGATCTAAAGATATGTCTGATAGTGTATGCGGTTCTGTATATTCAGCAATTCAATTTTCAGAAAAAAGAATAAGTAGTAAAGAAATTGATGAAATATCTGAAGCGTTAAAAGATAAAAATGAAGAACCGAATAAATATTGGTGGGTAAAAGATGCTAGAGAAAATAAAAAGATTATTGGTGAAGTTCATAATTCTTCTGATATTCAAAAATTTATAGATATTTTAGATAAGGCGAATTAAATGTCAGAGACTAGATTAGAAAAATTAAAAATTGTTTCAAAATATATGAAAATATATAAAGAAACAAGAAACAATAAAGATTTTATCAATATTTTAAAAATAGTAGATAAATTAATTTTATATTTAATTATTAGATTAAGAAGAAAGTATAGTTTTTTAAATAATGTGGAATCTAAGGATTTATATCAGATTGGTATACTCGGTCTTCATTATGCTATTATTAGTATGCCAGATAATGAACTTCCATCTATGATTCCAGCTAGAATAAAAGCATATATTTATGCACAGTTAAGAAAAGTTTATTTTAATAAAGATAGGGAAATATCAGTTGCTGACGTTAAAGATTTTAATATTGGTAGAAGTGGTGATAAATATATACAAAAAATATTAGATCAAGAAAAAGAAGTAATAAATAGAATGATGTTTAGGTTAGAATATTATAATTATTTAAAAACTGGAGAAATAACTGAAGAAGAGGATAAAATAGTTAATCTTAGATTTATTCATGAGGCAGATATACTTAAGATTGCAGATGAATTAAATATAAGTCCGAGATGGGCATATGAAAAGATAAAAAGAGTACAAGCTAAATTAAGAAAATTATTTAAAATTTGGAGGTAAGTAATGGATAATAAAAAGATATTGGATATATTAAATGAATTGATCTTGGATTATGAAAAAAGAAAAGCTAAAGATATGAGTAAAAGTGATACATTTGATATTTATGCAAGAGCAAGTACATTATTATATGATTGTTATATTTCTGCATTCAAATTGATTAAAAAGAAGATATATGAAGATAATATAACTGATGAAGTAAATGATAATATAACTGATGAATTTAATATGATTCCAGTACAATCTTCTAATTTATCTGCGATCGGATATAATAAAGATACTAAAGTATTAAAGATAAATTTTAAAGGATCTGGAGAATATTTATATCATGATGTATCTCCAGAGTTATATGATGAATTTTTAGTTTCAGAATCTAAAGGTAAATTCTTTAGTATGAAAATTAAGAATATTCATGTTTTTAATAAATTGAGGTAATAATGGATAATGATAAAATAATTAAAATAAATGAGTTATGTTCAACTAATGAAAGTATAGTATTTATACATAAGACTTCAGTTTTTAATGTTCAACCAGTAATAGGAAAGATTTTAGCAGTATCGAATAATAATAAATATGTTGAAATTTTATTATCAGATAATGTAAAAACGGAAGTGTTTGAAATTGAAAATATAGATATTCTCGATACTATTACCAGGTTTAAATCTATTAAGCCAGATAATAAAAAATAATAGTGTACAAATAAAAGTAATATGATAATATATTTAACATATAGATTGTATAGATATTGTAAAATAGATTGTTTATGGTCCGTGTCCTTTTCTCATTTTTATATTCTACTAATTTCCATAAACAAAATTAGATATTATTATATGCAGTGGAGGTATAATGAGTGAATTAATATTTAAACATTCACATACTGTATCTGATAGTCGAGTTATAACAGATCAGACTTATCTTCGGCAAAAAAGCAGAAATACTTCTCTGTCTGAAGTTGAGAAATATAATATAGTTAATCGTATTAAAGAAGCATTAAAATATTCTTGGGTAAAAGGTTTTGGACTTGCCTCAATTCAAATCGGAATTCCATTGTCTGTAGTATGGTATCGATGTTTAGATAAAAATAAAAAAGAGGTAGTAGAGAAACTTTTAATAAACCCTAAAATTATAAAAAAATCTAAAGAATTATTTATTGCGACTGAGGGGTGTTTATCTATTCCTGATACTTCAATTATTACTCAAAGACATGTAAGAATAACAGTTATTGATGACAATGTATTTAAAACAGAAACTGAAATAGATGGGGTTGAATCATATATTCTTCAGCATGAGATTGATCATATAAATGGTATTTTATGTGTTGACCGAAAAAATGAGAATACTAGTAAGATCGGAAGAAATATGCTTTGTTCTTGTGGTAGTGGAAAAAAATATAAGAAATGCTGTGGAAAATAAGGAGTAAAAATGTTAAGCATCGGTGTATTGTTTGTTGATGTCCAGAAAGACTTTATTAATCCTGATGGCGCGTTATATGTTTCTGGAGCTGAAAAAATAAAGAATGAATTAATTAGTACTATGAAGACAGCTATAAAATATAATATAGATATTGCGTTTACCGTTGATGTTCACGATGGATCTGAATCTGAGATGATTGAAAACGGTGGTCAATTTCCTAAACACTGTATGTCTGGAACAGATGGTGTTGAGATAATTGATGAGCTTATAAATATTCTTCCAGAAAAATATAGTATTTTTTCAAAATCTTGTTATGATATTTTTGATAAAGAATGTGGAAGTAAAGATATTTATTCTTGGGCAGAAGATAAAAATATGATTTATATATGCGGTGTCGCTACTGATTATTGTGTAAAAGCTGCAGTACTTGGAATATTAAATAATAAATTATGTAATTCAGTTTTTGTTGTTTCAAACGCGATCTGTGGTATAAATAAAGAGACAACGGAAAAAGCGATAGTTGAAATGAAAACAGCAGGTGCAATGTTTACAAAACTGTATTTTAAAGAGTATGATAAATGATTTTATAAGTAAACAGGATTTTACTGAAGAATTTAATATTCCTGAAATTGAAGTTATAGAATATATTAAGGCTTCGAAAAAAGGAGATATTAAATCGAGGAATACGTTAATTAAAAAATACATGCTATTGATTATTAAGTTTGCAAAGATATACGGTAATAGTGAACAAGAGATAAATGATTTAGTAGGAGAAGGAGTAATAGGAATAATCAATGCAATAAATAAGTTTAATAATGAAAAAGATAGTTCTTTTATGACATATGCTTATTTTTGGGTGCGGAGGGAAATGATAAGATATATAATTAATAAAAGGTCGTTAATAAGAATTCCGGTACATATGGCTGAAAGAATTTATAAATATAAGAAAATAGTAGAAAAATATAAAAATCAATATGATTCTATTCCAAATAGGGAATATATAGCTAAAAATATGAAGTTAAAATTAAAGGAAGTTGAGCATATTGAAAAATCATTATATACTGTTTGTTCAATAAATAAAGTAGTTGGTGATGATCTAGATACTGAATTAATTAATTTTATAGTTATTGATAATAATAATGATATATACGACACTGATGTTTTACTTTCGTTTATAACAGATCTTAAAAAAAGAAGTATTTTTAAATCACGGTTTGGGCTAATAGATAAATCTCCAAAGACTTTAGAAGAGGTTGGTTTAGAATATAATATTACCGGAGAAAGAGTCAGACAAATAGAGAACGAGTGTATTAAACAAATACGAAGAAGATTAATTGAGAAAGGGTATGCTGAAGAGCTACATAATCTTATTGTGAGTTAATAATGGATATTGATAAATATTTAGCAAAATTAATAAAAAGTGATATTGGTTGGACATTTATATTATTTGGAATAATATTCTTATGTATAGTTATATCGTCTTGTCTTTTTGATTTTTTAGTAATGATATTTAGCTGGATCAATATAGATGGTTGGTCAATTAAATCAATAGTAAGAATCGGATTAATCAGTTTATGGTTTTTATTTTTTTTAATTGGCAGTATTTTTGTAATAGATTAAGTATAAAGGAGAAGAAAATGAAGATCATTGAAGCATTAAAAAAGACTAAGGAACTTCAGAAAAAGGCGGATGATTTAAAAGAAAAGATTTGTAATAACTGTTCTATATCTTCGGTTGATACGCCGTTGTATGAAGATCAATCTAAACAAATTTCTGAATGGTTACAAGCACATTCAGACGTTTTAAAGGAAAAACTGAGATTACAAATTGCTATTCAAAAAACTAATATTGAAACATTTGTTGATATTGAAATTGGAGGAAAAACGATATCTAAATCTATAGCTGAATGGATTCATAGAAGACGTGATCTATCAAAACAGGAGAAGAGATGTTGGGCGGTATTGACTGATCGTGGAATTATAGAGGGAATATCAAATACTCCTTCTGGTGGTAAGATTGAAATTAAAATTCAGAGATTTTATGATCCGAAGAAGAAAGACGAGATGATCTCACTTTTCGATAGTGAACCATATGCTATTGATTCTAAATTAGAAATAGTTAATGCCATTACTGATTTAACTGAATAAATAAATAGTTCTTTGATAACACGACAAACAGAGATAAAAACTAGTAAAATGAAGCGGTCCTCGTCGATAAGAGGAGCAGATAATCGACAAATGGTATGTCTCCACAACATTATTGTGGCATTCTAGGTTCAAATCCTAGTTATCTAACAGCTCACCCAAAATGAGTAAGTTAAATAATAAAGATAGCAAGTATTAAGTGGATAAGATAGTAAGTATCAATTAGCTTTAAGGTAGTAAGTAGTAAGATAATAAGATAGGATCTCGAAGTTTTATACTGAGAGAATATCCTGAAAAAAGTTAATATTTCTTCTTTTGTATCTAGGAACTTTTCAGGCTTCCTGTTTGGGCGTGGTCTTTTTAAAATATATTCTAGTTTAGTAAGTTAGGTTAATATGCCAGTTGCCTCCTTCTTATAACTAGAATATGAGATGGAAATACGGGCAAAACAATTATTGTAATCTGATGGGGATTTACTCATTGCCCGTATTCTATCTTATTAAAGGTGTTAATATGAAATATACATATAATCAAGCTATGAATATTATTCAGCATATAGTTGATAATAATTATCAATTGTCTGAATGGGAAGATGATTTTATTTCCAGTATTATTGAACGTGAAAAGGATCTTACTGTTAAACAGAGTGAATGTCTTGAAAAATTATATGAAAAAAGTAAATAGTTTAGTTTTGAAGCGAAATAAAAAAATAAACAATAATATATTAATAAATTGTCCTATTCATGGAATGAGTAAGACATATGATTTATTTAAACTAGATAATATAAAGGGTATTGGATGTTCAAAGTGTTTTTCAAACGTAGAATCGATGGAGGTGAAAGATGAGAATTATAGAAGAAATTAATAAAATTATTGTAACTTTTTGTTTTTGTATTTCCTTGTTTATAATATTTAAGACTGCAGTTAATGAATATTATGCCGGTAAAGAAGTATTAAATGTTTTTATTGCTGGTGTATTAATGTATTTTAGTAGAAAATTGGATGATTAAAAGTCTGTGGGTACAGGCGACAAAATGAATGGCGCACGGTATTCAGGCACCTCCCAGTAAAAGTGCAATGTTATATCGTGCGTCAATTTAATAAGGAGGAGAGCGATGGGTGATAATGAAAAGAATGCTGGTGCATTTGTAGAATCGTTAATGCGGAATAATAAGAAGATCAGAGATGATCGTGCTCAAGCAATATCTGAAGATACTGAATTAATTTATAAGAGAACAATTGAGGATCTTGAATTAAACATTAAGAAAATGAAGAGAGAGCAAGAAAATATGCTTGATTTATCTCCAACTACAGCACAGAGTTTAGTATTGGCTAGTGATTTTGATTCCGCAGATTATGTTAGTAAGGATGTAACGCTTGGTGTAAAAATACGAAATGAGCAAATAAGATTAGAGATTGCAAAAAATAGATATGAATATCTATTTGGAGGTAAATAATATGGGTGGTGGAACATATTCTGTTATGGGAAGAACAGATAGGGCTATTTCTTCTGGGTATTATGATGGGTCTAATGATGATATTTTTAAGAATAGAAGATTATCGAATGGAATGAATCCGAATGGAATAAAGATCAGAGAATCTAGAGATTCAAAAGAGCATCCTAATAGTTTGTCAATTATATTAGCTTTAGATGTAACTGGATCTATGGGTCAAATACCTAATCTTTTAGTTAAAGATGGGCTGCCAAACATTATGAATGGAATCTTTAAAGCTGGAATTAAAGATCCACAGATTTTATTTTTGGGAATCGGAGATCATACTTGTGATCGTGCTCCTCTTCAAGTAGGTCAGTTTGAATCTAATGATGAGTTATTAGATAAGTGGTTGACTGATATTTTTCTTGAATCTGGCGGTGGAGGAAATAACGGCGAGAGTTATTTATTAGCTTGGTATTTTGCTGCTAAACATACAGATATTGATTGTTTTGAGAAAAGAGGAAAGAAGGGTTATTTATTTACAATAGGTGATGAACCTGTTCTTAAGTCTATTTCAAAGGAAACATTAAAACAGTTAATGGGAGATGGTGAGTATCGTAATTATACATGCTATGAATTACTTGAAGAAGCAAGAAAAAAATATGAAGTATATCACATTCATATTCGTGAAACATATACTGGTTCTTTTGATTCGACAATTAATGATTGGAAAGAGATTCTCGGAGATAATTTAATAGTTTTGCAGAGTCATAAAACATTAGCTAAAGTGATAACAGATATTATTAGTAATAACAATAATAAAAGTTCTGTTATTTCAGATTCTGATCAGACTGAAATGTTATGATAATTAGAGATAAAATTGTTTTAGGATTAGGTTTTGGAGATGAAGGCAAAGGTTTAGTTACAGATTATCTTTGTCTTCATCATCCTGATTCTTTGGTTATTCGATTTTCGGGTGGACAGAATTGTGGTCATACTGTTGTAGATGGTGAGTTTAACCATGTTTTTAGTAATTTTGGATCTGGGTCGTATAGAAATATTCCTACATATTGGTCTAAATATTGTACTGTTGATCCTGTTGGAATAATCAATGAATTAAAAATTCTGAAAGATAAA
>Ga0272441_10010830_pt1 | contig 13683 bp, 12 predicted proteins | sample SSMProp6N_FD_193582 | JGI IMG/M metagenome (GOLD analysis project Ga0272441, IMG submission 193582) | Marine sediment archaeal communities from Little Sippewissett salt marsh, Falmouth, MA, United States - SSM-Prop-6N | ecosystem: Environmental > Aquatic > Marine > Wetlands > Sediment ... | reverse complement strand
CTCCTTTCAATTTGGGCGGTTCATTTTATGGGGGCATATTTCATTAGCAGATTCTGGTAGAGGGATTATCTGCTGGAGGACGTTTCCTGCACCCCCTGGGTAGAGGGCATATCCTTTGCCGTGAGGGCCTGTAGGCAAGCCCACATGTCTCAAGGCACAGGGAAACATGGCTCTCGGGAGTTCCTGAGATATTACCAAATACTCTTCTGATAACACCAGTTGAAGATCTGATATGCATGGTTTCCCCCCGCGTGTTTGAAAAGGCACTTCCCCTGAATATTTATAATTGACTAATCTTTCACAATTGTCAAATTAAATATTCAGGAATGACGAGTATACACAGACAAGGTTGACAGGAAGCCTTGATGCCGCAGGCATTGCAGGGATCTGCAACTCCCTTTATTGTAATTACGGAAAGACCATTAAGGGGGCTTGACAAATACCCTGAAGCAGTATAAAGTATGACGCATTAAATTCAGAATATTTATTCTATTTCAAGAAAGAGAGGTGTGTTCCCATGAAGAAAAGTTCCATCCTTCGGAGCTGTTATTTCTATTTCTGGTTTAGCGAATGCGGGGACTCACCTGAGGTGGTCGGCGCTTAGAGCTGCTTGACCAGAAAGAACTCAGGCCGGGTACCCGCAAAAGGGTACCCGGCCTTTTTTTATTCAGGCAAAGAGAGGAGGAGATCGTTATGGATGAAGGAAGGTTTTTCTGGCCCCAGGGGGGCGAATCCTTTGATTCAGATCTTCCTGTAGCGGGTTTCAGGTATTCTCCATGTTTTTCAGGATCAAGGCCTGGAGTTCTGGAACAAGGGGAATTTGTGAGAAGTGAATCAGTGCCACACTGGTGGCGTTACTGAAGAGAGACTTTAAGTTTCTTTAAACTTTTACAAAATTAAAAGGAGGAGTTTGAAATGACAAAGAAAGCCAAAAAGAACAGTACCAGGAATAGTGATCATAAGATAATCAGGGATGAGCTTACGCTTAACGATAACACTCCCAAGGTTCTTCCCTGTCTGAGATAGTCCTGATCCTGATAACTGACAGGAGCTGTCGGGGCCATGTCCCTTCCTGTTTTGAGGAGTGGTTTTACTTACTTCTGGTTACGAGCATTCCTCCGGGCTTCCGACAGCTTTTTCCTTTTTGACTTGGGCTGATCATTTCGTCAGGGACGATCCATGGCTCGGAGGGTTCCCCTGTTAAATGAATAGCTTTCAAAGCCAGCAACAGGGCTTTTGAGATGGCGAAAGGGTATTTGCTGTTTTTGCGAAGGGTCTCTATTTTCTATCTCGGGAAGAAGAGGAACTGCTAAGGTGAAGTAACATTTTTCAAAGAAAGGTTGACTTCCTGGGAGAATGGTGTAAAATACCAAAAACGATTTGAACTCATCTTGAATTCAACCTGCATACAAGCTATTCCAAAGTGGTTTTCGACTGACCTTGGATGTGAACAGGGAGATGTGTTGAAAGAAAATCGTAAAAGTTGCAAATTACGCTCATATCGGTACTTAAGGTACCTTTGAGATGAAGGTTTCCCCCTTCAAGAATAGGGTTTGAGGATTTTCAAAGAGGTTATATCCAGAAGGTTCATACTTCACTCCCCGGAAGAAGTATATATCTGCCTCCTGGAGCAGAGTTTCCCCCTTTTCCGCCTGACGGACAATAACCTCTTTTCCTCTGCCCTTACATTTTTCCCTAATTTCATTCTGTCTCCCTTCAGGTATCATAAAATCTCTGTATCCCCTGGGTTTTTCTTGGTTTTACCAATCGACATAATGTTCTGTTACTACAATGACATTCCATCTTGACATTATTACCGCACGAGGGTAAGATTCGATTATCAAGGACCTTGAAAAAATATTCAGAACATTCTTGTCTTTATTTTTGTCCTGCTGCTTTCGCTTCCGGGCAACAGGACCTTTCCCCCAAGCAATAGAAGCTGGATATCCAGGCAGGGATAAGAGGATATTGTCAGAAGAAGGAACATTTCCCCTTTTGACTGAGTTCCCCCGGTGATCCCGCATCATTTTGTTTTTCTGGCGATGCCTCTTATTACCCTGGATCCAGGAAGCCCTGTTCGATCTCTTCATGAGGCTGCTTCCCCGGCCTCTAACACTCCTTAGAGAAGTAGTGGATCCTGTTACCCCCTTTAACAGGATCCCGGCTTTATAGGAATTTACTCCAGAGCCTGAGGTTCCGCGACCTCAGGCATTTTTTTTGTTTTCAGGATCCATGGGAACAGGGATATCTTATGGAAATAGGGGTTTCAGGAAAGAAAAAGGCCCGGGGCTATCGCCCCGGGCCCTGATGTTAATTCGAGGGTTAACTTAGAGGGAAATAGCCTCTACGGGGCATACGGAAACGCAGGCGCCGCATTCAACACATTTGGCATCTTCAACTTCTGCCTTGCCGTCCACCATGGAAATAGCCTCTACAGGGCAGGTTCCTACGCAGCTCTCGCAACCAACACAGGTATCCTTATCGATCTTTGCAGCCATTGTATTGACCTCCTAAAGAAAATTTTAACTTGAAATAAATATCCACGATCAATCGGATTATACAATATGCATCTTTTTGCCGCAACTTCACAGGTTGTAAGCCTTTGGGCCCCTCCTGGAACAACTTCCCATTCAAAAGGATCCAACTGAGAAACGTGAAATGAATAAAGAAATTATTACCCGTAGAGTCCTTTTTAAAGAGATCTCGAAGAGGCTCTACTTCCCTTCTTCTCCAAGGACAGTTTCTACAATAGTCTCTGCCGCAAAAGGGAGAGCCGCTTTCTGGGCGTTGGATCTCATGGTCTCGAGTATCTGGGGGGTGTAATACAGTTTGTTAATTACTTCAAGGAGCTCTATCTCTGAGTTGGCCATGATACCCGCTCCCTTTTCCTCCACGTGGTCTGCGTTGTAGCTTTCCTGGTAATGAAGAGATCTTAACATCAGCAGAGGAGTTCCAATAGCGAAAGCCTCACTTATCGTAAGAGTTCCGGGCTTGGTGACCACCATGTCCGATATGCTCATGATCTCATGGATATTTTCCATGAAACCGTATCTCTGGATAGTGATACGGTCATTGGATTTATAACGGGCCAGCCTTTGGAAAAGCTCCATATTATTACCTGTCACAACGAGAAGATTCATTTCCAGATCAGTCATGAATATCTTGTCCAGTATCCTGAGGACGATACTGTCTGATATTGAACTGGTCAGGAAAAGGAGGGTGAAACTGGTCTTATCAAGGCTGTTCTTCCAGAAAAGATCTTCTTCGCTGTCCAGTTCCCTGAACCTTCTGCGAACAGGGATACCTGACATTACGATATCCTCCTGGTCTACCCCCAGGCCAAGCAGATTCTGCCTGACCCTGTCGCCTGCCACAAAGTATTTATCCACATGGGGCTGGAAACACCTCTTGTGAAAACCGTAATCCGTTATCACTGAATAGATCCTGCCCCTGTACAGGTCTTTCTCCCTGAAACACGAAAGGACATAGGCAGGCAGGAAATGGGTGCAGATGGAAAGACTGGATGGGTTGTCTTCAAGATATTTCCCAACACCGGCTACCATGGCAGGGTCAAAATCTGAGAGGAAGTTCTGCAGGGCCATGGAGGCAGGTTCCTGGTCCGTTATATTCGGCATACCCTTAAGGATCTTGTATGCCTGCCTGCTGAAAGGGCTTGTGTGTCTGGCCGGGTTGTATCGAAAAAGGGAATTTGAAAGAGATGCCATATCAATAAGTACGTTGGGGACCTCCCTCGATTCAAGAGCCTCCCTGATCGCACATGCTGCCGAACGGTGTCCTTCTCCTGCGGTTATATAGAACAAGTTGAAAGGATCCATGCCTTCTCCTCTGGATATGGATGTGTTCTCCTTTTTCTTCGTTTCATTAGAGCCATGAGGTCAGCTTCATTATAATACGATTATTGAAGATCAGGAAAAACCGAAAACTCTGAACCATGTAGGGCTACTGGAAGGCATGAGGCACTGAAGGGCTTCTCTGTCTCTGGAAGTGCATCCTTTCTGGAATAGAAAAAGACAGGGAGTCCTTCAGGGAAACCCTGTCTTTATAGTTGAAGATAGCCTGTTAACCTTCCTGAAAGCTCAGCTCTTCTTTTGCAGATGAGCGCCTGGTAAAGAAAAGCAAGACCAATATAAGGATCGTGGCCCCCAGTTTAACAGTATTGTCAGGAAGGAATGCTGCGATAGATGTGGCAAGGAAGATCATGCGGAAAAGAGAATTCAGCTTTGTGAATATCCATCCCTGAAGGGCCGAAGCTAATCCTATGACCCCCACAAAGGCCGAGACCACGAGGATCGCCAGGTTTAAGAAGGTTGCATTTTCCAGAAGGATAACCGGTGAATATATGAAAGCGTAAGGTATAAGGTAGGCTACCAGAGCTATCCTTGTGGCGTTAAAACCTGTTTGACTGGGATTTCCTCCCGCTATCCCGGCGCCTGTGAATGCAGCAAGACAAACGGGCGGAGTGAGATCAGCCATGATCCCGAAATAGAATACGAACAGATGGGCTGCCAGAGGCAACACATTCATCTTGATCAGGGCCGGCGCTATCATGGTGCTCGTGACGATGTAATTTGCAGTGGTGGGTAATCCCATACCCAGGACCAGGCAGGCTATCATCCCCATTATGAGAGTTGGCAGAAGTCTTCCACCAGCTATGTCGATGATATTGTTTGAAATGGTCAGCCCCAGGGCGGTCAATGAAGAAGTACCTACCACGAAACCAACCAGGGCACATGCCAGGGCTACTCCCAGTGCGCTCCTCGCCCCTTCCTCCATCGCCTCGCAGACAGCCCTTATCCCCATCCTTGTATGACTCTTGAACTGAGAGATGGCAAGAGCGGAAAGGATACCCCAGAAAGCGGCCGAAAGAGGAGTATATTTTCGTAGAAGGAGGGTTATTATAACAATCAGGGGTATGAAAAGATGACCATCCTTCTTCATGACTTCCTTAACCCTTGGCAGCTCATTCCTTGGCAGTCCTTCGAGTTTCTTGTCCTTTGCCCGCAGGTGGACTGCGATGAACAATGCCGAATAATAGAGTATGGCTGGTATGATGGCTGCAGCAGCTATCCTGAGGTAGGAGATACCCAGAAACTCACTCATTATGAATGCGCCTGCCCCCATGATGGGGGGCATGAACTGTCCTCCCGTGGATGCACATGCCTCAACTGCCCCTGCAAATTCCGGCTTGTAACCGACACGCTTCATCAGGGGGATGGTAAAGGCTCCTGTGGTAGCCACATTCGCCACTGAAGAGCCGTTGATGGTTCCCAGCATTCCCGAAGCCACAATGGCCACCTTGGCAGGACCTCCTGGAGAGTGTCCGGCCACGGCCAGGGCGAGTTCGTTGAAGAACCTGGCCCCTCCGCTTTTGCTGAGGAAGGCTCCGAAAAGGATGAACATAAAGACAAAAGTGCTTGATACACCCAGGGCGACCCCGAAGATCCCCTCCTGGGTCAGGTACATGTGCTGGATTATCCTGTTGATGGAATAGCCCCTGTGCATGAACATCTCCGGCATATACCGTCCGAAATAGCAGTAGAGGAGGAAGAGGATGCTGAGGCAGGGAAGGACCTTGCCCACCACTCTCCTTCCAGCCTCAAGGACCAGGATAATGGACATTATGCCGAGCCAGACTTCGTAGGACTGGACCCTTGCCCCTCTTTCGGCGATGTCATTGAAAAAGAGGGCGATATATCCTATGCAGATCCCGGCAAGAATTGCCAGGATCCAGTCATACCAGGGCGTAAATCTTTTTGAACCACCCATTCTCGATGGGTATAGCAGGAAAACAGCCGTAATAGCAAAGGTCAGATGTACGGCCCGGTGTATGGAAGTTGGCAAAAGCCCCACTCCTGCCGTGTACATATGGAAGCATGACATGCCGATCAGGAGAAAGGATACTATCCTTGCCTGCCAGCCGCTGAGCCTCCGGTACCTGCTTTCCACATCATACTGTTCCACCAGTTCCTGGATGTTCTCCTCACCCTGATCCATGACCAGGGATCCCCGTTTTTCCTCCATTAATTTTTCCCCCCAAAGACCGGTAAAGACAAAAGGAAGGGGTAGAGCTTCCGCTTCTACCCCTTCGATGGGATATCAGATCAGTTGCAAAGTCCCATTTCCTTGTAGTATTTCTCTGCACCTTCGTGAAGAGGAACCAGTATATACTTGATGTTCTCCTGGGTCATGGTCTCCATTTTGGCCCTTACGGCAAGAAGGTCTTCCTTGTTCTCGAAGAGCTGTTTGGTCATGTTGTAGACAAGTTCAGGGTCCGTACCCTCATGAATGGCTATGATGTTCCAGCTTGCATAGGTCTTGACCGGCTCTGTCTGACCCTTGTAGTAATTTGCTGGAATATCGAAGGGTACCCAGTATGGTGTTTCCTCTATGACCTTGTCCATTACATCCTGGGGCACATCGATGAAATTCACCAGTCCCAGGGTGGTCACTTCAACAACACCGGCCATTCCAAGGGATCCAACCATGACCGCGGCGTCTATCCTCTTGTCACTGAAAGCCTTGGCGGTATCGCCGACGCCAAGGTTCTCAGCCTTGATATCCTTGTCAGGATCTATGCCTGCTGCCTTTAATATCTGTCTGGCGGTAACTTCTGTTCCACTTGCCACTGCTCCGATGGACACCCTTTTACCCTTGAAATCAGCCAGGGTCTTTATGCCGCTCCCCTTGGCGACCATAAGCTGGGTAGGTTCAGGGTACAGGGGTACCATGGCACGGATGTAGCCCTGGGGATTGCCATCATACTTCCCCTTGCCAAGGTAGGCATAATAATAGAGCCCGTCCATGAACGCTGCGTCAGCCTCGCCGCTCCCCATGAGCTCGATGTTGTTCACTGTGCCTCCTGTGGACTGGGCGCTGGCCTTGATACCCTCCAGGTTGTCATTCCATATCTTGGCCATGGTAGCACCCAGAGGATAATAGGAACCACCGGTGCTCCCCGTACCTATGTTGACGAAAGTTACAGCTCCGGCAGCACAGGTGAACAGGACAATTGAAGCCACTGCGATCAGTGTTACTGTAAAACCTCTTTTAAACATAAATTTCCCCCCTAAAGAAGTAGATGAACTTGCGTTTATGAGTTTAAACACAAATAGAGCTAAATACAAGTAATTTTTATATAAAATTCAGAAAAGTCATACAGGGTATGGTGTTGTCAGGCATTCATTGCTGTGTCTATGGCTCATAATGAAATGATATCCGGGAAACAATATCCTCTCAGGGAGCTTTTAAGCATTAAAGATGCTTAATCATTAGAGGTTGCTGTTTATGTATAATTAACGGGAATCAACAGGAATTTTCAAGGAGGAGAAACTTATGCTTCCAATGGTCTTCATTTCAACCAATATTCCTGATGCAGGAATAGACATGCTTTTGGGAAAGGCTAATTTTGAGGTCTGGAGAGATGTGCCCCCGCCGAGGAGGAAGTATTTTCTCCAGAAAGTAGCCAATGCAGATGGAGTGATAGCTATTCCCGGTGCTACCACCTGTATGGACAAAGAAGCTATCGATGTCGGGAAGAAACTTAAGATCATAAGCAGTTACAGCGTGGGATACGATCATATCGATGTGGAATATGCCACCAGCAGGGGAATAATGGTCACAAACACTCCTGGTGTCCTCACCGATGCAACAGCGGATATGGCCTTTGGCCTTCTCCTTATGGCTGCGAGAAGGATGAGCGAGGGGGAGCGGCTTATGAGGTCCGGAAAATGGCGTTACTGGGGTCCAAGGATGCTCCTGGGCCAGCAGGTATCCGGTTCTTCCCTGGGTATAGTCGGCCTTGGCAGGATCGGAACTGCCATGGCAAGAAGGGCTAAGGGTTTTGGTATGGACCTGTACTATACCGGCAGTTCCAGGAAGGAAGACCTTGAAAAGGAACTGGGGATAAAATATCTTCCCTTCCATGAACTGTTGAAGACCTGTGATTTCATCTCCCTTCACTGCCCTTTGAACTCGGAGACCGAAGGCCTGATCGGTGAAGCAGAATTGAAAATGATGAAATCCTCCGCTATTCTTGTCAACACCTCCAGGGGCAGGGTTGTGGACCAGAGAGCCCTTACCAGGGCCTTGCAGGAAGAGTGGATAGCCGGAGCCGGTATTGATGTCTTCGAAAAGGAACCCATTGCGAAGGACGATCCTCTTCTCAAGCTTCCCAACGTGGCAATGACCCCCCACCTTGGAAGTGCCAGTGTCAGGACCAGGGAGGATATGGCTACCATGGCCGCGGGCAATCTCCTGGCTGGTCTTGAAGGAAAGCGGCCTCCGAACCTTTTGAACCCATCTGTATGGGAGGATCGGACCTAAATGTCCGACCAGGAGTTTCAAAGTATATCCTTGACTTGTTTCTGTGAGAGTTATATGATTCCCGAAATCGAACCAACTATCCTTAGGGACTAAATGAAAGGACATTTCCATGAGAGGCAGAGATTGTTACAGGGATCCTTTTTTCAGGATATTCCTCTTTATCAGCGGCCAGTGGAACCTTTTCCGCTGGTCGGGATTTCTCATGGAAAAAGAACTTTCGGTCCGTATTTATCCGATCTTTCCTGACCAGTAAAGATCGATCCGTGGAAAATACCCTATTTAACAAGGCCGGAAGCTGTTTCAGAAAGCTCCGGCCTTTTTCCTGCCCTTTTTGCGGGTAACCAGGGATCAAGGATCGTCCAGCGGATCTTCAAGGCCGGAGCCTTCTATGAAGGTATCCGGCCTTGTTTATCAGGTGCAGGGGAGTCGAGAATATGAGAAAACATGAAAGTGGATCTGCAACATGTCAAAAAAGGCAAGGCTTCTCCCTGGTCCCGAAGACCGAGAGAGAAAAGACAGACATGAAGAAATCAGCTACGGCAATGGTCAACAGGCTGAGGAAGAGAGGGGTAATCCAGGTGGGGACTCCGGGAGATTATCTCCCTTTCAGTTACTGGAACTCCTCTGAAAACCAGCCCAGGGGGATCGATGTTGATATCATAAAAGGTTTCTGCAGTGATAATAAACTGGAGTGCAGGTTTATCAGGACCAGTTGGAAGAGTCTTATGGATGACCTTGATTCAGGAAGATTCGACCTGGCTCTTGGCGGTATAGCCATTACGAAGCAGCGGAGACTCCATGCACTTTTCAGCAATTCCCATTTCAGGACCGGCAAGGCTCCGCTGGTGAGGCGCGATAACTTTTCAGAGTACGAGAAGATCAGTGATATTGACCAGCCCCACGTTAGGGTGATAGTCAATCCGGGAGGAACCAACGAACAGTTCGTGAGGAAAAAGATCAGAAGGGCCAGTATAACAGTTCACAGTGACAACATTACTATCTTTGACAACTTGATCCAGGGGAAGGCAGATGTGATGATCACAGATGCTATAGAGGCCAGGATATGGGAAAAACTCTATCCTGGACTTAAAGCGGTGAATCCGCATAGACCTTTCACTTCTGCAAAACTGGCCTTTCTCTTCGGTCCCGGGGAGAGGGGGTTCAAGAGAATGATCGATGGCTGGATCATGTCAGCCTGTTATTCAGGTTTTATGGGCAAGGTCTTTTTCAGGTGGATAAGTGGGGGAGCTATGGAAACAATAATATAACAACAGGATCCGAGGCTTGACAAAAAGGGTTATGACCTATAACATTGCTCGAAATATGTATTGAAAAATCAGATAATTTATTTCGGTATCTATTATCAGGGAAGGGAGGCAGGCTGTTCCATGACACGGATTGCGGGTAGAGTGAGTGGTAATTCCAACCAGTATTTCGGTTATTACTTTACCAGCGGCCAGTGGCTCTATTATTACGCCAGTGGCCTGTCAATACGTGGAAATCGGATAACGGCTTGCTCATCCTGAGGATACTGGTCTACAAGGAGTAGTTGTATAAAGCGGACAGGATAGTAACATTTCGATCAGCTTTTTCGAGCCGGAACCCGGTTTTCAGGGGTTCCGGCTTTTTTTATTCCAAAGACCAAAGGGAGGTCATTTCGACATGGGAGATCAAAGAGTGATCATAAGAATGCAACAGAACAGTTCCACCAACGACCTGGCAAAACTATTCCACACTCTGGAGAAAAAGGGCTTTATGGCCCGTTATGTTCCCTATCGTGATGACTGCTTCGTAATGGTGGAGGGAAGGGTAGATCGGGATCTTGCCCTTCAGGGTATTCCAGGAGTGGAAGAAGTGATCTCCACAAGTAATCCCTTCCCCCTGGCCAGTCTTGAGCTTACCAATGGCAAGCACAGCACTGTGGAGATCCTGCCTGGCCTGAACATTGGCGGAGGGCACAAGCTGGTAATGGCAGGTCCCTGTGCGGTAGAGAGCAGGGATCAGATATTGGAATGTGCCAGATCAGTAAAGAAAGCCGGAGCCTCCATTCTGAGGGGGGGAGCCTTCAAACCGAGAACCAATCCCTATTCCTTCCAGGGGCTGGGCAGCGAGGGGATCGCCCTCCTCGCCGAAGCACGAAAGATCACCGGGCTTCCAGTGATCAGTGAAGTCATGTCCATGGAGACCATCGAATGGATGATGCCTCATGTGGACATCCTGCAGGTGGGTGCCAGGAACATGCAGAACTTCCCTCTTCTCAAGGCTCTGGGTAAGGTGGATAAACCGGTGATGCTGAAGAGAGGTCCCATGGCAACAGTTGATGAATGGCTGCAGGCGGCAGAATACATCCTGCTGGGAGGGAACAGGAGAGTGATCCTGTGTGAGAGAGGGATAAGAGGGGTGGAGACCAGAACAAGGAATACCCTTGATCTGAACATAGTACCCCTGGTGAAATCTCTCAGCCATCTCCCGGTGGTTGTGGATCCCAGTCATGGTACCGGCATCAGGGAACTTGTGGCTCCCATGAGCCTGGCCGCTCTGGCAGCCGGGGCTGATGGCCTGATAGTGGAGGTCCATCCAAAGCCCGAAGAAGCCCTGAGTGATGGAATGCAGTCACTGACCACTCTTCAATTCTCGGCTCTCATGAAATCCATTGCAAAATTGATGCCGGCTCTTGAAGTCTTCCGGGAAGGAGAAGAACCATGCCATTCCGTGACTGTAATGTAGGAATAGCAGGACTTGGGCTTATTGGAGGCTCCCTTGCGTCCTGTCTCAGGGGTAAAAGGGCATTCAGGCAGGTTATCGGATGGGATCGGGACCCTCTTGTCAGGGAAAGGGCCCTGGAGGAAGGGGTGGTGGACGGTGTCCCTTCATCCCTGGCAGAAATGGCAGAGAAGGCAGAGATCCTTATTCTGGCAGTGCCTATCCGGGAAATGGAAAAGCTCAGTCTCCAGATGGTGTCCCTGAAAGGCAGATCCTCTTTCCGTGCAGTAATGGATGTTGGCAGCACCAAGGAAGAGGTTGGCCGCATTCTGGCAGATATCTGGGGGCAAGACTATGTGGGGGTCCATCCAGTGGCTGGAAGTGAAAAGGGAGGCATTGAAAATGAAGATCCTGCCCTCTTTGAAGGATCCTGTTTCGCAGTTGTTCCCCAGTCCTCCACTTCCGCGGAAGCCTGTGAGGTTGCCCGTTATATTGGAAGGAATATCGGAGCAAAGACCTGCACAATGGAAGCGGGCGAACATGACCGTATCATGGCCTGTGTAAGCCATCTCCCCATTTTCATATCTTCGGCTTTATCTATTCTTGCCAAGGAAGAAGAATCGAAACATGTCCTTCTTTCAAGCCTTATCGGGAGCGGATTTCGGGATACTACAAGGGTTGCTTCCGGCCCATCATGGCTTGCTGCGGACATATGGGGCAGCAACAACAGGAACATGGCTGAAATGCTGGATCGGTTCATTGACATCCTTACCAGGTTCGGTTGCTCCTCACCATCAGAGGTGGAGTTTCTTGCGGAATCTGGAAGGAGAGGAAGGAACAGTCTCATCCCTTCCTCTGAAGGCAGCGGGAGAAAGGGCTCTTTGCCCTTCTCGGCATGAGAGGAGAGATCCAGATGAAGATAATTCAACCTGCACAGAGGATCACTGGAGAGGTCTCTCTTCCGGGAGACAAGTCCATCTCCCATAGGGCTGCTTTCCTGGGGGCTCTTTCCATGGATGGCATTGAGGTCTCCAATTTTTCTCCAGGAGCGGATTGTTCAAGTACCCTGAACTGTCTTGAACAGATCGGTTGCAGTGTGACAAGGGAAGAGGGGGTCGTCAGGGTCAGAAGGGGAGAAGCTTTCGAGGATCCGCAAGGTGTCCTGGATGCAGGCAACTCCGGTACCACGGCTCGCCTTCTATGCGGGCTTGTCTCTGGACAGCCGGGTCTTTTCGGGGTCATATCGGGAGATGAAAGCCTTTCGAGGAGACCTATGGGCAGGGTGGTCCGGCCACTTCAGGCCATGGGAGCCAGGATAGATGGCAGAAATTGTGGAGAAGGGCTTCCCCTGGCGATAAAAGGTACCCTGCTTACGGGAGGCAGATACACCCCTTCTGCTGCAAGTGCCCAGATCAAGACTTCCCTGATCCTGGCAGGACTTTCCTCTTCCAGCAGTACTACGGTGAATGAGCCAAGAAAGACCCGTGATCATACTGAGATAATGCTCTCCCATCTCAAGGTTCCCATCCTGGTCGAGGGATTGAGCGTCACGGTCTTTCCTCATCCTGATATTCCCGGTGGGAGATGGGCCATACCAGGCGATTTTTCCGCTTCGGCTTTCTGGCTGGTGGCGGCTTCAATCCTTCCAGGTTCAGACCTGAACATAAGATCTTCGGGGGTTAATCCCACCAGGACCGGTGCGATGAAGATCCTTAAGAGAATGGGTGCAGATATCAGTCTCCACGGTGAGCATAATTCAGGAGGAGAACCCGTAGCTGATATCCATGTCAAAGCCTCTCCCTTAAAGGGTATAGAGATCGGAGAGGAGGAAATACCTTTCCTGGTGGACGAATTACCGGTAATTGCCGTTGCTGCTACCCAGGCAGAGGGAACCACTGTAGTTAAAGGTGCTTCGGAACTTCGCGTTAAGGAATGTGACAGAATAAGTGCCATGACCGAGGGGCTTGCGGCCCTGGGGGCCCATGTTAAAGAGCTGCCGGATGGTTGGGAGATCTCAGGTCCTGTAGACCTGAGAGGAGGAAAAGTAAAGTCCTTCGGAGATCACAGGATAGCCATGGCCCTCTCTGTAGCGGCTCTGACCGCAGATTCTCCGGTGGAGATAGATGATCCTTCCTGTGTCTCCATTTCATATCCATCCTTTTTTGAAACCCTTGAAGCATTGTCCCTGGAAAGGAGATAAGGGGTAATGGCCAGGGGACATAAAAAGCTGGTGGCCCTTCTGGGCGATCCAGTGGAGCATAGCCTCTCGCCCCTTATGCACAATGCAGCATTCATGCATGAAGGAATAGAGATGCAATACCTGCCTTTCCGGGTGGAGGAAGAAAACCTTGAAAGCGCCCTGGACGGATTAGCAGTGCTCGGTGCTGTGGGTGCGAATATCACCGTACCCCATAAGGAAAAGGCCTTTATATGGGTGCGGAACCTGGACAGGACTGCCGCAATATCCAGGGCTGTTAATACCATCCTTTTCCGGGATGGTTCCTCCATGGGATTCAATACAGATATCTCCGGTGTGGAAACCACTCTGGAAGAGCTTTGCCCTTCATGGCAAAACGCCATGATCCTGGGGGCTGGAGGAGCCGCCAGGGGAGTACTATCAGCCCTGCTGGGCAGGGA
>Ga0272441_10010828_pt1 | contig 13688 bp, 7 predicted proteins | sample SSMProp6N_FD_193582 | JGI IMG/M metagenome (GOLD analysis project Ga0272441, IMG submission 193582) | Marine sediment archaeal communities from Little Sippewissett salt marsh, Falmouth, MA, United States - SSM-Prop-6N | ecosystem: Environmental > Aquatic > Marine > Wetlands > Sediment ... | reverse complement strand
ATTTGACCCATCCCGAAGGCGAGAGGCGACTGATATAACTCAAGGCAGCAACCCATTGGACAGGCTGGAAGCCGTTCGCGAGGTCAAGGTCGGTGTTCTTATTTGATCATCCATACGCAAGGAGTCACCTCTATGTTTGAACCGAAATTGGGCGTCTCGCTTCACTGCATTTCCCGGGAACTTACCCCGGATATGCTTCGGAATGTCTGCGCATCCCGAATCGCCACGCTTGAGATCACACCCACGCTGTTCGACAACGACACGCCTGAAGAGACGAAAGCCATGCTTGTGCAAAGCCTCCGGGAAAGCGACACCCGTGCGGCGTCCGTCCATGCCAGGTTTGGCAACCCGTACGATATGTCAAGCCTGGATGAGGGGATACGGCGGCGGGCCATCGTGGAAACGTGTCTGGCCGTCGACCTGGCATCCGAATTGGACGCGCCGATCGTGGTCCTTCACCTGAGCGCCGAACCGGTGGGCGAACAGGAGCGGGCATTGCGGATCGAGGGTGCGCTACGGGCGCTGAGTGAAATCGAGCCGCATGCGGGAAAGGCCGCTCGGAAGCTCGCGGTCGAACTGCTGCCGCGTTCCTGTCTGGGCAACAGCGTTGAGGAACTTCTCGGGGTACTCGACAGATTCGGGTCGGAGACACTGGGCGTTTGCCTGGACGTGAATCACCTGATGGACGGCTTCTCATCTATCCCGGATGCGGTTCGGACGCTTGGCGGCCGGTTGACCACGCTGCACATGTCGGACTACGACGGCGTTGATGAGAAACACTGGCTGCCAGGCCGGGGTGTCATCTGCTGGGCGTCTTTCATTGCGGCCTTACGGGATATTGGCTACACCGGGCCGTTCAACTACGAGTGCCAGATTGAGGGGGAGACTGCCGGCGAGAAGATCCGCGCGCTGGAGGAGAATTTCGACTGGCTCTCTGCCCTGTAAAACTTTGAGCCAGTAAGGGAAAGAAACCGAGACGATGAGAAAGTGGCAAAAATGGACACTCGGAACGATCGGCGGCGTGGTCGTTGTGATCCTCATCGTCGTCGCCCTGTTCTGGTCTACGCTGAGCATCTTCATGGGCACAGAGAACCTGAGCGGCAAGCCGGAGGCCATCCCCAAACCTGTGGCCCCATCTCAGGTGCCGCTGGCAAAGGGCGATGCCGACTGGGTGTCCTGGCTGGGGGCCAAGGGGGACCGCCGCAGTGGCGCGATGGGAATCATCGTAGATTGGTCCGGGGGGTTGGAGAAGCGCTGGTGTGCGACAATCTCGTGCGGCAATCATACTAACGTCCACCATCCTGTCTTCGTCAGCCAGACCCCTTTTTCCACCACCTCCTCGCCTGTGAGATCGCCCCAGTGCCTGGCATAGGCATCTATCTGCGGCGCATAATGGGCAATTTGCGCCCCGATATCCGTTTCATTCGAAACCGCGTCGGTCTTGTAATCCACAAGCTTCCACCCGCCGGGTACCCGGTAGACCAGATCGATGACGCCCCTTAGGACACCCGGCGTCTTCCCCTCTGCAGGCACAGCAAAGGGAACTTCCGTGTACACGACCGCTGACTGGCGGACTTCTCGCCAGATATCCGAAGCCCGAAACGCGGCAAGCGCGTCCTGTATCTGCCCGCAAAGCAAGGGATCGATTGCCGCGCCCTGTAACGCGCGCCGGATATAGGCGGCTTCATCGGCAGGCAATCGTCCCCGAACGGCCATCTCCAGGACCCGGTGGACCGCACTGCCGTACGCCTTCCCCATCCCGCCTTCCAAAAAAAACATCACCTCGTCATCTGCCGATATCTCCTCGGTAACCGACCTGCGCGTGTAGGTCGGCTGCCGGACGGCCTGCCAGCGTTTCTCCCGAGACGATTGCTGGTCCTCCCAATCCAGCGGCAGGACCTCGGACGCCGGCAGGGGCGGCGCATCGTACGCCGACAGTTCCGGAATGTCGGCCAGAAAAGGATAGAGCGGGGACCACGGCCCCTGGTCGGGCTTGCTGGGGTAACAGGACACAACCAGCAGGTTGCGCGCCCGGGTGGCCGCCACATAAAGCAACCGCAGGCGCTCGGCCTGCAAAAAGCGGTCCTCCTCCGCCGCATCTTCCGCCCACCCTTCCGGCTCCCCAATCGTCTCGGAGGCAAACGCGCCCCTGGGACGGCGCACCGGCATGGACAGGAACGGCGTCTCCCCCGTGCGGGAAACGTGAAATGCCGCCTCCCGCCCCTCCGAAGACGTATCCGCCGGGTCGGCCAGAAACACCACATTCGCCTGCAAGCCCTTGGCCTGATGCAAATTCATCAGCCGCACCACGTCCTGCTGCCCGGCCTCCAGCGTCATCTCCTCAACCTTGTATTCCGGGTCATCGGCCAGCTCGCGCATCTCGGTGACCATCTGCCCCCAGTGCATCCCCCGGTCTTCCCACGCGCGTACCAGGCCCATCAGACGCAGCAAATTGCCGGCCCGCGTCGAGCCCATCTCTCCGGCCGCAGAAAAGGCGGCCACGCCCAGATCCTTCAGCAGCCGCTCAAACGCGGCGGCAGGGGGCGTCTCCTGCAACCAACCGGAAATCCGCTCAAGCCTGCCGAAGGCCGTCGCCAGGCGACCGTGCAGCGCGTCCGGCAGTCCCTCGGGCAGATCGGACAGGTAGCAAAACGACCCGTCGGCCTGACGGTAGGCATAGAGGTCATCATCCCCCAACCCCACAAACGGCCCCCGCAGGTATCCCAGCAGCGGCATCGGATTGTCCGGCATATACACCGCCTCCAGCATCCCCAGAAGCGCCTTCACCTCGTCCGCTTCGCCCAATCTCTCCCCGCCGACAATATCGCAGGCAAGCCCGCGCGCCTCCAGCGCCCGGGCATACGTGGCCAGATATCGCGTGGTGCGGGTAAGGATCATAAAATCCCCCGGCGATACCGGACGCTTCAGAACGGCATCCTCGCCGTCTCCGTTGAGATCCGTCCCTCCCGCCACGGCTGCGGCAATGAAATCGGCAATGCGCGCCGCATCTCGGGCAACGATCTCCCCCCGGTTGTTTCGATAGACTTTCTCAACGGAAACCTTGCGCACACAGTGCCCGTCCAGGCCCTCCGGCCGGTGCTTCAGCAGCCGGCCGAACGCAGACTGGTAGTGCCCCGCCTGGTCCTCAAAAAGCGGCTCGAACGCGCGGTTGAAACCGTCGCACAGGCGCCCCAGTGAGCGAAAACTGGTATTCAGATGCACCACCTTCCCGCCCGTCTCCGCAATCCGCTGGCTCACCAGGCGGAACGTCTCCACGTCGGCGCGGCGGAATCGGTAAATGGACTGCTTGTCATCCCCCACCAGAAACAGGCTGCCCTCGTGAGGGTCCAGCTTGCGCCAGTCCACCTCCTCCGTATCCGCGCCCGTCAGGTAAAACAGCATCTCCGCCTGCACCGGGTCCGTATCCTGAAACTCGTCCACAAAAAGCCGTCGATACCGCCGCTGGAAATACTGCCGTACGCCGGGATGGTCGCGCAGCACGGCCGTTGCCTTCAGCAGCAGATCTTGAAAACTGAGCTTCCCTGCGGCGTGACGTTCCCCGTCGTAATGCCGCATCGCCTCATCCACAAACGTCCGCACGTACCCATACACGTACTGCCGCCACTGTCTGAGAACAGGTTCCAGCGCGTGTGCCTGAAAATCGGGCATCAAAACGTCGCGCAGTTCCCTGGCATATCCCTTCCCCTCTCCCCAGTACGTGACCTTCACCTCCAGCCTGCCCGCCAGCAGCTTCAGGAAGGCCACGCGGTCGCCGTCCGTGCGCAGGCCCCGGTTGGCAGAGAGGTTGCCCGCCCGCCTCAGGGCATCCATAAACGGGTCCGGCCCTTTGGGCAGGTCAGCCGGCACACGCGCCCCGGCCGCTTCGATAAAGGCCATTGCCGCCTCGACGGCAGGCCGCAAATCTGGAAGGTCCGCCACCGTCTCCTTGAGCGCCACATCGCCGAATACACAGCGCTGTCTGAAAAACGTGTACAGGTCCTCCGTGCGCAGCCCGAGTTCCTCCAGCCGGTCCAGACGCGCGTCCCCGTCCACAAAGCGCTGCTGGATAAACCGGTCCCAGATCTCCCGCCTCAACACCGCCTCGTCCCGCTCCTCAATCTCGGCAAAGTCCGGCGCAAGCCGCGCCTCCACCGGCCGCTCCCGAAGCAACCGTCCGCAAAACGAGTGAATCGTGCCGATAAAACACTGGTCAATGCTCTCCAGCGCCCTCTGGATGCGGTCGGCCTCCCTGCCTTCGGCTACCTGCTTCTGGCTGCGCAGCGCGCCGTAGAAACGCCCCCGCATCTCCCCGGCCGCCTTGCGCGTAAAGGTAATGGCGGCCATGTGGTCCACCTCGCCCGCCCCTGCGAGGATGCAATGGACCATACGCCCAATCAGTTCGTGCGTCTTGCCCGCCCCTGCGCCGGCCAGCACCATCATATTGCAGCCGAGATCGTTCTGAATCGCATCCCGCGCCGCCTGATCCTGTAGCGCCTTCTCTGTCGTCGATGCCATCAACAATGCCTTCCTCAGCCGCTGAGCCATTTCCTGAGGCTCTGTATAATCTCAGGCGCAATCCCTTCCGACGCCTCAATCTCCTTCATCCGGCTGGCCAGCCGCTGCTCTCCCGCGCAAAGGCCGTTGTAATCGCAGTACGCGCACGAATCGTCCCGCTGCACGTGAAAGAAGCAGCCCTGCGACACCAGGTCGAACAGCGGCGACAACAAATCGGCAAACGCACTCCGCTCCGGCGGACGGGCGGCAATACGCCGTCCGTACTCCCGGTCGCTCGCAAAAAAATACCCCGACCTCAGCACCCGGTCCGCCTGCCCCCGCGCCTCCAGAATGCGGTTCAGGGCGTATGCGTAAAGCGCCCACTGCAGGTGTATGCCCCCCCTGAGCGCATCCGTCTCGTCGTAAGCCCTTGCCGAGCCGGTCTTATAATCCCATATCTCGTAGCCGTCCGCCCTGCGGTCCACCCGGTCGATGCGCCCCCGCAGCAAGAGCCGCACGCGGTCCGAAAGGTTCAGGCTCACCGCCTCAGCGTGGTCGAACGCCCCCTCCCGGCCAAAACCGAAGCTGACCTCGAACCCGACCGGCTCGGCGCCCTTCCGCCTGGATTCCTCGGCCAGAAAAATCTCTGCCGACCGTGCCAGCCGGCCGCAGTCGTCCCGGTAGGCGGCCTCGTAGGGCGCGGGAATACGTTCCTGAACCTGTGCGATCTTCCGGTCCAGCATCTCCTTGAGCAGCGCGGCGTGCTGCGCGCCATCCGGAGGTTCTCCGCGAACCTTCAGCGTCCGCATAAAATCGCAGAAAAGATCGTGCAGCAACTCGCCGTACTCCAGCGGCGTCAGCCACCGCGTGGGATCGGCTGCCGCCTCGTCCGGCGGCGCTGCGCCAAGCACGTATCTCAGAAAATACCGATACGGGCATGCCGTCAACGTCTCCAACCGGGAAGCGGACAGCACCGTGTTCCCCCCGGCCACATCCAGTTCCGGCGTCTCCCGCCCCAACCACCCGTCAAACCGGGTGAGCGCCGGCTGCGCCCTGGCCAGAACGGCCGCCTGCCCCGCCACCAGCCAGGGAAAACGGACACGCACGGCCGCCTCGAATCCCTCGGTCCTGCGCGCGCCCAGCATCGCCTCCACACCGTCCAGCGCCCGGCCTGGCTCAGGCACGGACGAAACGGTCGGCGCCTCCGCCAGCGATCTCCCCAGTTGCTCGGCCGCCTGCTGGAACAGCGCCGACGGATACGTCTCCCGGCCGTCTACCAGATCCCGGCAGCAGGCCAGAAGCGAGACCTTTCCCCCGGCCATACCCAGCGCGCGCACCAGGCGCCACACCTGCTCACGCGGGCGGGTGCGCTGCAGCGAGAGTTCGCCCGAAAGCGCGGCACGCTCGTCGTCCAGCAGGATCGCATCCTCCGTCGCCCCGCCGGGAAACGCGCCCTCGGCCATCCCCAGCACATAAAGGCGCTTTCGGCCGGTATACCCGGCGCGCTCGAGCGGCGCCACGTAGAGGTGTCCGGGCCTTGCGGCAGACGCCTCCGACCTGTGAGTCGAGACCAGCTCACCCAGCCATTGCGCCAGGCGTTCCACCGAACCTTCCAGGTCCACGCCGTCGGCAAGCTCTCCCAGGCGGTTTTGCAGGGACTCCCGCGACGTGCCGTCCCGATCGTTCCGAACCGGCGCAAACGTGTTCAGAAAGGCCAGTCCCGCCTGTACGACACACGACAGGGTCGTTCTCGGCTCAGGTATCAGCGAGAGAAGACACGCCATCACGCGCCGCGCCTCAAGCAGCCGCGCCCGTTCCGTCTCCAATCGGCCGGGCGGCATGCCGTCTTCCCGCTGCGCCCTGGCACGCCCCTGCAACCCCTCCAGCAGCCGGTCCAACCCCCGCAGATAAAACCCTCGCCCCCGCACAACGCCGCTCTGCTGGAGAAACGTCGCCAGGTGATAGGGCGCCAGCGTATCCCCCGCCTCCAGCGCATCCCCGAACCGGAGCAGTCCCGCCCGACACAGACCGATCAACTCCCCCGCCTCAAACCCCGAACCGATCCAGCGGTAAAACCCGGCAAGCGCCTGCCCGGGCCGGGTCAGCGTCACCGGGATGCCTCCGTAAAAGGCGGCGGGCGCATCCAGGCATTCGGCCGCGTCGCAGAGCAACCCCAGGTATGGAGAATCCACGGTATAGGCAATCTCCACCTCGTCCAGCGGCGCCTCCAGTTGCAGGATCTCTCGCAGCGCCCCGCGCACCTCATTCTCCACCCCAACCGCCTGCGCCAGGTCGAGATCCCCGCCGTCTTCGGGAGAAAGCCCCTCTTCCAGCAGCAGCCTTCCACCGGCCGCAATCCGTGCGGGCGCCTCCGGAAACGGGGCATCCGGAAACCGTGCGGCCGCGCAGTGGGACGGCGGCGGGACACCGTAATCTCTGCGCCCAATGCGATACAGCCTGCCTTCCGTCACCGTCCTGACAAACCGGAACGCAAGGCCCGAAAGCGGCGTCTCATCCAGAATCGCATACACCGTGTCGTCGTCTCTACGTTCCGCCTGCAGCGCCTCCGTCGCCCTGGCGTACAGATCGGCATCGTCATAACAACCCGCTTCCGCCAACCGCGCGCTGTATGCCCGGCACAGCGCAGCAAGCAGCCGCACCTTCCCGGGCGCAACGCCGGCCCCCTCAAGAGAATCCTCCCCCACGCCGGCCAACCGCAGGGACTGGACCGTGCGAAAAAAAGACTGCGCCAGTCCCGGGCTCATGGACAGACCCGAAAAATAGCTGTCGGGCATGGCCTGAACCGCCCGCGCCAGCACGTCCTCCAGGTAGAACGCCTCCATATCCTGCGAAACCGGCCGCCGGCCTTCCACGTCAAACTGCGGCCCGGCAAGCTGTCTCGCCAGTGCCGCAGGTGGCGTCATCCGCAGATTCAGGCACGCCTGCCCGGATACGGCCAGCGCGGAAATCAGGTTGTAGCCCACCGTCGCCGTCGGCACAAAAACGACCTTGGTCCGGACCGGGTGGGACCGGCATAGCGCGGCGAGTTGAGCGAGAGGGTAAGGTTTCATAACAGGTCCGGTTCGATGTTTGACACATTGCCGTGGCGTTCTAGTCTTTGATTCGTTCCATCCGATTGCGTAAATTTCTTTCGTTCAATTCCAGGACCAGAGCGCTGTTCATGGGCGGACAGGCCTGCATCCTCTACGAAGCGGCCGAGTTCAGCCGGGACGCTGACCGCTCCCGCAAGTATCACGCAAAGCAAAATGGGGCGAAGATCGCCCCTTTTTTGTCCACGCGAAACGGCACAGAGACGGGCAACCCCCGTCTCCCGTCCTGCGCCCCTCCTACCCGGCTGAGAATGCGCAGCTTGTAGCCATCTCAATCGGCACAGACCCCACCTGCCAGATATCCCTGGCATAATCCTGAATGCTCCGGTCGCTTGAGAACTTACCCATTCGGGCGCAGTTCAAAATGGACATCCGGGTCCACGCGGCGCGGTCTCTGTAGGTGGCCGCCACGCGCTCCTGGCAGGCAATGTAGTCCGCATAGTCGGCCAGTACCATATACGGGTCGCCGGTGTGGAGAAGCGAGTTCATCAGCGGCCGAAACAAATCGGGGGTCGACGGGCAGAAAAAACCGCTGTCGATCATGTCGATGGCCTGCTTCAGCTCCGGGTTGTCGTGGTAATGCTGCCAGGGATCGTAGCCCGATGCCTTCATTGCCTGGATTTCCTCCACATCCAGACCAAAGATGAAGATGTTTTCCCTGCCTACCTCCTCCATAATCTCGATATTCGCCCCGTCCAGCGTGCCGATGGTCAGCGCCCCGTTCAGCGCAAACTTCATGTTCCCGGTGCCGGATGCCTCCAGCCCTGCGGTGGAAAGCTGCTCGGAAAGCTCTGCGGCGGGGATGATCTTCTCCGCCAGAGAAACCCCGTAGTTCTCCAAAAAGACCACCTTCAGCCGGTCGCCAACGTCGGCATCCCGGTTCACAAAATCCCCGATGGCGTTGACCAGCTTGATGATTAGCTTTGCCGTGTAGTAGCCTGGCGCCGCCTTGCCGCCGAAAAGGATGGTCCTGGGCACAAAATTGCCCCCGGGATTTGCCCGAATGCGGTTATAGAGCGTGATCGCGTTCAGCGCGTTCAGAAGCTGGCGCTTGTACTCGTGGATGCGCTTCACCTGACAGTCGAACATCGAGTCCAGGTTCACCTCAACGTGATTGTGTTTCAGCATGTAGTCGGCCAGCCGTTCCTTGTTGGCGCGCTTGGCCGCCTCCCACTCGCGCTGCAGCCCGGCGTCTTCGGCCAGCGGAACAAGCTGTTCGAGTTCGCAGAGATGCCTTGCCCAACCGTCGCCAATCCGGCTCGTAATCAGCCCCGAAAGGCCCGGATTGCTCTTGGCCAGCCACCGGCGCTGCGTAATGCCGTTGGTCACGTTCTTGAATTTGCCGGGCCACATCTCGTAGAAATCCCTGAACACCCGTTCCTTCAAAATCTTCGAGTGGAGTTCCGCCACGCCGTTCACCGAATGGCTGCCCACAATCGCCAGATGGGCCATGCGGACCTTCTTGTCCTCCCCCTCCTCAAAAATCGACATCCGTCGCAGCCGCTCGATGTCTCCGGGATGCCGGTGGGCCACCTCCTCCAGAAACCGGCGGTTGATCTCGTAGATGATCTGCATATGGCGAGGCAGCACGTATGCCATCAGGCCGACAGACCACGCCTCCAGCGCCTCCGGGAGCACGGTGTGGTTGGTATAGGCAAATGTCCCGGTCGTAATCTCCCATGCGTCATCCCATGCCATCTCCACCTCATCCATAAGCATACGCATCATCTCAGGGATGGCAATGGCCGGGTGGGTGTCGTTGAGCTGGATGGCGTTTTTATCGGTAAACCCGGCCATCGAGTCGTGCGTTTTCAGGTAGCGATGGAGGATGTCCTGAAGGCTGGCGGATACGAAAAAGTACTGCTGCTTCAGCCGAAGTTCCTTTCCCACAAAAAAATTATCGTTCGGGTAGAGCACGCGGGAAATCGTCTCGGTCTGGCTCTTGTCCTCCACGGCCCTGGCGTAGTCCCCGTGGTTGAACCAGTCCAGGTCGAATTCCCGCGTGGATTTGGCCGACCACAGCCGCAGCGTATTCACGGTGTTGTTCTTGTAGCCCGGCACGGGGGTATCGTAGGCCATGGCCATCACGTCCTTGGTGTCCACCCATCTGTACCGCAGCGCCCCAATCGGATCCGGGTACTCCAGGACCCGGCCGTAGAACTTCACAGGGTACAGGAACTCCGGCCGCTCAATCTCCCAGGGATTGCCGTAGCGCAGCCAGTGATCCGGCGTCTCCTCCTGGAACCCGTCCCGAATGTGCTGAAAAAAGATGCCGTACTCGTAGCGGATGCCATAGCCGTAGGCCGGCAGCTCCAGCGTGGCCATCGAGTCCAGAAAACACGCCGCAAGCCTGCCCAGCCCCCCGTTGCCCAGCCCTGCGTCAAATTCCACCTCGCGCAATTCATCCACATCAAACCCCAGCATGCGCAGCGCCTCTTCGGCATTTTTGAACATGCCCAGGTTGATCAGGCTGTTGCCCAGCGTGCGGCCAATCAAGAACTCCAACGACAGGTAGTAGACCCGTTTTACGTCCTGATTGTAGTAGGTCTGCTGGGTCGCCGTCCAGCGCTCCACAAGACGGTCCCTCACGGCAAGGGCCAGGCTCACAAAATAGTCCCGCTGGGTAGCCGAATACTCGTCCTTGGCCAGTGAGAATTCCAGATGCCGGATGAACGCGTCCATGAGCGACTGCACGTCCATCCCCTGGAACCCATGGCGTGATGCCTCAAGCCTTGCCTTCAGCTTCAACTGGTCAGCCATCGTGAATACCCTCTGTGTCTTGGCGACAAGCCTCGAACTGGATGCCTTGTTCTCTTTGCGCCTTTGCGTAAGGCAAGAAACGGCGACGAATTTCCGCTGCGATGTGGTCGTGAGATGCGGATCGCTATCAGGCGGCTTTGGCCTTCCTGGCGGTTTTCTCTCTCTGATGGTGACAGAGCTCTTTCTTGCGGATGCGGAGAGATGCCGGGGTCACCTCAAGAAGCTCGTCCTTTGAAAGATATTCGATCGCTTCGTCCAGAGACAGGTTGATATGTGGGGGCAGTTGTTCATCTTCGCCCGTTGGCGCCGCCCGATGGCCTGTGCCCGGTTTGCGGCGGCACGGGTTGACCACCAGGTCGCCGCCCCGAATGTGCTGACCGATGACCTGTCCGTCGTAGATCACGGTTCCGGGGGGAATGAAAAAGTTCCCCCGCTGTTTCAGGTTGGTAAGCGCATAGGCCGATGCCGGGCCGGTCTCGCTGGAGACAAGCGAACCGGATTCCCGGGTCTCAATCTCGCCGCCGAACGGGCCGTACGCATGAAAAACCGTGTGGAAGATCCCGTTGCCCCGTGTGGCATTGAGGAACGGCTGGCGGAAGCCGAGCATCCCTCTGGTCGGCACGATGTACGTGCTGTGGACAAGCCCGCTGTCCGTATGCCGCACGTTGGTAAGGCGCCCCCGTCTCTTGCCGAGCATTTCGCTGACCGGGCCAATATGCGCGGCAGGAACCTCGACGTAGACCTCCTCAAAGGGCTCCTGCCGTCCTTCTGGGCCGTCGTGGAAGATGACCTCCGGCTGGCTGACCGAGAATTCGTACCCTTCGCGGCGCATCGTTTCGATCAGAATGGCCAGGTGGAGTTCTCCCCGTCCCGATACGACCCATTCACCTGCAGTCTCGGTGTCATCCATGCGCAGGGCAACGTTCTGCTCGAGTTCCTGAATCAGGCGCGCCCGAACCTGGCGGCTGGTGAGGTATTTGCCGTCGCGTCCGGAAAAGGGGCTGGTGTTGACGCCAAAGGTCATGCGCACAATCGGCTGCTCGACCTCGATGCGTGGAAGCGGTCTGGGGTCATCCATATCGGTGATGGTATCGCCAATGCCCGCCTGCTCGATGCCGGACAGGGCCACAATGCTGCCCGCATGAACGGCATCCTGCGCCTCCCGCTTGAGGTTGCGAAACGTGAAAACCTCTCCGATCCGGGCAGACAGCGTCTCGCCCGCCGCGTTGATGTGCGCCACGGGCTGACCAGGCTTGAGCGTTCCGCTGCTCAACCGTCCCACGGCGATCTTTCCCACATAGCTGCTGTAAAGCAGGGTCGTAACCAGAAGCTGTGGCGGACCATCCGCATCCACGTCAGGTGGCGGAATAGAATCGAGGATGGTTTCGAACAGCGGCGACAGATCATCGGCGAGGGCCTCGTGTTCGAGACCCGCACGGCCTTCGATGGCCTGGGTGAAGAGAACCGGGAAGTTGGCCTGCTCGTCTGTTGCGCCAAGTTCCACGAACAGATCGAAGGTCTCGTTGACCACCCAGTCGGGCCGGGCGGCGGGCCGGTCGATCTTGTTGACCACGAGGATGGCCTTGAGGCCTCGCTGCAGGGCGTGCCGGAGGACAAACCGCGTCTGTGGCATCGGGCCTTCAACGGCGTCCACCAGGAGGAGCGCGCCATCGACCATGTTCATGATGCGTTCAACCTCACTCCCAAAGTCGGCATGGCCCGGCGTGTCCACCAGGTTAATCGTGGTCTCTTTATAGACGACTGCGGTGTTCTTGGCCGTAATGGTGATACCGCGCTCCCGCTCCAGATCGTTCGAGTCGAGCACCCGTTCGACGACCTGCTGGTTTTTGCGAAAGACATGGGTCTGTTTGAGCATGCCATCCACCAGCGTTGTCTTGCCGTGGTCGACATGGGCGATGATGGCGATGTTGCGGATGTTTGCAGGCGCGGCAGTCACAAAGTTCTCCTGAAGATGTCGGGTGTCATAGAATTCGGATAGCCTATAAAAATAACAAAAACAGGCCGATTGATGGAAATAAATCCTCTCACAGCAGATCGTGCCATCGCTGCAGCCCTTTGCGACAACCGGTTTTCCGGCAAACAAATACGGCCCTGGAATGGATCTCCAAAGCCATATTTGTGGCAAAAAACAGGGTCAAACCGCGCAGCAAATACCCGCGCTGTCTGCCCGATGCCCCATGCCTACAGCCCGACCGTATCGGTGCGCGCCACCACAGTAGCCATCCCCTGTCCACCGCCCACGCAGAGTGTCGCGAGCCCCAGGCGATACCCCCGGTCGGCCATAATATGCAACAGCGTCACAAGGATGCGCGCCCCGCTGGTTCCCACCGGGTGCCCCAGGGCAATCGCCCCACCGTTGAGGTTCACCTTCTCGGCATCCAGGCCAAGCTGCCGAATCACCGCCAGCGACTGCGCGGCAAACGCCTCGTTGACCTCAATCACATCCATATCCTCAAGCGTCAGCCCGGCCCTGTCCAGTGCGGCCCGCGTCGCAGGCGCCGGCCCCAATCCCATCCGCTCCGGTTGCAGGGCCGCTGACGCCGTCGCCAGAATCTTCGCCATCGGTCGGATGCCCCGCCGGTCAGCCTCATCGGCCGAAAGCAGAATCATCGCAGCCGCCCCGTAGTTGATGCCGGAGGCGTTCCCTGCCGTAACCGTACCGTCCTTTTTAAACGCCGGTTTCAGAGTCGCCAGGATCTCCGCCGTCGTATCCGGTCTGGGAAACTCATCCCCCAGAAACACCAGGGCATCCCCTCTGCGCTGAGGAATCTCCACCGGCACGATCTCGGCCTTGAACCGCCCACCCGCCTGCGCGGCCTTTGTCTTCTCCTGAGAACGTGTGGCAAACGCATCCTGATCCGCCCGGCTGATGCGGAATTCCTCAGCCAGGTTCTCCGCGGTTATGCCCATGTGGTAGCCGGCAACCGGATCTTGCAGGGCATCCCGCAAAATCGCGTCCAGCACCTCCCCGTCCCCCAACGGGTAGCCGCTGCGCGCCTGCGGCAGCAGGTGAGGCGCCCGGCTCATGTTTTCCATCCCCCCCACGGCCACAATCTCCCGTTCGCCCGACGCCACCGAAAGCGCGCCCAGGGCCACGGCCTTCATCCCGGAGGCGCACACCTTATTCACCGTGTAAGCCGGGACGAAAACCGGCATCCCCGCCAGCAGCAGCGCCTGCCGCGCCGGGTTCAGTCCGGTCCCCGCCTGGATGACGTGGCCCATAATAACCTCCTCCACGTCCTCAGGCGTCAGTCCGGCGCGACGCACCGCCTCCTTCAGTACGATCGCACCGAGTTCCGTAAC
>Ga0272441_10010827_pt1 | contig 13688 bp, 13 predicted proteins | sample SSMProp6N_FD_193582 | JGI IMG/M metagenome (GOLD analysis project Ga0272441, IMG submission 193582) | Marine sediment archaeal communities from Little Sippewissett salt marsh, Falmouth, MA, United States - SSM-Prop-6N | ecosystem: Environmental > Aquatic > Marine > Wetlands > Sediment ... | reverse complement strand
TTGCCGCACGCATGGATTGGTGTATAAAATCCTATCAAAATGCCAATCATCCACCCGTTCCAGTATTGGGACATTCTGAAGAAATAAGTGTCAAATCTGGTGAGGGTTTTGGTTTGGATGCGAGCGGCTCCTCTGATCCTGACGGAGATAATCTCAGTTACTTATGGTTTTACTATCCAGAGGCCGGTTCATATAAGAAAGAGATAAAAATTGATGGGGCGGAGAATTCGCATGGAGCTTATGTGAAAGCCCCCAAGGTTGAAAAAAAGGCAACTGCTCATTTTATTTTAAAAGTGACTGATAAAGGCAAACCTCAATTATCAAGATATAGAAGAGTCATAGTAAATATAGTGCCCAACTAAAATAGCACAATCATTAACGGTACAATGAAAATCGGGACAGGCTTGCATTATGTAGAGGGCCTGCCTGGTGTATCTATTATGGCGATAACTTGTCCTGCGGGGATGCCTCTTTTGAATAAAGCGCCTGCCCAACCGGGCAAAGGGTTAAAATGACAATCAGCCAGCAGGCGGACACAGTTTGAATTTTTTTAACGTACAGATGAGTTTAAGTCGCAGCTCACTGCACTCGGCAACTGTATCATCGCACCGGCTTGGTGCACCGAATTTAAACATCCGGGTGCAATCCGCGTGAATATAAATAAGGAGGAACCGATCATATGAAAATCAGTTTTCAAACCGTTCTGCTTCTGGTTGCAGTATTCCTGTCCCATCGAGCGGTCCATGCGACAGGCAGTGACTCGCAGTACAGACTGATCCGGCTTCATTATAACAATACGAGCGGTGAAAAGGGCGTCACCACCTTTGATTACAGCCAGGATGGTAAAATTCAGGCTGCAGTCTGGGAATTGCTGGACGGCAGCCGAAGTTCCCTCAATGATTACTCCTATTCCGATGGAAATCTTGTGAAAAAATACCGTGAGTTCTCTGATTCCCTGACCTCTTCACTCATCTATCATTATAATGAGTCCGGATTGAGGATTGGCGAGACTTTTGAGCGTTCCGATGGTGTTACGGGCCATGTGAAGTACGAGCACGATGATCACGGGAAAGTAATGACAGCGCATTGTGAGGGGATGAACGGATGGTTTTTTGGTACCATTCACTACAGATACAATACAAAGGGTCAGAAGGTATCCGGTGATATTATTCAAAAAACGGAGCAGACAGGGATCATTCATTACACCTATAATAACGAGGGAAATCTGGAAAAGGAGATGTGGGATTTCTCCGGAAAGTGGGGACAAACCTTCATCTATGAATATGATCGTTATCCGGACAGTCCGCCTGTATTGTATACCTCCTCTAATGTCTTCCTTGCCGGATCCGAATACCGTGTCATTCAGGAAGTGTATACTTATTCAGGTGAGACAGGCGGCCCGTCATTTTACGAATACAACAGCGACGGAAAACTGATCACAAAAACATTTGTGCGCTCAGACAGTCTGAAAACAGTAACCCGATATTTATATGACGGTCAGGGCCGTCTGATCAAGTCATACCGGCAAATGTCCAATGGCCTGGTTGTTATCTTTGATTATGAATATGACGCAGCCGGGAATATGATAAAAAGGACGTTTAAACGCTCTGACTCGGCTGCAGGAAGTGAATGGTATGAATATAATCCGGATCGGATATTATCGAAAGCCTGTTATGATCAGGTTGATTTCTGGCTGACCGGGGATATCTGTTTTTCACATAATGATGCAGGGATGCTGACGTCCGGAGCGTTCAAGGGCACTGAAGGTTTCGATGCCAGAATATTTTTTACGTATGATAATAGAAACCGCCTGATAAAAATCCACTGGGATTTTTCATTCGGAAAGACACAGACTTATTTTTTTCAATATGAATGACAGGTGTTTGCTTGATCATTCCGGATTTCATGACACGGGACGATTAAAAGTCTGGCCATTGGTTCGCAGAGAAGCTGCCATATATACGTGAAAATCCAGAGGGGAAAGGATTTATCGCAATACCTGAGCAATAGGAATTCAGCAGCGCTCATCATTGGATATTGGATAATCATAGTACAATTAAAATTACGATATTGAAAAATCTGTTTGCTTATTGGGCGTAAGCCCCATAGAATTTCGTCCTGGATTATAAAATCAATGACGATTGTTGAGTTAATATAATATCGAAATAATCAATAGAAAATTGTTATACTCACCAGACGGATTCTAAATAGGAGGTTCAAATGAAACGTGTTCTGATTAAAATCTTTATTGGTATCAGTATTATGATTATTCTTTCATTTATCTGTACAGTGCTTGTCTATATCCAGTTTTCTTCTATCTCAAAAGGGAATCCCATTCCCGAATATTCAAATGAAAATCCGGCTCTGCTGGTTATCGACATTCAGGAAGGGACAACAGGTGACATTTCAATTTCGGAGGGGCTTAACCAGCAAGCAAATCCTTTCATTCATACTGTAAACCGGATCATCAAGCAAGCCGATTCCCTTCAAATACCCATCCTCTATGTATATCATGAAAATACCTATTGGCTGCTTAACCTGATCACTCAAGGCGTCATGGCCAAAGGTGCTCCAGGAACCGCCATTGACAGCCGAATACGCGTTGTTACAGAAAATATTTTTTCCAAAAACAAAATGGATGCTTTCTCTAATTCAGATTTGGATTCATTCTTCTTAAAACATGAGGTGAACCACTTGTATATGACAGGTTTATCTGCGGCCCAATGTGTCGATCGAACATCCCGGGCTGCCCTGAAACGAGGGTATCATGTTACAGTGATCCGGGATGCTGTCATTGCTGAAACAGTCGCCAGAAAAGAAGAAATGCTTGAAAAATATAAACAAATTGGCATTGATATTGTCGCTTCTGAAAATTGGTGGGAGGGGGCAGATTAAAATTCCCGGTTCCCAAAGCCTCGGATCGTGGGAACCAGGAAAACTGGAAATAGAGCAGTACAGAAACCGGATTCTTGATAATCATTGAATGATTCAGTTACTATTATTCAACAAAACCACCTTTTAATGATATTTTCAGTGCTTCGGGTTGATCGGGAGGCATGCCTCTTCGAAAACCATCCCTCCGCATTCCATCGCCTCTCATACCACCTCTGCCGTGGAAGCCGCCTCCCATCCTGCCGCGGCCCGGCATTGTTTCAGGATCAAATTCAGGAGTTTGCAGGTCCATTTTCAGAGACTGGATTTCCTGATCACTGATGGCATAAAGATGATTTGCATCCTGACAAAGGGGGATCTTCATTTCATAAACCAATGCATCGTCATTTAAAAGTATCTTTATAGAATCATTTGATAAGTTTCCTGTTTTTTGGCGCGGATATTCTTAAAATGAACATCCACGCCGTTACAGAGAGGGGAGAAAATTATTTCATCAGCAGCAGGTGGCCGCTGAAACATTGGCCACCGGCCTGGATTTTATATATATAGGTTCCTGTAGGTGCAATGGTTCCATTTTCTAATTTGCCATCCCATCGAATCTGATGTTGCCCCGCCTGCTGAACTCCATAAGAGAGATGACGGACAACCTGCCCCTGTGTGTTAAATATTGTAATCTTTACATTGGCAGGTTCCTGCAGTTCATAATGGATGTTGGTTTCAGGATTAAATGGATTGGGTTGCGCGACACAATTCAGCTTGGGACTTTTCATTCCATTCATATGTTGAGCATCATGATGTTCCGGCCTTTCAGGAGGTTCGGGGCGTTCGATACCCCACGCATCCAGCTGATCATGAACCGCTTTGCGGATTTCAGCATGCGAAGCGTTCTGATCTTTGAGCTGGTCCAGCAGGTTTTGCAATTCAGCCTGCTGTTCTTCAGTCAATTGATCGCCCAGCCTTTTCATGATATGAAACCGGGAAGGACGTTCAATACCCCATTCGGCCAGTTTACTCATGATTGTTACATGAATGGTATCCCGGTCTTTACCCTGATCTTTCAATGCCTGAATGATTTGCTGTAATTCTGTTTTTTGCACTTCAGACAGGTTCTTCCAAAAGGGCGCATGTATCATCTTCATGCCGAATCGATCACCATGCATTCCATGATGAGCGGACAGATGCGGTGCAATGGAAAATTCCAATAGCATGGTCATAACGATTATCAATAATGTTCTGATTTGAGTCCACATATGAAACCTCCTTAGCCGATCAGTTTTTTCAAATTTCTGATCTCATTGTAAAATTTTAATGTATCACTGTTGATGAAATTTATTTTTTCATCAGCAAGGGTTTCTTCTGTTAAGTCAAAATAGAAGATTTGCTTTGATCTGTGGTTTTCCAGATTCACAAGCGGGATTCCTTTCATGCGCAAGTAGGCTGAAAACGCCAGATCATCGGTTTTGATTGGATCTGATTTGATTTTATTTGATTTTGCGGGCATGTGTTGGTCTTTCTTTTTGCTTTTGTGTATTAGACATGGGACAGATCAAGTTTATTCCCAGGATGTGTTAAAAAAGATAAAACAAGTTTTCATCCTGCTTCGCTGGATTGGAACACCCTTTTTATTGATCACCCTGACAAATTTATCTTTGCCTTTGACCGTGTTTTTCCATCCCAATGGAACCATTATGCTCAGGATGTGGCCACTTTTCAGCAGAAATTATCCAACCTGCCGGAATCAGTGGCCAAATCCATTGCTTATGATAACGCGAAGATTCTTTTTAATCTATAGAAAACTTTATTAGGAGGGCATTTCCGTTTGTGCCCTTGGGCAGAATCCTTCAGCAATCGAATGGATCACTTTAGCAATCCTAAGATTTCACCGAGATGTGAAATGAAAAGAGCACTATTTCGCAATGACTGCTCCTGGCCCGGGGCTTCCTGAAGAGATGAGTTGTACACCATGTATACCGGAAATGAATGCCATTAAAGGAGGACTGCTGAGAGAAATTAATGAAATACCATTAATTCTGAATGCTTCAACGCTTCTTTGACAATCGATCCTGTTTTTATAAAGGCCAGAGCATAGCCGCTGCCTCTGCCGACCAGTACATTTTCTTTAGGCTTCACATGATACAGATTCAGCACTTCCTCATTGATGCTAAAACAGCCTTCCCTGTCGATCTCAGACCAGGTGTATATCCTGTCTTTATCCCGAATATATCCGTTGGCGAGTTTCTGAAAATGGATCAAATCGCTATAGGCCGATAATTTATTATAAATCACACAATCCTTAATCAGATCGGTTTTTGTGACAGAAAAACCTTTTGATGTTTTGCTGCCGCTCATGATGATAATTTTATCGGACGGTTGGAACCGGTATTCTTCACGGGCCTCCCCGGGAATACAAATTCTTCCCGATTTTGATACATGGGACCAGCCGAATACATATTTACCGCCTTTGACGAGTTGAGGCATAAATTAATTTTTCCCGTTCAGTCTTTTTGTTTAAAATCCTCAAGGCAGTGCAACAGACGAGATTTATGAAACAACGCTTGAATTGACAGTTCACCCTCACTATTTAATTGACGATATAACATTACCTTGAGAAATATCTCTCTGCGAATTTTATAAATACCGGCCAGTTGGGGCCGACCGTATGGCCGCCGGCATGCTGCCGGAACGCAATCTCTCCATCGATGATGGCTGTTTCCTGAGGCGGGAGCTCAGTTATGCCGAGCCCTTTTTTCCCCATAAGTTTATACACAGGTTCGGCATGAACGGCTGCCAGAAACATCCCCCTGGCATCGATCCATGTGCCTTCGACTTCGGGTGATCCCACGCTGATAAAAACCGGTCTCGGGACGCACAAGGCAATCAGTTCATGAGCATCGACCGGCAAATCCTGCGCTGTCAACGGGCCCGCATATTTGATAAAGTTCGGAGCAAACCAGTGGTATTCTTCGGAAGATGCCAGGTTTTCCACCTGTTCTCCGAAAATCCGGCGCAGTATTTTGGCGCCTCCGGCTCCGGATGAACCGATAAAGCCGATGGCAATCCGCGGTTCATAGGCCAGTGCGACGAGAGCCGCCTTGCCGTATCTTGACAGTCCTTCAATGGCCACGCGCGTTTCATCGATATCGGGATTCGTCTCAAAATAATCCATAGCCCGGCTGGCCCCCCAGGCCCAGGCACGCAGAGCGCCCCAGTCGTCGGGTTTTCGGGGCTGCCCCTGATTCACCAGACCGATGATTCCTTCCCGCAGACCGGCGCCATTATCGGCCTGGATGCTGGTGGGAATCAGGATAGCGTAGCCCCAGCCTTTTTCCAAAATCTGTTCTTTCCAGGTGGGGCCGTCTTGTTGCGGACTTTTCCAGCCCTTTGGGAGCATCCAGCCGAATTCCAGGATCACCGGCACGGGTTCCGTTTGATTCCGGGGAGTTGTGAGGGTCATTTGAATATCCACAGAAATGGCCGGGTATTCAGAATTGTCCACGTGCCCGACAAGTTGTCTGGTATTTATGAGAAAGTCACTGTTCACCGTATCTTTTTCACTGACCATTTTCCAAGAAACAGCCGGCATTTTTTCAGGAACCCGTCCATATACTTCTCTGTCGAAATTCTCGATAATTTCTGACCGGCGTTTTTCCCATTGCTCTTTTGTTTCGACCGGCATGCCGTCGTTCAGTAGCAGCGGGTCCGGAAGTGTTGTGCAGGGTTCCGCTTTGGATTCATCCGAATTGGCGGCATTCGGTGCATTGGGATCCGCGGACGGACCGGGGCGAAGTTCCGTGATGCCCAGCCGCTTCATCATCAATTGATGATCTTCCTTGCTCAGTTTGCGGATGCGGTCTCTTTCTTCCTGGGACCATTGTGTAAAAATCCGGACCGTAAGTAAAAAACAAAAGAAGAAAATTATACCTGGTCTTTTTATCATCTTAAATCCTTTCCGTTCTGAACGGTTTAATATTTATTTTATTAAAAGCATTTTGCAGATCCGGGAGCATGACTCTGTTGTCATTTCACAGAAATATAATCCTGTGGATAAATAGGAGCCATCAAAGCGGATTCTGTAATGACCTCCATTACAATACTCATTGATCAGCGTTGAAATCTTTTGACCGACTGCATTAAATACATCAATTTGAACTGTAATATTCACCGGTTGTCATTTGCCATCCCGTGGGATAACAGCCGGATCCCTCGGATCGGGTCAGCCGGTAGGGAATCACCGTATCTTCGGCATCATCGTAATAGAGAAGACTGCCCGCGTTTTCAATTTTAATTTCATCGATGAACCATCCAAGCAATCGAGCATCATCGCGCACATCCCATGCTGCATCGGAAGCGAAAATGAATTTCAGTTGTATCTGATTTCCGGAATACTGGGAAAGATCAAAGGTGACTTTCTCCCAGCCGTCACTGAATCCGTGCCAGCCGGGCATGCCATTTTCGAGATATTCTGCATGATATTCCCAGACCCAGAGGATGTCCGGAGGATCATACCCTTCATCAGGCATGATTAATAGGTAGGTTTCACCCCCATCGGTGGAGATGCGTACGTGACATCCATCCCAGGGGCTTTCTTCAGGAGGCCGTGTTTCATCATATTCAATGGCGTAATAGTGCATAAATGTAAGTTCGGTAGAGATACTCGAATCCAAATTAATAACGGGTGTGGTTAATACCTGATACCAGTAGCTCAAGTATCCGCCCGCTTCTATATTACCGCACCACCAGGATTGGCCCTCATAGGCATTGACTGTGCTGCAGTGCCATTGATATCCATTGGTCTTACAAATGTTGCCATGAGTCCAATCGCCCGGTCCGGATTCAAAATCATCAAAAAATATCGAATTGTTCCCGTTCTCAGTCAATTGAAACGGAACACCGGATAATGACCGCTCGGACACGCAGATGTCTTTTTCACGGTCGTGTCTCCTGGATTGCAGGGTTTTATTCAAGTCGCGGGCCCGGCTTTCTGGAACGATCATTATCAATATAATTGCCAGCATTGCTTTTATAAATGTTTGGATCCGGTTTGGATAAAATATCATATTCTCCTCCCGTTGTATTGGATATAGCAGACACTGAGAAGAGAACTGCCTGAAGATTTTATTTGTCATTTCAGCAGAGCAGCATCATGTCGGTTCAATTATTTATTTTTTATCTTTTGAAACCATCCTGCGAATTGACTTGTTGTCAAAGGAGAATATATAAAAAAGATTTCGAATTATAAAGGAAGAATTTATAGATCATATCGTTGCAGGCTGCCGGATCAAGCGCATTTTATTTTGAAACCCTGTTTTGCAATGGACGGTTTTTTGAGTCCACACATCTTAAGAATCGTCAAGCTGAATCAGCTCTATGACTTTATCGATAAAGACATCCTTGCCATCAAGGAAGTCCTGGCAGGTTTCTTTGACCGGATAGTCCGGCATAATCGGTTTTGTCTTATCCATACCTGTAACAGCAGCAGAATAGGTACTGCGTCCAAAATTGAGCATGATTTTTGTGTGGCTGAGATGAATTTCTGTATTTTTCCCGGCATTGCATTTGTATGTGGCACCGCTTTTTGTGCCCACAAATTTGCCAATATGATGATACTTTAACAAGGCGCAGAAATGTCCATTGGTTGAGAAGCATCGGCCGTCGATGAGTGTGTATAAATGTCCTGTGTAATGATTTTCAGGAAGCAGCAGAGGTTTTGCCAGTTCCGAGTATTTCCCATAGGGCTCAGAAAAGTAGGGGACAGATTTGTGCTGGAGGTATGAAAACAAGGGGGCGGCGCAAAACGGATCGCCGCCATCATTTCCTCTCAGATCAAGGATCAGGTTGCGTACACCTTGTGTATTGATTACAGTAAAACAACTGTCGATAAAGTGGGTAAAGTAGGGAACCCTGTCGTAATAGATGAACGTGGGGATTTTAATCACAGCCGTATTTCTGTCCAGCATTTTTATTTGAAGGGGAGGATGGTGAAAGTTTTTAAATACAACACTTTTCACTGCAGAGATTGAAGTGGCGTTCAGTGCCTTTAAGCGGTTTTTCTTTTTGCCGGGCGGAATATACTTTATCTGAAATTTGTCTTGAAATCCAAATCTTCGGGCATATATAAGAGGAAATCTTCGCTCGATCTGAGAGTTGATAAAGTGGATGTTCATCGCATCCGCTGAATAGTTCATTTGCATTTCATGAATAATTTCCGAGATGGGAACACCATCGATTTCCTGAATGATGCTTCCCCTTTCAATCATTGAGGAGTTCCCGTAACTCCCTGCAGAAACGGCATGATTTTCGATGAAGTGAATTTTTAATGGAAAGAGATGATTTTTACCGATACCCCAGAATTCTTCCGGCATCCAGACTGCTGTATGTCCGCATCCGATTTTCGCGGTAACAGGCGTCAGGATTTTATAGAATTCGATCGGCGTCATCGGCTGATCAAGCATTTGATACTGGAGATCGAAAAGACGGTCGAGCTCCTGTTTGCTGGTATATTCATACAGGCAGCAATGCTGCGTTTCGAGTGTATTCCTGAATTGAATAAAATCATTTTGAATTTCATTTTCTGTAAAAATAACCTCTCTACCAATGAGACCGAAATTATATTTGTCAGAATCAAATGTATCAATTGCTCTGGTGTTTGATTCGATAAACCGGTTTCCATACGGCAAGTTGCTTTTGTTGGGACGATTTTCCCATAATTCCTGCCCATTGGATTTGATAATCAGATATTTAAACTCAGGGGCAGAGCCGGAGTCAGTATCGATATTGAAAATCTGTTCATAAACACTGTCTTTATTCACATCTTCCAATATATAGTCATTTCCGGACCAGTGATTAAAGCTGCCCCTGATAATGACATGATCATTTTCCCGGGGTGAAAACAATCCGGATTCAATAGGTTCTCTCATATCAATTTTAAAGGTAACGGTATTCTGTGCCCGGCATTCGACATGCTTGAATACGAAAAAAAGAAATATAAGGCAGATTTTGATGATGTTGTGTTGTTTGTTTTTCATGATGAATTGGACCATTGATTGACCTCGTGAATGCCTGCTGTTCTGTTTTGTTGGATGAAAAACAAAAATCCTGTCTGCCCTGAACTGGGCAATTCAGGGTAAACAGGATTAAGGCAAAAAGAGTGTCTGTATATATATACGACAGTTTCTAAAATTTGTTTTATTAAAAATTTTCATCCCAGGTCAAAAAAAAATATGTTTTAAGATATTCAGCGCTTCCGGGAATAAATCCTGATTCTTAAACTAATTATCAAACAATCGGCTGACGCTTTCCAAGATTAAGGAACTGTCGTCCAACCAGAATCAGCCATATCAATTGAGGCAGACCGCCAATCATCAGGAGTATGGAAGCAAAGGCTTCGGGTAAGAAGATCATGATCATGATTATTCGAATAAAATCGAGTCCGTGCCCCAGAATTCCCAGATAAGCGGTTTTTTTGCCGAATAGATCGCTTCTGAGCATAAGGATCGAGAATAGTACGGCTGCCCCTTCAACAAGAAACCCTCCCAAATTCATACCGGTATTGAGCGTGGTGATGTTTATCTCTCCGGCCGTCAGCAATAAGGCTTTCTGATGTTCTGTGGCTGCAGCTGCGTGTTGAATGCTAAGATACACCATGGAATAGGAGGTATTCTTTACCAGTAAAATCGCTAATCCTGCGAACGCAAAAAGCGCTGCCAGTGAGGCATAAGCCTTATTGACTTGTTTAAGTATATTGTAAAGGCCCAGAAAGGTCAGATAATAAAGCATCATCCCGAAAAGTGTAGGAAAAGAAAGCAGTAGAAGCCCGGCAAGCCGGTTATTCTGCAAAAGCGCAAACCAGCCTTCGGCGTTTTCAGGATATGGGCCCAAAATGATCCAGCAGACGACATCGATCAGAAAAAACAGCATCATGACCCAGGTCGCGATACCGCTTATTTTGTAAAATCCATTCCATGAGGGATTGGTGATTTCAATATGAAATTTTATGAGTACAACCTCCCAAAGGTTTATTTTACTTTATTTCTTTTTGTAAAATATTTTTGAAGCGTGTTGTCGAGATATAACGGTCTGCCAGCAGTTTGCCGTCTTTGATCAGATTAAATACACCATATAGGGACGGGGCCTTTTGTGCTTAAATGCATTAATTTATAATAACAACAATCGATCATAAAATCAACTGAAAATAGATGGATTAGCGGATGACGGCGAGTATATTCGTGTACTGGTCGGTCCAGGGGGGAATGGTTTTAATGTTCTCCCTGCGAAGATCGGTCCAGTGCAGTTCATGGATCAGGCGGTCGGCCCATTCAGTACTTTTCGTCAGCACTGCCCATTCGCAGGCTTCCGCATCGGGATGTACGTTGTAAACATACCGTTTTCTCAGGGCGAACAGATCAAGGGCCCGGCCATTGGCCAGGATCACGGGGCTCAGATCCAGATATTTGTTGGATATGTGAAACAGCAGAATTCCGTCCGTCTGCATATGATTAAAGTATTCGGAGATGGCATCGAGCGTGAGCAAATGCACAGGGATCGCATCACTGTTAAACGCGTCGATGATCAGCACTGAATATTGGCGGTCCGTAATCTTTCGCAGACATACGCGAGCGTCTCCAAAAAACATCCGCAAATAGCCGGCACAGTTTTCAATAAAATAAAAATATTTTTCTGCGACGATTCTGTTATACGGATCCAGCTCGAAAACATCGGCTGTCTGTTCTTCTGATATATAAGTCAGAAGGCTGCCGGCCCCCAGGCCCACAATCCCCACATCATCGATCTCTGAAGAGAAATGAGAAAGCATTTCTCCGGAAGGCGCTGTGATATGATAATAGGTCAATGCTTCATGTCTTCGGTCCGGCCGGATATACTGACTGCCGTGCAGTGTGGTTCCGTGCTGTAAAAAACGTTTGCCTTTTTTTTCGATAACTCTGTAAATCCCGTAAAAATCGCGATGTGTGTGCAGAACATCCTGCCCGATTTTCAGCTGATCCATGAAATAAGAAAACAGAATGACAAGTATGATACCGATCGCAAAAGGTGTTTTCATATTCCTCAGCGTATAAAAAACCAACGCGATGATCAGACCGAATCCTGCTGCGAATAAATTGCCGGTTTGAGATGCGTTTGCTTCAATGAGCAGGGGCCAGAAAACGAGCACTGCAACAAAGACCAGTAAAGCGATTAGCATTATTGAATGCTGTTGTTTATTCGGTTTATACGTATGGCCGATGGCCAAAACCGCTAAAAAAAGTGCCATGGGATATTCAACAATGGCTGTACTGATCAGCGGAATGATCCAGCTTACTAAAATACTTCCGAGAAATGACCCTAATGATATAACGATATAAAAAAGTGTCATATGCCTGACAGAATCCGGTTTCAATCGCACCAGTTCTCCATGGCAGGTCATGCAGATGATAAATAAAATGAGCGGATGAAGGATGAGGAGAATCAATGCGGGCAGGCGATAGGATTGCAGCATGAGCAGAAACAGGAAAATCCCTGTGATCACGGCCAGCGGGAAACGATCCTTCAGCCATGACGGAAACCATATGTTTTGTTTAAACGTGAGAATGAAGCTCAACAGATAGATACTCAGCGGTACAATCCAGAACAGGGGAATGGCTGCCAGGTCGAATGTGATGGTATTGGTCACGGCCAGCAGCAGACCAGATGCGGAAGCGCTGAGTAAAATCCAGCGTAATATCCGATCTGCAGGCAGCGGCGGTTTTTTCTGAGCCTGTTTTTGATGTGTCTGTGGCAGCAAGCGTTTGCTGAAAATCAGCAGCAAAAGATGACACAATGCGAACAGCCCATAGCCTCGTTGCCACCAGGTGATTTGTGATTGTAATTCGAAATGCGGGGTAATGATCAGCGGATACGCGTAAAGAGCGATGACAGAACCCAGATTGGAAACGGCATAGAGTACATACGGATTCTTGTTTCGGCGCAATGTGGAAGATGCCAGAAATTGCTGCAGAATCACGCTGGTTGAGGATAAAATCCAGAAAGCGAGGCCGATGGACAGAAAAAGCAGACGAATGATTTCAACAATCATGGGTTTTGTGTATGACGGATTCTGAAATGAATCCAGCTGGATCGGGAAAAGCAGCAGTGGCATGACAATCAGGGCCATATGAATGATAAACATCCGGCGCAGATTCAATTTTGATTGATATAAATTAGCATATAAATACCCCAGAAAAAGCAATCCCTGAAAAAACATCATGCAGGAAGACCATACCAGATAACTGCCTCCGAAACCGGGCAATAAGGCATTGGCCACGATCAGCTCAATGGTGAACAGCAGAAAGGCGCTGAGAAACACAGAGAGGTTTAAAAGGATAAACATGCGTGTTTATTCATCCGGCTTATTTAAAACTTTTTGAAATTACGGAATCTTTTTATTAAAAGCAAATCAAGAAGCACAAGACTTAAATATAGTATCGTTGATAGGTGATCGTCAACACGGTTTCTTTGTGATAGGGTATCCAAAATTATTTGAAGCCTGGTTTTTGTATATAAAAAGAAAAATTGTCCATTATGCTCTTCAGAAATGAAAAACAGCAAAATTGTCTTGACTTTTTCAATCGCATCTTGTACAATTTAACTTACACGTGAAAGTTATCAGTGAAAGGAGGGAATGCCCGGAGAAACGTTCGATTGAGCTTTCAGCATTTCATCAAACAACATTTTATAAGGAGGACGAAAAATGAGAAGGACGAGACAGAGATAGTTTGAATGGGTGCTGTGTGTATTTTTATGCATGGGTGTCGCGGCTTCGC
>Ga0272441_10010826_pt1 | contig 13688 bp, 11 predicted proteins | sample SSMProp6N_FD_193582 | JGI IMG/M metagenome (GOLD analysis project Ga0272441, IMG submission 193582) | Marine sediment archaeal communities from Little Sippewissett salt marsh, Falmouth, MA, United States - SSM-Prop-6N | ecosystem: Environmental > Aquatic > Marine > Wetlands > Sediment ... | reverse complement strand
AAAGAAAACCCGCCGTGAAGGCGGGATTAGCTTTACAGTTTTAAAAAGAACTATCAGGCATTCGCGGTTTTGAGAACGCCAAGCCTTTCGCCGACAGTCTTGAACGCGGCGACTGCCTTGTCGATATGCTCCTTCTCATGTCCGGCTGAAAGCTGGACACGAATCCTGGCCTTGTCCTTCGGGACGACAGGATAGCTGAAGCCGATAACGTAGATGCCTTCCTTCAGCATCTCATCCGCGAAATTAGTCGCGAGCGCGGCGTCATAGAGCATTACCGGAACGATCGCGTGATCGCCCTCGAGCATGTCGAAACCGAGCTTGCCCATTTCCTCGCGGAAATACTTCGTGTTCCACTCGAGCTTGTCGCGTCGCTCGGTTGTTGAAGAGAGAAGATCGATAACCTTGATTGTGGCGGCGACGATGGGAGGAGCCATCGAGTTGGAGAACAGGTAGGGGCGTGACCTCTGGCGAAGAAGATCGATGATCTCCTTGCGTCCACTGGTGCATCCGCCGGAAGCTCCACCGAGGGCTTTTCCGAAAGTGGTCGTGATGATATCGATTTTACCCATAACACCGCGGTACTCATGCGAACCACGGCCGGTTTTCCCCATGAAACCTGTTGCATGCGAATCATCGACCATGACCATGGCGTCATACTCATCCGCGATCTTAACGATCTCGTCGAGCTTGGCGATGTAACCATCCATCGAGAAAACGCCGTCGGTGCAGATCAGCATTCTCCTTGCACCCTTCGCCTTGGCATCATCAAGCTGCTTCCTGAGATCATCCATGTCGGAGTTCAGGTAGCGATAGCGCATCGCCTTGCACAGGCGGACACCGTCAATAATAGATGCATGGTTGAGCTGATCCGAAATGATCGCGTCATCGGCAGTAAGGAGAGTTTCGAAAAGACCGCCATTGGCATCGAAACATGACGAATAGAGGATCGTGTCCTCGGTTCCGAGAAACTCCGTGACCTTCTTCTCAAGCTCCTTGTGGATATCCTGGGTTCCGCAGATGAAACGGACCGAACTCATGCCGAAACCATGAGTGGACAGCGCATCATGCGCAGCCTGGATAATGTCAGGATGGCTTGAAAGACCAAGGTAGTTGTTGGCGCAGAAATTCAGCACCTCTGAACCTTCGGAGGTATTGATATCAGCGCCCTGTGCTGTTGTGATAATTCGCTCGGCTTTCCAGGTTCCCGCATCCTGGATAGCTTTCAGTTCTTGTTGTAACTGGTCTTTGACCGCACCTAGCATTGGAACGGCTCCTTTTCTGAAAAATGTTGATCTATCTAAACGGCCGAAATCCTCGGACGGAATTTACTGACCGTTCATCTCAATTCATGTGACTGTTCCTCTTCCCCCCTGCAGGCAGGGAGGTAATATAGCACATGCAAACAGATGTGTAAAATAGTTAGGGATAATGATGGCGGGGGCTACCAGGCTTTATACATATGCGCTTTCAAAACCGGAATCCCTGATGAAGAGGCACGAGACCTTTACGTGCTCGTAAATAAGCCTGATCTGCTCCGTCGATATCGCATAGCCCATCCCAAAGATCGCTATATCGCACTGCGGAATCCTGTAAAGATCGTCGGGGAAGCTGCCCCTTATTACCTCGATGCGCGTATTTACAGGCAGCCGGGCCTCGTCCTTCAGCAGCCTGAAAAACTCCGTCTGGTTCTCATAATCCTCATCTTCGCTCGCAAGTGCAACAAGATTTATCCTGGCACTGTTCCAGTTACGATTAAGCTGCAGTGCTGTTAGTATCGCCAGGTTCTTGTTCGGGCTGCGGTCCCTCAGGAACAGGTTGATGGTCTCCTGCTGGCCGAAAATTATCTTCGGGTGCATCTTGAGAATCGCCAGTCCCATATGCTCTTCAACGGCACTGTTCGCGATCTCGTGTATCTTCGCGTCCTTTTCCGGATTGTCGCTGAGAGTAATAAGCAGCACGTTCGGCCTGAAAAATACCTCCCTGAGAAGCTGAGTGATCACCCTTGCGCGATCGACGAAGTCATCACCCTCGACAACGGATGAGACAAAGAACATTCCGTCCTTTCTGATCGGAAGAAGCGCCTGGTCGAGTTCCTTAAGCTTCTCGCGATGATCCTCCCTCGACACGCTGAAAGCTATTACATTACCTCCGGGATAAGATATATCCCTCGCGAACCTTATCAGGTTGGGGCTGTTGCGGGGATCCTCCAGCGGCAGAAGAAGATCGGGAGTCCAGACCTTTTCATGGCGTGGAAGATGTACAACCCTGCCCGCCGCCCATTGGGCGATGGTCGAATATACTCCGCTTCTGACATCGCCCCATCTTGCCTTAAGCCCCATCCTTGCAAGCGCGTACCATATTCCCATCGTTATGATGATCGCGATTGCGCCGTAGACTGGACTGATTAATACCATTATAAAAAGGCAGGCAAGCGTTCCGTAGAGCGGTACAAAGATAGGGACCTTAAAGGATGGTCTGAAACTTACGATACCGGTTGACTGCTCGATAAAAGTTACGAGATTTACCATGCTGTAAGTAATCAGGAAAAAGATTGTCAGAAGCTGCGCGATGAAATTCAGACTGCCTGCAAGAACAAACGCGAGGGATATTGCGCCTGTCATGAGGACCGCATTACGCGGTTGACCCGTCGCGCTTGCCTGCGCGAAAAACCGCGACTTCGGGATAACACCGTGCTCGCCGAGTGCGTAGAGTGTTCTCGGAGCCCCGACAAGTGATCCGAGCGCGGATGACAGTGTTGCGGCAAATACTCCAAGGTAGAACGTCCAGCCCACAAAACTCGTTCTGACCATTACATCGGATTCATTCAGAAGCGCCTGGGAATCGGCCTTGAAAGCGTACGCGACAGCCCCCCCAACATACACAACAAGTCCAACTCCAATGGCAAGAAGCGTTCCGCGTGGAATCGCCTTTCGCGCATCCTTCAGATCCCCCGACATGCTCACTCCCGCCATAATTCCTGTGACGGCCGGGAAGAATATGGCGAAGGTTGTCCAGAAACTGCCGTCGGAAAAGTCTCCGAACATGTCCGGCGTGACAGGTTCAGAAGAATTACCTGCAAAGAAAGACACAAGCGCAACGGCGATCGAGGCCATGATTACATACTGCACCCGAAGCGCCCAGTGCGCCCCGATGTAGGAGATCACGGTCATGATGAGCCAGGCAGAAACACCTATCAGCCTCGGATCGTGCGCGGGAAACAGGCTGACCCATGCCTCGGTGAAACCCGCGATATAAAAAGCTGCAGAGATTGCCTGCGACAGGTACAGCGGAATGCCTATCGCTCCTCCAACCTCCAGTCCGAGAGATTTCGCAATTATGGAGTACGCGCCACCGGCGCCAATTCGTATGTTTGTGGTTATCGACGAAAGCGACAGCCCGGTCGCTATCGTAACCGTGTGGGCAATACCGATTATAATCAATGCGCCGAGAAGACCCGCATTACCTACAAGCCATCCTGTACGAAGAAAAAGAACTACACCAATTATTGTGAGCACGCTCGGGGTAAAGACACCACCGAACATGCCGAACTTTATCTCTTTCGATTCAGCTTTCTCCATACTCACCCCGGCCCGGCCCTTAACTAAAAATTATACCGTAAAGAGATGTAGTATTGAACTCAATACCGCCACGCAGGCCAGATGTTTACAGATTATGACAATACTATAAAACTTCCCACGTCGAGTTAACCGCTTCTACCTGATTTCGCGGTTTACGTCCCCCACCGGTAAGGTCCTTTCTAACCTCGATCGTGTTAAGAGTTGTATACCCCATCGATCTCGCAAGACCGATCATTACATCATTCGAGGGCACGATGGATATACACGCAATATCCTGCCCTATCTCCAATAACCACTTTTCGGTGAATTCAATCAGTTGGCGTGCGATTCCCATCTGCCTGTACTGCGGAATCACATAAAGTTCCCTCGTAAAGATGAACCCATCGGAATCTTCCCACCTGCGGTATCCTGCAGCCGCCCCGTCCCGATCAAATCCGAGTATGTAACCACAACGTTCAGAATTGATGTGAGCTTCAATTTCGTTACGAACTTCCGAAGCCGCCACCTGGCTGTCCCCGCCGATCAATGCGCTGTGTTCCATCCTGAAACGGGCAACAAGCCCTGCAACGAGGTCAATGTCCGGTAGCTCTGCATGCCTTATCTCAATTTTCATACGATGATATCCTTATAAAAATACGGGTCATTAACCCGTATTATAGTAATCACCAGTTGTCGATAAAAGGTAGTCAGGACCTAGTCGAGTGAGACATTATCACCGAAGGCACCATCGCCTCCCGACGGCATTGCCCCGGAGTGCGGCACTCCATCTCCGCTGTCTTCATACTGTGGAGTCTCACCGGCCGTGTCATTTGCCACCGCGTAGTTAAATGCCTCGACCATCGTAACGATGTTGTCGTTATCCACGTCCGCATCCACCGCGTTGCCATCCGGATCGGCCCAGTTGATTGCGCAGGTGAAATAGTAACTGAACTCATCATAGATATATGTCGGGCCCATCGCCCATGAGGGTTCATATTGTCCGGCTGCGGCCATGATAATCCTGTCGTCACCACCAGAGGCCATGTCGAGAATAAGTCCACCGCTGAAACACTGCTCCATAACAACGATCAACTCGCCGTAATCAAGGTCCTCATCGAACATGTCCAGGAAGGCATCATCGTAGATGCTTGATCCCCATGAAAGTATTGACTCGTCCCAGGAAACAGTGTCATCGGTACTCATATCACCGTTGAAATCGAGCCCCCATGCAGCCTCGCTTATTCCTTCATTGCCCTCGTCACCGCTTGTGTCATTCCGACCACCATACCAGTGAGGCATCGTTTCATCCTCATAGAATCCCCCACCGTGGTTCGTAATGAAAACAAAGATCTTGTCATTCGAGTCGGCAACTTCTTTCAGGTTATCAAATGCGTCCTCAAGATGAGCCTGTGTCGCGGAGTCATCGACCGGCATATCGAGATCGCGACCGGTACCGTTTGCATAAAGGACGGTAATGTTGTCGGGATCGAATCCATAGGTCTCCACAAGCGTAGCGTACATGAACTTGAGGTCGTTCCAGTATCGGACGTAATTCTTGGCTGCGTTTATTCCTCCGCTGAAAAGAACAGCATACCTGTTCTCAAGCGTGAACAAATGCTCAAAGTCAATGTGTGCAATAAATGGAGCGTAATAAATATCACGTGACAAACGTGCAGCCGCCGAAATTTCCAGCACGACCTGCTGCTCGCTGGTCACTTCGGGATCAACAGCCTTCACAGTTGCATCGATCCGCATCTTCGCGCCGCCATAATCCTCAGCGCTCAGTTTCTCAAGTTCATTTCCCTGCAGGAGAATAAACTCCGTCTCAGGCATTGGTGCATTGATCAGAAGATCGTCTAGGTCATTTACCAGCATCGGGATGGGATCCAGAACGAAGAATCCCTCAACGACTACTTCCTGACCAACATAGTCCTGCCAGGATGCGCCTTTCAGTGTCGAAATGTTCAGTTCATTTGGACTGGTGTCATTCCCGCCTCCACAGGCAGAGATCATAATTGGAACCAGTACTACCATCAGAGCGTACGGCATCCAGCGTAAAGCATGGATTTTTTTCATGGGTTGCCTCCTTTTTGTCCCCTTGAATCCTTTACCTGATCCCCGCAACCTGCCGGGAATCAGAGGATTGTTGTATTAAATTAGCAGAAAATAAAAATATTTAAAGCCCTAAGGTAATTTTTCATATGCGACATTGAGAATACATTAAACCTGTCAGATAACAGGCAGACTGCCTGATGCTTGCCATTAAGGTAGATTTATGTCATATATCTCGTTGGCGGACAGGTCGTATGAACATTCTCATAACAGGCTCGACGGGCTTCATCGGTTCAACATTAATCCATACCCTTACAGGTAAAGGTCATAAAATCATCCGGCTTCGACGCATGCAAGGTCCCGAACCCGGATGGTCTTACCCCGATGATCTTGATGTACAGAGAATCGATGCGGTTGTGCACCTTGCAGGTGAGCCTGTAGCAAACGATCGATGGTCGGACGCAATAAAGTCACGGATCATAGACTCGCGGGTCCTGATGACCCGGCTTCTCTCTGAACGTCTGGCCGATTTGAATCCACGTCCGAAAGTTATGATCAGCGCATCCGCCATCGGCTACTACGGAAGCCGGGTTGATGAGGTCCTGACCGAAGATAGCGATCCGGGTGATGGTTTTCTCTCGGAACTTGCTGTCAAATGGGAGAAGGCCTGCGACCCGGCAAGGGATGCCGGAATTCGTGTGGTTAATACCCGGATAGGGGTCGTCCTTGGTAAATCGGGTGGTATGCTCAAACGCCTTCTTCCGCTTTTCAGATTCGGGCTTGGCGGTATCCTTGGAAACGGCTCGCAGTATATGAGCTGGATATCAATCGACGACATTAAAGGCTCAATTACATTCCTTTTAGAAAACGATGATATTACGGGGCCTGTAAATCTCGTCGGACCGAATCCTGTTACAAACAGGGAATTTACTCGCACACTCGCGAATGTGCTGAGCCGTCCGGCTTTTTTTCATGTACCGTCCTTCTTTATAAGGGCTGTTCTCGGTCAGATGGCTGATGAGATTATTCTGGCGAGTGCGAGGGTAGTGCCGGATCGTCTGACTGTCCGCGGTTATATGTTTCTCCATCCTGACCTGGAACGCTGCATGCGCGCAGTTCTTAACCGGTAATAAAATCACCCGAGCATCGACGATATGTGGTCCATCAGGTTCTCGGCGATCCTGAATCGAATCTGGAGATAGCCACCCTTCGGGGTGTTAAGCGATTTCCTTCCGCTGCTCGATGTTTTGTAACCGAAAAGGGCTGTATTGTCTATCTCCTTGCCGGGCTGCCACTCGCACAGGCATTCGAGAACGCGATCGCTTACATCAAGGCCCTCTCCCTCCGCATAGAAAACATGCTCGCAGAGAAAACAACTGTCACGTCGATACGCGTTTTTCCTGTTGGACTGGTTATTCAGGTAAAGGTCGACACCCGTGAAGGTGAACAACTCGCTGTCGCGCGGGTCCATTACGTCCTTCGCCCACTCGGGAAGGCCGTCCTTACCTTTTTTGGAGTGGAACTCGCTCCGCGCCCTGTATCCCGTGAAGGAGCCGACAAGGTCCATCGGCTGTATGTGAAGCGGCGAGATATTTAACTCGGGATTTTTCGGATCTGGAACAAACTCGAGCGATTCGAATCCGGGCTCGTTTAAAAGTGATCCGGCGGATGCGAAATTCATTACCCTCAGCATTTTCGATATCCATATGATCTTCCGCTGTGGGAATTTCTTCGATACCTCGCTGAAACCGATCAGGTAGATCTCGTTCTCGACCGGCACGTCCTCCCTGTGGGTCAGAAAACGCTTACGCATGTCGCGTCGGAAGTTATCGTGGCCGGGCCCGAAAAAATGGTACTGCTCGTTAACTTTGAATGGTATCAGTGAGTCTACTTTGTCGGGATTCTTCGAATTCTTGTCGATAAATAAAAAAAGTTCCGGTTGTGACATATTCCAGTTATTCCTCCGTTTCGACATTCTGTACTCTATCAAAGCCTGCAGCCAAAGAAAATACGCTGGGGGGACTAATTCCACTCATTTGTGTATAATCTTGCCACTAATAACCCTAAATACGGAGGCTTGAAAAATGGGAATTATGAGTTCTGAATGCCCGAAATGCTCGGGAGTAATGGAAGAGGGATTCGTCGACAGCGACAAGGAGACGAACGGACCTCACGCGATTTGGTTCGAGGGCAATCCATCGAGCGGCAAGGGCGGACGGAAGTACCGAGTGCAGGCTCACAGGTGCATGAGCTGCGGATACACGGAACTTTACTCCGAGTATGAAGCGTAATTAGCGCAGTCTCTTTTAATCAGGGGGCGACTACGTCGGGGGGCAGCTACATCAGGGGGCGACGACATCATGGGGGAGCGGAAATAAGGGCGCGATCAGGCGGGTAAAACACGTGGCATTTGATCCCAGGTCCGGCCGTTTAACAAACGCCCGGCTTTTTTTTTGTTTGTTCCTCCCCACTGCTTGAAGAAAAACGGTACCTTTGCCCTATTGCACTGGTCCAGGATATCTGTCACCCAGGATTTCAGCATCGGCCGCGCGTGGGGACCTGATTCTCCACCAACGATAACCCAGTCGATTCCTTCAAGGTTTATCTCTACGAGGGGACCAAGAAGAGGTTCAATCGAGAGAAATTTAACTTGAGCGGGTGTATTCCTGAGATCATCTATCCTGTACAGACAGTCAGCATTTTCGACACTTACCCCCATCCAGACATTCCCGGGCCAATCCAGGTTCCCTGCAAGCTGCCTGAGTCGACCGGACCGCTTCGTAAGAACCTGGAAACGGTGATTGTCGGCCTGTTTCATTACATCAAAGACCTTATGGATAAATTCAAGGGGCACATCTTTGTGAAACAGATCGCTCATTGAATTAACAAAGATTGTCTGTGGTTTTTTCCACTTCAGCGGCAGGTTAAGCATGCGCGGATGGAGCGTGACCCTGAAGCCATTCCTGTAGTTGGGTTGCCCCATGAGCTTCAGGCGATGGGCCATACGCTCGGCGTAGCAATTTTTACAACCTGCGGATATTTTCGAGCATCCGGTAACCGGATTCCAAGTGGAGGAGGTCCATTCGATCTTCGATATTGCCATTAGTTTTCCTTACGGAAACTTTATTATAACACCCTTACCAAAGGTTTTTTCGTCATTCCTGACTCTTCGGTTCTTTGGTTCAATTTCGATTTGCCCTTCTTCTTCCAACTGATTAAGCACACTTCGATAATTTTTCTTTGTATAGGGCTTGCCAACACTATGTCTTTTATAGAGAGTGTCGAGTTCTATCGTCACATGCTTAAATTCTCCTAAGAGCATACCTGGCAGTTCAGATAATGGTTGGGCATACGGAAAGAGAATCTGATTATCACTGGATGAATAGCTGTACTCAAAACTCGGTACATCAGAATTATCTTTTTGGCTTTCTTTAGCCATGATATCTTTCATGATGTCATAACCTTTAAAATGCTTAGTTACTAAAATGAGATAATGGCTTGTTCTTCTATCATTACGATCTAAAAACCTGAAAGGTAATAAATATTGGGCTCCTCTATACTTGAAAAACGATGCTATTTCCTCTATTACTGCCGCTTCTTTTTCCTTAGGGGCTAAACCAGGGCTTCTTCCCCTGATTTTTTGGATTGTATCCTTACCCAATGCATCAGTTATAGTTTTATCTACACACGGATTTTGCAACGCCATATTTATCCTGTTATAATTCAAAAAAAACAGGCAGTCACAACCCCAACCCTTTAATACAGACCATATCATCTCAAGCGATAAGCCTTTGTATCCACATGGATCAATAAATAACAAAGCTGGGCATTTTACAGGTTCTATAATAGTGTTTATTATATCTTCACCGATTTTTAAGTTGTAAAACTTTGGCTCATATTTTAATTGCCCTATGCCTTGCAGTTTCCGTATAGCATCTTCCAAATTCTGTATATGCTCTAATTTTTTATCATTGAATATTACAATTAACTTTTCTCTTAAATCCCCATCTTTAATTATTTTGTTTACGACCTTTACCGGAGTTGATTCTGATCCATCACGATAAATTCCTGGCCCGGAGAACAGATCTATGTATGCTAATTCTCCACTTCCCCTTCTGAGTTTATTAATACTACTTAAAATGACTTTCGCCCATGCGTTAAAATATTTCTCAACAATGGCAACCTTTACTTTTGAAGCATCGGTCATAGAATCAAAAAATTCTTGTTCAGTCATTCCTGCACCTGGTAGCTATATTTTTGTTAAGCTTACCAACCATAAATGTAAATGTCAATACTTTATACTTAATGTTTCCATAAAACCTATCCCCTAATTATCCGAAGTAGCATTGCCTATACTTAAAAAGACTGCTATTCTCTTGACGAGATAGCGCCGCAGTGCGATGCACGGGAAGACGGTGAGAGTCCGTCGCTGTCCGGCAACTGTGTTGGCGATTCCCCCCGGATGATACGCCATTGTCCGAAACGGGTTTGAAAAGGTCGAGTACCCGTAACGGATGAGAAGGCCCGGAGGGGGAGATGACCCTGAGCCAGGAGACCGATTGCACCGCGGGAGATGTCCGCCGAATGAAGCGCGTGCGCGCTTCACGATGGCGGGCGTCAGCCGCCATCGCACATCGCGAAGCGATGTGTTCGGCGGGCCACGTAACTCTGGTGCGAGCCACGGACTCGCGAAGGAGATTCTGAATGTTCACCACCCGAAAACCCGCGCCCCTTCATCCCGTACCGATTCTTTTCTGCTTACTCTTCCTTGCTACACTCATTTCCTGCTCGCATTCCGGTCCCGTCAGCACAAAAATCTCCATTCCGGATCAGGATAGAACCACATCGTCACAGTACAGGGCGGTCTTTGCGCACCTGGATGTCACGATCGACCCTTCATCCCAATCGGTCACAATCAACCCACTAAGAAATCCAGCCGCTCACTGGGATGTTACCGAATTCGTCCAGGCTCCCACCTGTCCCGGGTGTATTAACTTCACAAATCTCAAGTTCATCGCACCAAACAAAATATCGCTTTCGGTAACAGTCACCCACCCATGGTCGGGGGACGATCAGTTTGACGCGTACGACGTGAAGGGAATCGTCCTCTCCCAGCCTTCGTATTCATTCCCGTCCGGATCGGTTTCACGTCTTCTCGAAAATCCGGACGGTTACACCGCGCGATGGTCAGCCGAACCGTGGGCGGACATCAACCCGTACGTCGATTTCGCGATCGAGGAACCATCACGACTGTTTGAATCGGGTGAATCATACAGCCGGGAGATTATCCTGCGACTGCCCGGAACCGGGCCCGTAACATTTGAATACATCGTCGACGCGTGCTGGCTTCCGGAATCAAAATACGACCCTTCAAATCCTGCGCTGAGTCCGCACTGTAACGAGGCGTACTCGCCGAATATCAATATCAGCAATCCGCTAAATGCCCTCCCCGGCTCCAATGCCCTCGTAGAAACTGAATTCTCCGACTGGCAGAATGACGGGCAGGATGCAGATGTCTCACTCGAAGCTCCGTCGATACTGCCGAATCCGATTTCTCTTAATTTTACCGGAACCGATTTCATCGAAAGGTTCGAAACAGCCATCACGAATGAAACAACGGCGCAGGCAGGAACATATCCCGCCCTTGTCTGCATAAGGGATGTTCTGAATTCCCCATCCGATAACCTCGCGACATTCATGCTCATGGAGATAACAGTCACGGATGAAATCCCTGAACTGGTCGGAATAAAATTACTGCCTGACGAAATCTCGCTTGGCGAAACCGGCGAATCGGCAATGATCTCTGTCTGGCGGGAATTTTCGGACGGAAGCATTCTTCCGCTTACGGACACCGTCGAATGGGCGTCATATGGAACAGATCTGAACGGCAGTCCCCTTGTCAGTGTTGACAGCGGAAACGTGACAAGGCTCTCATCAAAATGGTGGGGAGGAACGGCATCGGTAACCGCAGCATGGAACGGTCATATTGCGGATTCCGTAATTTACTGCGAGGACCCGTTTGCCGACTCAGCGTCCGTTGAATTCGGCGCACTCAACACTCCGGGTGAGGGCTACACGAATCCTGACTCACTCGTCGGGCCACCCTCCGCGAGTGTTGATGGAAACGGAAGCCTTGATGTCTGCTCGTTCGGTTATGGCGGCGTCGGGGTTTTGGAATTCACGGATAACATAATCCTCAACGGTCCGGGCGCGGATTTTATCGTTTACGAAAACGCGTTCTATGTCGCCGGGTCGACCTGCGACTGGTCGGACGGCACTCACTACGCATGCTGGAACGAAACCGCGATCGTGGAAGTGAGTCAGGACGGTTCCGACTGGTACACAATCCCGTTTGACTACAACCCGTCGAACGAAACCTGTGTACCATACGTTTTTATGGATCCCGCGTCATTCAGCGGCCTTGCGGGCAATCACCCGGTGTACGCATGTGTCAATCATGATGGCACGCTTAAAGACGGCATAAGCCCAGTAGACCCGCTAAAGGCGGGTGGCGATACTTTCGATCTTGACTCGGTCGGACTTGAGTGGTGCAGGTTCGTGCGACTTACCGACACCGGGGATATCGATGATGCACCCGGCACCGAGCGATGCGATATCGATGGCGACCTGATCGTCGATTACGGCAAGTACTCCTACCTTGGCGCTCAGCCCGGGCACGCGGGATTCGATGGCGACGCGGTCGCGGCGGTTTATTCGGGAAGTACACTCCTGATCAAGTGAAATGAGCAATTGGTTATCAAATAACCGGTCCATATGGATCGTGATTGTATCTGCGCACGTGCTCGTGTGGAGCTTCATCATTACAAATCCTCTTTACGCACAGGACGATTCGGAAAGCCCGGATGAAACTGGCGACGTTATTGATATTGGCGAGATCGTCGTACAGGAGACTTTCCTTGAAACAGACGAGGTTATCGATCGTCCCACGGCATTCGCGACGGTTCTCGATCCTGCGGAACTTGCACAGAGATCGATCACACTACCGGAAGCGCTTGAGTCGGTGCCCGGCGTTTCGATAAGGACATTCGGGGGATTAGGGGCGCTTTCGACAATCTCGATCCGCGGGATGGGAAGCGAGAATGTTCTCATCATCCTCGACGGCATCCCGCTGAATCCAAGTGGTGGAATGGTTGACCTCAGCGACATCCCTCTCGATTCGCTTGAAAGGATAGAAATCATCCGTGGTGGCGAGGGAGCGTTTTACGGTGGTGGCGCATCGGGTGGAATAATACGGCTTACGAGTCTCGACCCGGAATCCGGCGATGCCGAATACAGCCGTTACCGCCTGACCGGAGGAAGCTTCGGAACGCTGACCGGAGCGTACTCGTTAAAAACCGAGTCCGACATCTTTCACGCCGGGTTCACGCTGTCGCGTGGAGATTTCTCTTTTCTCAACAACAATGGCACATGGTCCGACACATCCGATGACTTCAGTGACATCAGGGAAAACAACGAACTTTCATCAGGGGAATTAAGATGGGGGCATTCATGGGATATAGGTCGGGACAGGACGATCGGCATATCGACCGAGTGGTTCCGTGCGATAAAAGGCATCCCCGGAATCACGACGTTCCCCTCCCCGAACGCATCACAGACCGATAACAGGTATTTCCTGATAGGCAGTTATTCCGATGACGCTTATGAAAACGGTCAGCTCGATGTTTCGCTTTCATGGCTGTCGCAGAAGAGAAATTTCTCCGATCCGTTCGGGGAGAGTACGGGTGTACCGCTTTTCACAACATGGGCACACAACCGTATCGACCTTAAATCCGGATGGACCGGACCGGGATTTTCACAGCTTGATGTCCTGAGCGTGGGCGGATCAATATCGCGTGAGTTCCTTGACAGCGATAACGAGGTAAATCCTGAACGGGACACCGTCGCGATATGGTTATCGGATGAGTACTACCACGACTCCGGTCTTATCCTGAATGCTGCCGCGCGATGCGACTTGATCGACGGAGAACCGACTATCAGCCCGCATGGCGGCATGGAATACCCGCTGAATGATAACACTGTCCTCCAGACAAACATCGGGCTGAACTTCCGCCCACCATC
>Ga0272441_10010825_pt1 | contig 13689 bp, 7 predicted proteins | sample SSMProp6N_FD_193582 | JGI IMG/M metagenome (GOLD analysis project Ga0272441, IMG submission 193582) | Marine sediment archaeal communities from Little Sippewissett salt marsh, Falmouth, MA, United States - SSM-Prop-6N | ecosystem: Environmental > Aquatic > Marine > Wetlands > Sediment ... | reverse complement strand
GATAAACGCAGATTTGGTTGGAAGATTCCACAAAAGAGGCCTGAGAGAGTTGAAACCCATGACTTCTGCACTTCTCTATGGCACAATATGCTTTGGCTAGGTGAAAATTAATTTTGTCCCACACCCGGAAACATAAGGTATTTCTAGACTAAGTAATATAAAAAATTAGGCGAAAAGCAAATAGGGGTGCAGATTTTCTCGCAGCCGATGCGCCCTGAGATGGAAGCCTTCTTTTTAAAACAGAAGTACAGGTTGTACGGTGATCATTCAGGGGTCAAGCTATGCCATTGGTTAAAAGAAAAGCTGCTCAGGGGACGCAGTTGTTACAAAGAAGATTTCTACGGCATATCCTGTCACCGATGTCTTCAGATGACACCATCTCTCAACCAGTGCACCCAACGTTGTCAGTTCTGTTGGCGTTTCCAGGGATTCACCGAAACGGACAGGAGAACCTGGGACGAACCCGAAGCACTCCTGGATGGTCTAATAAGGGGACAGAGAGACCTTATAACCGGGTACAAGGGGAATGACAAATGCGACCTGGACCTCTTCGAAGAGGCGTGGGATCCCAACATGGTGGCAATATCACTGTCCGGTGAGCCCACGATGTATCCGTACCTATCCGATCTGATCGGATTGTGCAAACGAAGGGGCATGAGCGTTTTCGTGGTCAGCAACGGTACCCTGCCGGAAAAGATAGAGGCACTGGATGAGCTTCCAACACAGCTTTATGTGACGGTTGCCGCACCCAACAGGGAGATCTACAAGAACCTCTGCATCCCCTATATGAAAGACGGGTGGGAAAGGATAAACAGGACCCTTGAACTGTTACCATCCCTGGACTGTCGCACAACCATTCGGCATACGTTGGTGGAGAATCGAAACATCGGATGGGAAGAGGAATACGCAAGGCTGGATAAGAAGGCCGACCCAGACATTATCGAACCGAAAGGGTATGTTTTCGTTGGCGGTTCACGTAGCAGGCTCTCCATGGACAACATGCCATCCCATGAACGAGTACGATCTTTTTCCAGCAAACTTGCAGAACTTGTGGGGCACGAGATCAAGGCGGAAAAGAAAAGTTCCAGGGTAACCGCGGTTTCCAGCCTTGACACTCTGAAAATCCCGGGTCTGTAACTTTTAGGCCATCATATGCTCATTCCGATCAATCATACAATAAAAACAGATTGGTCCCGTTTTTCGAAGATGATTTAAATGAAATGATAATCCAAACAGTTCATCGAACATGTTTGAACAGGTCTTTATGGACATATCCGAGCACAAATGTCGTCATGTCACCACATTACAATAAAAGGAACCAACATTTATATATCGTAATTAGAAATTCGCTATGCTTGAAGCATGAGCTTTAGAGTCGGGGGATATACTTGACAAAGGTAGTAGCCATTGTAAACCAGAAAGGTGGGGTCGGAAAGACAACGACCGCGATAAACCTGTCAGCGTGCCTTGCGGCTGAAAACCAGCGGACCCTCATAATCGATACGGATACCCAGGGGAACGCCACGTCGGGTTTGGGGTTTTCCAAGGATGAAATAGACGTGACGGTCTACGAGGTTTTCACCTCTCAAAACAACATCACTGAAGCCATTCTCCACTCCGAGCTGGATTATCTTCATATCATTGCATCCAACGTTCAACTGGCCGGTGCATCTGTGGAGCTGGTGGATACCCATGAACGTGAACGGATATTGAAAAAAGCGATTGATTCCATCAGGCCCAATTATGACTATGTTTTCATCGATTGTCCCCCATCGCTCGGCCTGATAACACTCAACTGTCTAGTGGCGGCAGACTCGGTCCTTATCCCCCTGCAATGCGAGTATTATGCACTTGAAGGTATGTCAGAGCTCCTGGACACCATCATGCTGGTACAGAACGAGCTCAATCCAGGGCTCGAGATCGAAGGTATCCTGATGACGATGTACGATGCCAGGACCAACCTGTCAAAACAGGTTCTGTCCGAGGTCAAATCGTACTTCAAGGATAAGGTGTACAACACGATCATCCCAAGAAACGTCAGGCTTGGTGAAGCGCCCAGTTTCGGAAAGCCCATAATCCTTTACGATCCCTGGGCACCTGGCGCCAAGGCATACCTCGAGCTTGCCAAGGAAGTGATGGTTAATGGGTAAAGCCCTTGGACGTGGCCTTAAACAGATACTGACACTATCGGATAAGAAAAAAAAACTCATATCCAGCGATCAGTCTGACGAGAGTGAGAGCGAAAATGTTCACCAGGGTCCAACTGATTCGGTGGAAAAAGGTAAGGATGCTGCAGAAGATATCAAATCCACGGGTGGGTCATCCTATGATCTTCCGTCGGATAAGCCTCTACCTGACAAGCCGGAGGAGGCCGCATCGGCCCAGCCTGCGGATGAAGATGATGTAGAGAATGCCCCCGATCAGAAGGAACCCCCGGTATCTACAGCAGAAGACGTTCCGGACATGGATGAACCGCAAAAAGTGCATCATGATGACCACGACCATGCCGAGGTGAGTCGACCGGAACCGGACACGGGATCGGAAAGGGAAATGCAAACCCCTCCAGAGGAACCTTCACATGAACCTGGAACGGATCCGGATGTTCAAACACCGGTTGGTTCAGCAGTGGACCAGGATCAGACGGGAGAGATTACTCCCCAAACGGAGATGCCCGATGCCGCTCCTTCAGCAGATATGGAAGAATCTCCAGATAATGTACCCGCAACTGAAAAGTCTGATGATGATGTGGCTCAACAAGATGCCCCACAAGATGTCCCACAAGATGCCCCACAAGATAATGAAGACATGCAGGCGGATCAACAGCATGTTGACATACCCGATACGGCGGATGGGGCCGATGGCACAGAAGTGATGGATTCACAGGTTGATGGATCCGGATCAGTATCACAAGAGGATGGTGAAGCCCCCGGGGACAGGGAAGAAACGACGATGGAACAACCACAAACACATGTGGAACCACCAAAAACAGAAGCGGAACAACCGCAAACGGAACCTTCAGAAGAAACGGATGTAAAAGATACGGGCGGTTCTGAGGAGACCGTATCGGATACCAATAAGAATGATATTTCCGAGCCAGGCGCACCTGCCGATGACATAGTTAAACCTGAATCATCTTTGCCCAATGAACCTCACAAGGATGGCGAGACCGATGATACGGAATCGGCCATTTCAACTCCCATGGATCACGAAGATTATAATAGGCCAAGTGGTCCAATAACCTTCCCGCCCACAGCACCCGGGAAAGAACCCCCTCGCATATATGAACCCGGTTTTCCGCCGACTGATCATGATGACGATGATCAGGAGGATGACGAAGACGGTCTTTCAGAAATCCCTCTGGACGATATCCCTTCCACCTTCGACGGAGATGTCGATGAAACTCCTGACAGTGGAACCGACTTGGATCATGAAAAGGAGGATTCCATCAGTTCACCGAGTGAAACGATCTCCTCGGATGACCGGGCCGATTTGGAGCCCTCCCAAGAGAACATTTATCAGGAAAGGGATACACCCGTTGACCGTTCATCTGACACGGATCGGGAACAGCCGCAACCGGATACGGGTACCCAATTTATGGAAAAAGACGGAGAAATTACACAGGATGCTGAAGCCCAATCCAAACCACCCGAACCACCTGCTGAAGATCCCCAACCGGTCCAGGAGGCCGGAACCCCCGGGGAAACTGGTGGCGATGAACAAAAAGGTGAGATGAACGATTGGCGTGAGAAACAGAAGGCCTTCCAGAATGATCTGATCGGCATGTTCAAACAGAAAGGAACTGAGATCAAGGAACTCCAGGAAAGGACATCCGAGACAAGAAAGAGTCTTGAAGAAAAGATGGCGAGACTTCAAAACATACCGTTTTTGAAAAAGGATGGCAACGGCACATCAATTGACGGAACCGACGATGATGCCGATGGGTCAGATGCTGGATCGGTATCCGATCGGGAAGCCAGCACCGGTGGAACGCCACAGGTGCCAGATGAGATCAACGATCAGGTCCGGTCAGAAACCGATCAGGTTCAACCTCCACATTCCTCAAATACCAACGATGAAGTTTCGAAACCGCCGGATGAACAACCGCCGAATGAGCAACCTGCACCAGAGCCAGCACCTGAACCAGAGCAAGCACCTGAACCAGAGCAAGCGCCTTCGCAAAATGGTCCCGAACCCACGGAGGAAACACCTGATTTACCCACGGGGCCGTCAAAAGATCAGGGTGATGGACCCGCAGAAGAAACGCCCGGACCGTCCGGATCCCCAGACGAATCCACGGGAACTGAACCATCGGACGCATCCGACGGAGAGTCTGTGAACACCCAGGAGATCATCGAATTGGCCAAACAGGCCTATCTCAACAAGGATTACCAGACAGCTGTCGAACTTTTCAACAAGGTGCTATCTGTCGACCCCAACAACACGGACGCCATATTTTTCCGAAAACGGGCTCAGGCAAGATTGGGATAAGGCCCAACCGTGCCTCATGACCTCCCCATTCAACACATATCGTGTTTAAAATGCTAACAATATGAAAAGTTCAATTTATCCGGGCCGGGCTTGAAAACCGTACCCAGGGTTTAAATAATACAAACCACAAACTAATAACCAATGGACATCTGCAGAAATTGTGGTTGCAAAGTAGAAGCCCACTACACCCACTGTCCCAATTGCGGATATACCGTCAATTTGATCGATCTTTCAAAACTTCCAGTTTTCAAGCATGGACGCGACCCCGAACGAGCTTCGGGTTCCAATAAAAATACCGCTTCAAGAAGGTCCGAGAATTCTTCAGACAACGCGGTCGGATCGACAAGTACATCCAGTTTCATACCAGATGGCGTTTCACCCAAGGAACATGGAAAGCTGCTCAAACAGTACAAACGTGAAGTAAAAATGAAAATCCGGCAGGAAATTAAGAAAAGCAGATCGCTGGAAAGGGAACGAAAGTCCCTTGAGAGAGAACTTTCCAAGGGAAAGATATCACAATTCGAGTATGACCGGGCAATGACAGAGCTCGATCCAAACTACAGAAGGTCCAGCATCTTGACCAGGCCCATGGATTACCTCACCGCGCCCTATATTGAGGGGACACATCTCCCGTACGAGGAATCGTATCCATACGACCCCCAACAACGAATCCCTCGTCCAACACCGCCATCGGTGAAGAGGAAAGTATCGGCAGAATATGATGATTAGAAGGCCCGGCAATCCGGCAACGGAAGGATCACCGTTCAGGTAAAAACCGAATTTGAAAATAATCATGAAAGAAAAACGATCAGGGCCAAAAAAGGAAACGGCGGCCTGAGAACCTGAATCCTCACAAACGGATGTCAATCATCCGTTATGCGAATCAAAACTTCGACCTATTTCAAGTCAGTTTCGATTATCCGGATGAATATGTCATCCAGGGACTCGGAACGTTTCTTCTGTAACGACTGTACGGTCCCCCTGACACGTACACGCCCTTTGTGAATTATTGCAACCTGGCTGCAGAGGTCCTGGGCCATTGAAAGTATGTGGGTGCACATGAATATAGTGCCACCTTTCTTTTTGAACCTGAACAGTGCATCCTTGAGGCGCTTTTGGTAAATGGGATCCAGGTTGATGAATGGTTCATCCAAAAAAAGCAGTTCAGGTTCGTGCACCATGGCCGAGGCCAGCATGAGCTTCTGACGGGTCCCTTTTGAAAGGTCCTTTGCAACGGTATCGTAATGCTCCACGAGATCGAATATCTTCATCTGTTTATCTACCCGTTTTTCAATGTCGTTCAACCCGCGAATTCGGCAAACGTAGGTCAGGAACTCCTCGGAGGTCAGAAATGATGGGGGCGACTCGAATTCGGGGACTATCCCGATTCTCTCCTTTACCTTTACAGGATCGGTTGCGGGATCCACGCCCAGCACCCGGGAGTTGCCGGATGTGGGCCTTATCTGACCGGTAAGAATCTTCAGAAGGGTGGTCTTTCCTGCGCCATTGGGACCCAGAAGACCGAAGAAGTCACCCTTCCTGCATCTGATATCCACACCGTTGAGAGCGACCTTCTCTGCGAACTTCTTCGTTATGCGGTCTACCTCGATTGCGCCCAAATGATCTCCGTCCGCCTTTTTCCCCTAACATTACGATGGTTAATAAAACTCTCATTCGATGATCATTGCCAGTCAATTTCCAGTTCATCCTCATCGTCACAGTCCGGGCCTTTGTCATCATCATCGGATATCTCATCATCGTCATCCCAGTCAGGACCATCGGTTTCGTGTTCATCCGGAAGATCGTCATCTTCCCAAGACCCTTCGTCATCCGATTCTTCCCAAGACCCTTCGTCATCCGATTCTTCCCAAGTCAGTTCTTCCTCGGTATCGAAAGGCATATCTCCATCGGCCTCTCCGTTCCAGGTGATCTCCATGTCGTCCCCGTCGGATGTTGAAGATGTTGTTCCTTCTTCATCTTCCTGCTGCTTATCATCGTCCTTACCTGTCGACACACGATCCTTCGATGAAGGATGTTTCCTGGACGCCTTTTTTTTACCTGTCGATCGGGAGGATCTGGCTCTTTTTCTTGTTGAACCGTCGGATGATGCCTTGCCCTTCCTTTGAGTAGATAACTTCACCGGTCCATCCGCCTCCCCTTCCCGGTCTTCCTCCGAACCGTTCGTTCCGTCATAGGTGCTTACATGATCACGATCGGCATATTGGGAGTCTGAACCATCACTTGATCTTTTCCTTCTCATCAATAACACGATCATGAGCACAATGATGATTACCAGAAGCAGAAGAACAAGCGAAAAGTCGCTATTTGAAAACAACCCCGAAGTTGCCGATCCCCCATTTGTTGAAAATGACCAGCTGTCGGCTTTTACGGGATTGCCGCTTTCCGAAAGAACACCTTCGCTTACCAGTATGGTATAACCAGAATCCGGGTGTAGATCGTTTATGGGGTCCAGGGTGACCTGGGTATAGTTATCATCCAGGATATCCACCCGATATTCACAATCGATCCGGTTGCCATTTTCGTCTTCGATAAATATGGTTTCCTTCCCAACCGTTCCATGATCAAGTTTCCCGTTGAAAACTATCACGATGTTCGAATTGATGTCGATATCCGTTTGGTCTATCCTGGGGATCGATGAGACCACGGATATAAGATCCGTTGTCTTGAAGTGCCATTTTGATGTGGAAAGGATATTGCCTGCCAGATCTACCGCCCCTTTCACCTCGACCGTGTAATCCATCCCGTATTCCCATTCATTGTCAGGAATGAAGATAACAGTCAGGTTATCCTCATCGTAGTGGACACTGCCCGAAACATCATTGCCGTTCTCGTCGCTGACTGTAACGGTCTTGTTATTTATACTGGTGGGATCGAGGTTCTCGGATATCGAAATGACCACATGATCTTCGGTAGATACACCGGTGGCCCTGTCTGCGGGATAAGAATCTGTGATGCTGGGGGGGATCATGTCCGGTTGGACATTTACAATCAGAATGGATGTGCCCGTGTTCCCACCGGCATCGGTCACGTTCAACATTATGCGGACTTCACCAGATCTATCGAACAGGTATGATATGTTCTGACTGTGACCCGTGGTGTGCCCGCCACCATCATCGATGTCCCACAGGTAAAGTGCACCACTTGGGAAATCTCTATCGTTATCCACTGTTCCCATGGCGCTGAAGGTCACCTTTTCGTTCTGTGACACGTAATTGGAACCGTTGATGTGAACAATGGGTGATGTTCTATCCCTCACGGTCAAGATGAAGATATCCTCGGCCAGATTCCCCGAACGATCCTCGACCTTCAGGCTCACAGGATACTTACCGGGCTCCGAGAACGTGTATACAACATCCGTTCCGTTGATGAACCTATCATGACCATCCGAAAACGCCCAGGTGAAACGGCCCGTTGAAAAAAGTGACACATCGTTATCGGTGGAATTGGATGCGGAGAGGTATACAGGGCTATCCTCATCTACCGAACGATCGCCTCCGGCGTTGGGAAGGGGAGATGTGGTGTCCAGAACCTGAATGGAAACCGTGGTGGTGTTATGATTGAATGCGCCGTCGCTCAGTTTTAGATGTGCCGTGCCATTTCCAATGTTTAGGAAAACCATGTCAACCATGGGACCGTAGAGTATCTTTTGACCCTGACCGTCCGTGAACGTCCAGGTGAAGTTCAGCTCGATCCCGTCAGTGTCGTCTGATGATCCCGACCCGTTGAAGCGGACAGGATTGCCGAGTTCCGCCGTTTCGGGATAGGACAGGACAATTTGTGGGGCGATCCGATCCGAGATAACGATAACACCATCCGATTCTGGAGACGGCCCGTTTCCCAGCTCATCGTAAGCCACCGCGCTTATGATGTTGATACCCGGATCCAATGAAGTCGTTACTGAGAACATTCCGTCGTCGGCCACCATCTGAACCGCCGATATTTCACCGTTGACAAGTATCTCCACCCGAGCATCTTCCTCCACGATACCGCTGATGGTTGCTGTATCCTTGTTGGTCCTACTTAACGGTGAGTTGAACAGTACAGGGGGAAGAGGCGCGGCATTATCAACAACGATTGCCGTATCGACCGTGTCAGTATGACCACTATGGTCCTCCATGACACCTCGCAGCAGAACGTTCTGCGTTTTATCCATACCCACCTGATGATCAACAGTATCCCACATCAACCAGTGGCGTTCATCCGGATCTATGGTGCCAATGGTCTCCCATGATAACCCGTCATCGTCAGGCATTCCATTACCGTTAACGTCCCGGAAAAACGACATTGACGCCAGGAAAAGGTCATCGCAAATCGTTCCAATGGAGATGTTAACAGTTCCCGAGCACAGCTGACCAGGCAACGGGCTCGTGTACTCCACGAGGGGTGGCATGATGTCCTCGGGAGTTCCGTTGACCGTTTGCGACAGCTTGGATTCCAGGGCATTGAGGGTAACGGCCGTGACTGCATAGTGATATGTTACACCATTTTCCAATCCGGTGTCCAGATACCCCGGAGAGTTCACCTCTTTTATCAGGGAGAAGTCTCCATTTGAACTGTCACCCCTGTAAATGCGGTATCCTGTCAAATTCACCTTATCCACGGGTGTCCAGTTGATTAATAACCGTCGACCCTCCGGTGGGGAAGTGACATTGACAGAATCGGGCGGCTGGGCGATGCGGGTGTCGACAACGAGATTGTGCTGTGCCCTTTTGATGGTCGGTGGGGTCACGGAATTGTCCACGAAGCCAAATACGGGGAAGGTACCGTTGAAGTGACCGTCTACGATGTTTGGTATCTCGAAATTAAGTCCATAACATTGGGGTGAGAAATCAAAGGATCCATCGGGTTCGAACCATCCCACTTCATAATCGGAATAATCCATAACGACATCCCAATTAGTGCTGTTCAGGTATTCACCCAAAGCACCGCCAATGAAAATGTCCCGATCCCATCCGGTTTGGAATTCGCTCCACATGTAGAACCAAACACTGTCTCCTGAAGTGAGGGTCCTCCCATCCTCTGCGGTGTGGTTCACAGATATGATCTCCGGTTTGCGTGCCACCTTTCCACTTGCCAACAGTGTCCGAGACGGGCTGACCTCGTTCATTTTAAACTGGAAATCGTCTCCATAGTCAATGTGGAGCTGGCCTGATGCAGGTGACCCTGTCACCAGCTCGAAGTGCCCCTGGAAAATGTTAGGATCGTCAACGTCAACATCCAGGTTGATGGGCACCGTTCCCGATGGGGTGGTGAAATCAAGTAACGCCGTGGCCTGGCCGTTCAGATCACCGTCAAAGAGTCGAACCGTGATGGTGTCCCCGGGGATATAGGTCTGTTTGTCAATTTTCAGATCACCCCAGGACTGGTTGATACCTCCGGTAATGACCAGGGAAAATGTCTGATGGCCGTAGGGCCGCACATCGCCCAGGCTGGATGCCCTGACCGTCACCTCGAATATCCCTGTCATGTTGGGCTGGAACCACACGCATTCCACGTTGTTCACATCATCAGAACCCGTCGGATCGGGGATCGATTGTCCGTTTGAAAAAACATTCCCGCGATATTCCGTGCCGTCTGGAGACGTCACCATCAGGTCAAGGTCGTTGACAAGGGTGCTCTGCGCCCCTGGTGAAGCGTGCCTGTCGGTCCACACCAGGGCAACCTTAAGAGGTTCTGACGGATCGGTCACGTGATATCTCAGTACCACCTCGTCCCCGGTATCGTCGAGGTTCATGGAGTTGACATAATTGAGGGACCGGTTTCCCAGAGGGTTAATTGAACTGGAAACGTTGACCCGACCCCATCCCTCTCCGAAGTTGGGTGCGGGATCACTCTCGTGGGATACACCGGAACTGTACTGTCCGGCCAGATCCTCGGCTCCGGCAATAAGGGTCGCCTTGATAAGAGAGGCGGTGGGTGATATCCCTTCAACATCTGTGAAAAACTGTCGGACCAAAACCGCTGCCCCGGCGGTTATGGGACAGGCCATGCTGGTACCCCCTGCAAAGATGTAACTTTCGTTGTAAATGCCCCACATGGGATGGTTCTGAACCGTTGATCGGACCGAGAGTATGTTGGTCCCCGGGGCGGTGATATCGGGTTTGATCCTGTTGTCTGAGGTGGGACCTCTACTTGAAAATGGGGCAAGCCCCTCTGGGTTATCTGATGTGTAATCTGATCTGATTGGTTCTGATGTAAACCCTAAAGTCTGTCCCCATGTAAATTGAGAATACCCTCCCGTGCCTCTTGAACTCTCGGAAGCGGCAACGGATATGCAGTTCTTGGCAGTGGCCGGGGGAGTGATGGAACCGTCATCTATTCTACCATCGTGATCTGTATCGTTACCATCATTGCCTGCTGAGTAAAGTATCAGGAAATCCTGATTATCCCACATGAACCGGTCAACCATTGATGAGAGGTAGGTGTACTGTCCAAAGGAAGTGACCGATCCCCAGCTGTTGGAATGTATCCTGGCACCCTTGTCGTAAGCCCACTGGAACGCCTCTTTGATATCAAGAGGAAGACCGGTCATCAGATAGTCATTCATGGAAGGGTCTGAAAACTCCGTCCACTGTTCTACTGCCTGAAAAACAAGTTCGGCACCTGGAGCCACGCCCTTGTAAGTTCCTGACGAGTTGGCACCATCTCCGAGTATCGATCCGCAGACATGAGTGCCGTGACCGGTGTGTAGATCAGATGCCGTATCATCGGCGCCTTCGTTGGTTGCACCGAAACCAGATTGGACGGGATAGCTGATGATATCGTTGAGCCTTCCCCGGAAATCCGGATGAATGCTGGATATGATCCCTGTATCCAGACCCGTATCGATCACACCCACGACCTGACCTGAACCGTCCAGTCCCTTAACATTCCACACCTGAGGAGCGCCGATCAACTGACCGGCCACATCATTTTTGGCTTCGGGCACAAAAACGGGCTCGGCAAAGACAACTGACGGGTGATCTAGTGCTTTGACCAGATCGACCTCGTTCAAATGACATATCAGGCAATCATCGCCTAGGGGTAAAACGTCCAGTCCCTGGTTTGAAAATTGGGCGGCAACCTCACCCGCATCCCCCATTAGCGACAGGACCTGGGTTTTTTCGACAATATCCTCCCATCCACGGGGATCGAACTTGTAATCCGGAAGGTAGGGCCCGACCCATCGGGTACCATCGACAGCTGAAAGTGCGTTAAAATCCCCGCCCTTGACCAGATAGGCATTGTCCGGAATGTAGCCCACTATCCCGGCACAACAATCGGATATATCCTCAAGCCAACGGTTTGTCACAGGACCGTTCTTCTGTACCAACCAGGGGCCATCCGAAAGACTGTATTGGGTCAGGTCGTATCCTCCCTCAAACGACATGGTGTCAATGTTCACCGAAAGCGGGTCAAATACCCGGGACCTTAACCGGATAAACGATCCGCTGGCGTCTTCCTGGGACGGAAAAACACAACCTCCGGACTCTTCGGACTTTCCAATATCCGTGTCACCTCCCAGATCGTGCAACTCACCCGAATCGACAAACCCGGCACCCGTCCCGGGGAATGAAACACGGTCTGGCTCGTAACGATCGGTATCGACCAGGCCATCCACGACCGGTAATGTCACCATGGCGGAAAACAGGCACAGAAAGGCAATCGCTATTGTTGCGAACATGGGCACAGCTGAAGGGGTATGATATGAACCGCAAACAGTTGAATGGATACCATATGAACGGATATTGTTCCCCTCCACTAATGTATTGGAAGGATGTTGGCCTGTTTGTTAATAAGGTTTTTGTGTTGTTGGCGGGCACAGGAGTCAGCAACGGGCCACGATGGCTGCTATTCACACATCACTCTTTTTCGATGGTACGTTGGCCCAGGAGATGCTTTTGCTGGATCCAGAAATAATCAGAAGGAGTGACCACGGCCACATCGATGGGTCCTCCGCAGGTGGATATCTGTTTTTCGAACCTCTGGTAACGAATGGTCGTTTCGATCAGGAATATGGCCAGATCGATGGCATCCTGGATGGGTATCAGATTGAATGGTATCTCTGCTCGCAAATTGGATAGGAGTTTTCCCACAACATAATGATCGCCACGAAGGTTGATCAGATACTCCTCCATGGCCTTCATTCCCGGCTCCTTGTCTATGGAACAGCTGATCAGCTGACCCTTGGTGGCTTCCTGGGAGTCATAACCCACCACCTGCAGTCCTAACGGGGGTTCTTTGAACTCGGGTATATTCTCCACGCCGCCGTAATCCTTTATGAACTCCTCGTGAAAGTACGATGTTAGCTCCGTGGCAAGACCTTCAACGGTCTCAATTTCGGTGGGTTTGGTGCGAGAAAAAGTGCGTATGTGTGATTCTATTGTCCGACCGTTCACCATGCCCATACCGTCAACAGCCACCCCTACCGATCGGTTATTGAGGTCTATTTTGAACACCTTCTGCGCAAATTTGGAATGGGAGGTGGGTGTCTGATAGGTGAAAAGTTTTTGACATTGGGGACAGTTGATGGCCTTAACCTGGGTGGTCTCCTCGCATTCGGGACACATGACAGACAGTGGGGATGATATGATCGCCAGGCTGTCAGCCGCTATCACAATGCCATCAGGAACTATGACGGCCACGGTAATTGTCAAGATCAACACCTTTTTCGCAGAATATGCTGCTTCGGCAACTACCACACCACGGGAATGACATTTATATATACTTTATCAAGGGCTCTGGTGAAAAATGGTAATTCATCGTCTTTAATCGATCCGATATCTGCGTTTTATATGTGTCCATTTTCTTTTATCAACTGATGGCATTTGGACGTTTTGGGTAGACTGACATTGGATATGAGGATGGAGTGACATTGGATGGGATGGTTGACTGACATTGGATATGAGGGTTGACTGACGTTTGATGGGATGGTTGACTGACATTGGATATGAGGATGGAGTGACATTGGATGGGATGGTTGACTGACATTGGATATGAGGATGGAGTGACATTGGATGGGATGGTTGACTGACATTGGATATGAGGGTTGACTGACGTTTGATGGGATGGTTGACTGACATTGGATGGGATGCTTGACTGACATTGGATGGGATGGTTGACTGACATTGGATATGAGGGTTGACTGACGTTTGATGGGATGGTTGACTGACATTGGATATGAGGATGGAGTGACATTGG
>Ga0272441_10010824_pt1 | contig 13691 bp, 11 predicted proteins | sample SSMProp6N_FD_193582 | JGI IMG/M metagenome (GOLD analysis project Ga0272441, IMG submission 193582) | Marine sediment archaeal communities from Little Sippewissett salt marsh, Falmouth, MA, United States - SSM-Prop-6N | ecosystem: Environmental > Aquatic > Marine > Wetlands > Sediment ... | reverse complement strand
GACCCGGCGCGGACCAGGTCTTCCTCGATCGAGAAGCCGCCGAACCCCTTGCGGTCGAGTTGGATGACGGCGCCCTTGAGGCCCTCATCGGGCACGAGGACGTTGGACCCGTTGCCGAGAACGCGAACGGGCATCTCGGTGTCGGCGCAGCACTGGAGGACGCCGCGCAGTTCGTCCTCGGTGCGCGGCATGATGAAGACCTCCGCGGGCCCGCCGATCCGGAACGTCGTCAGCGGCGCCAGCGGCACGTCCTGCTGGACGATCTCCTCGAATCCCGTGAAGCGTTTCATCGCTCCTCGCTTTCTGTGTCGCCGGACGGCCTATCGCCCGGCGGTCCCGGCCGCCTCGCTCAGGCGCTCGAGAATCCGGTCGGCAATCTCGTAGACGCTGCCCGCGCCCATGGTCACCAGGCAATCGCCCGGGACCAGCTCGGCGGCGAGCCGGGCCACGATCCGGTCAAACGAGTCGAGGTACTCGGCTTCGCCGCCGGCACGCTGAATCTCGCTCACCAGGTCCGCGGAACTGACGGCCTGCTTCTCGGCCTCGCTGTCGCGGACGAAGTAGATGTCGGGCACCAGCACGACGTTGGCCCGCGCGAAACTGTGGGCGAACTCCGACATGAGGAACCGCGTGCGGCTGTGCTGGTGCGGCTGGAAGACGACCCAGAGTCGCTGGGGCTCGTAGGCCTCGGCGATGCTGCGCAGCGACGCCTGGATCTCGGTCGGATGGTGGGCGTAGTCGTCCACGACGGCGATGCCGCGCGAGATGCCCTTGAGCTCCGTCCGGCGTGCGACGCCGCCGAAGGTGGCCATGGCCCGCAGGATGGCGTCGATGTGCGCGCCGGCATGGTGGGCCATCGCCGCGGCCGCGAGGGCGTTCTTCACGTTGTGCCGGCCCGCCATCTTCAGCCGGCCCGAGCCGAGACAGCGGCCGTGGTACACGACGTCGAACTGATACTGCCCGCGGAACGAGTGGAGGCCCCTGGCCTGCCAGTCGAAGGGCCCGTCGCCGAGGCCGAACGTCTCGACCGGCGCCGAGACGCGCCCGGCCAGGTCGGGCATGTTGCGGTCCTGGCCGCCGGCGATGAGCATGCCGTCGGCCGGCGGCAGAGACGCGAAGGCCGCGAACGCCTCGATGACCGAGTTCAGGTCCGGGTAGCAGTCCGGGTGATCGTAGTCGACGTTCAGGATGGCGGCGATCCGGGGATGCAGCTTCAGGAACGAGCGGTCGAACTCGCAGGCCTCGGCGACGAAGTGCCGCCCGCCGCCCGCGCGGCTGCCGCCGCCCAGTTGCGGCACCTCGCCCCCGACCACAAACGACGGGTCGAGCCCGGCGAGCATCAGCATGTAGGACACCAGGGCCGTCGTCGTCGACTTGCCGTGCGTCCCGGCGACGGCCACGCCGCAGCGGGAACGCATGACCTCGCCCAGCAGGTCCGCATACTTGCCGACCGGGATGTTCCGGCGGCGCGCGGCCGCGACCTCGGGGTTCTCCTCCTTGATTGCCGCGCTGATGATGACGCGATCGACCTCGGCGGGGATGTTCCCGTCCGCATGTCCGACGGCGATCACCGCGCCCAGGCCGGCCAGGTAGTCGGTGGCAGGCGACGACACCATGTCGGACCCCGACACGACGGCGCCCTCGCGCAACAGCAGCGCCGCCAGGCCGCGCATGCCGCAGCCGCCGATGCCGATGAAGTGCGCGCGCCGACCCTTGAAGGGGGTCGCAGCGCCGCTCAGAGGAATGATCCGTCCGGGTTCGTCGCTCATCGCTCGCAGTTTAGAGCCTTTCGCCCGACGTGTCAACGTGCGGCGGTCACAATGGCGGTGGCCACGCTGCGCGCCGCCCCGGGGTGGCCCAGCCGCCGGGCAGCGTCGGCCATTGCGGCGCGGCGGTCGTCGTCGCTCATCAACCCGGGCAGCACGGCCCACAGGGCCTCGGCGTTCTCTCGCACGTCGGCCCGGTCGAGAACCATCGCGGCCGCACCGGCCTCCTCCAGCACCCTGGCGTGCCGCTCCTGGTGGCGGTCGCGGTGAAACGGGTATGGCACGAGCACCGAGGGCAGCCCGAGGGCGGTGATCTCGGCCACGGTCCCTGCCCCGGCCCGGGCGATGACGAGGTCGGCGGCCGCATACACCCGGCCCATCTCCTCGACGTAGTCGCGCAGGTGATAGTTGGGCCGGTCGCCGCCCAGGGCACGGCGGACCTCGTCGAACAGGTCCCGACCGGTGAGATGCAGCACCTGCCACCCGTCCAGCCGCGCCAGCCGGTCGGCCAGGCGCACCACAGCCATGTTGACGTTGCGCGCCCCGGAGCTTGCTCCCGTCACGGCGAGTGTCTTCCGCTGCGGGTCGAGCCCGAGCGCCGCGGCGGCCTCGTCGCGCCGGACGCCGAACAGTTCCTCGCGCAGGGGACAGCCCACCACCTCGACGCGCCCGGGGCAACGCAGGTGCCGGACCGTCTCGGGGAACTGGCAGAACACGGCCGTCGCCCGGGCGGCGAGCCACCGGTTCGCGCGGCCGGGAATCAGGTCGGGATTCAGGATGAAGGTCGGCAGGCGCCGCTTCTGGGCCTCGCGCACGGCCGGGTACGACCCGTAGCCGCCGAGGCCGACGACGGCCTGCGGGCGGAACTCGTCCAGGTACGCCCGGGCGCGCCGCATGGCGGCCATCAGGTGCAGGGCGAATCCCGGCCAGCGCCAGGGCCGCGGCGAGAACCCCCTCACGTCCTCGAACCGGACGGCATACGGCCCGCCCTCAAGGAGCCGCCGGTCGATGGCCTTCTGCGTGGCGACGAAGGCGATTTCCACCTCCGGCACGATGGCGGTCAACTGGCGGGCCACGGCGAGCCCCGGATAGAGGTGCCCACCCGTTCCCCCGCCGGCGAGAAGGATTTTCAATGCCTGAGCCATCAGACCGATGATCGCAGATAAGGTGACGAGCCGACAGGGGCCGGCGACCCGGCGCCCGCCGGGTCCGCCGCCTGCGGATCCAGGCCCGGCGACCGGCCGGCCACCGACATCATCACGCCCAGGGCCGTGGCCGTCAGCACCAGCCCCGTTCCGCCGTAGCTCACGAGCGGCAGGGCGATGCCCTTGGTGGGCAGCGCCGACGTGGCCACGCCGATGTTGATGAGGGCCTGAAGGCCGATCCACAGCACGATGCCGAGCGACAACAGGTACGCGAAGCGGTTGGTCGCGTGCCAGACGACGCGCAGGCTCAGCAGGGCGAGGGTGAGGAACAGCACGATGATGAGCGTGCCTCCGGCGACGCCCATCTCCTCGCAGATGATCGAGAAGATGAAGTCGGTGGTGTCCTCCGGGAGGTAGAAGTACTTCTGCATGCCGCTGCCCATCCCGAGTCCGGCCCACCCGCCGCTGCCGATGGCGATCAGGCTCTGGGTGATCTGGTATCCCGCGCCCTGGGCGTCCTTCCAGGGGTCCAGGTACGTCAGGAGCCGCTGGATGCGGTAGGGATAGCGGGCGATGAACACGTAGAGCCCGCCGGCGACAACCGGCAGGAGCGTGAGCATGTGGGCCACGCGCACGCCGCCGGCAATCATCAGGCAGGCGCCCACCACGCCCACCAGCGCCGCGGTGCCGAGGTCCTTGTAGCCGATGAGCGCACAGACGAGGACCAGCACGACCGCCGGAAGCAGGAACATGCGGAGGTACGAGCGCGGCTCGCGGCGCTCACGCGAGAAGAACCAAGCGAGAAAGACGATCAGGCTGAGCTTCGCAATCTCGCTCGGCTGGAGCGACAGGTCCACCGGGCCGACGGTGAACCGGAACCACCGGCTCTTGAACAGGATAAGGACAAAAACCAACAGCGCCACGCTCACGGCCATCAGCCCCACGGCGACCCAGGGGCGGGCCAGCCACCTGTAGGGCAGCCGCATGGCCACCAGCATCGCCACAATGGCCAGCGGGATGAAGACCATCTGGCGGCTGAACTGGGTGTAGCGCTCGTCGGGGTTCACCGACAGGCTGGCGGAGTAGACCATCAGGAGGCCGATGGCCATCAGGGCGACGACGTTGACGAACAGCAGCCGCGACGTCGGATTCAGGCGGAAGGCCGTATCGCTGGCTGTCATGTTCCCTCCTCCTGCTAGCGGAGTTTGAGCGTGGCGAGCGCCGCGGCGGCGCACACGGCCCCGATCAGCCAGAACCGGACGACCGTCTGGGTTTCGGTCCAGTGCCTGGCGTTCTGGAAGTGATAGTGGATGGGGGTGCCGCCGGCGAAGATGCGCTTGCCGCCCGTGGCCTTGAAGTAGCCGACCTGTAGAATGACTGAGATGGCTTCCATGACGAAGACGCCGCCGACGATAAAGAGGAGCGCTTCCTGCCGTGTGGCCATGGCGACGTAGCCGATGGCCCCGCCGAGCGGCAGGCTGCCGGTGTCGCCCATGAAGACAGCCGCCGGGTGACAGTTGTACCAGAGGAAGCCCAGGAGCGCCCCGAGCATGGCGCCACAGAAAACGGCCAGTTCCCCGGCCTGGGGCACGTAGGGAAAGAGCAGGTAGGCCGAGAAGTCGGTCCTGCCGGCCACGTAGGCCACGGTCATGAAGACGAACGTCACCAGGGCCATGCTGCCCGAGGCCAGGCCGTCCATGCCGTCGGCCAGGTTGACCGCGTTGCTGGTTCCCCCGATGACGAGGACCGAGACGGCCATGAACGGCAGCAGGGCCAGTGCCACCGGGTGTTTCCAGAACGGCAGGCTCAGGGGCATGGCCTGCCCCGCCTCGGGGAACTCGATCCTGGGCGGCATCTGGATGCCGTGGCGTCCGAAGGCCCAGAGGAACGCCCCGAGCACCACCGCCAGGCCGATCTGGAAGGCCAGCTTCTCCCACATGCGGAGCCCCTTGCGGGACCGGACGACCATCTTCAGGTAGTCGTCGGCGAAGCCGACCGCGCCGAGCCAGACGACCGTCAGCAGGGCCATGAAGACGTAGAAGTTGCCGAGGTCGCCCCAGACGGCGGTGGCCAGGATGATGGCCGCCAGCATGATGAGGCCGCCCATGATCGGCGTGTCTTTCCTGCTGGCGTACTTGACGTTGATCTCGGCCATGTGGAAGTCGACGCTGCTGCCGATCTTGAGCCGCTTCAGCAAGCGGATGGTCCTCGGCGCGATGATCAGCGTCAGCACAAAAGCCGTGAGCATGGCCAGACTGGCCCGGAACGTCTGGTACCGGAAGACATTGGCGTAGGTCCACAGGCCGTGGACCTGCCAGAAGTCACGGAACGATGTCGCCAGCCAGTAGAGCATGGACCTTCTTGTTATCGGACATTGCGGCCCGCGGACTTGCCCGGATCGTGGCGTCCCGCGCCGCATCCCGTCATGCCCACTCGTCTGCCGGCTGAACCTTCGAGCGACCCAGGAACTCTCTAGGGTCCAGCCGGCAGTGTCGATTTGTCCCCGCAACCGGGGCCGGGAGACCACCTCCCGGAGAAAACGAGTGGGCAGCCACAGTCTGTCACATGTGCCGCAGCGCGGTGGTCACTTGCCCGCCGCGCCGGCAAACCGTTCCCGAATCGCCTCGGCGACCTGCTCCAGGGCGATGCCCCGCGAGCCCTTGACGAGGACCGCGTCGCCGCGCTCGACCAGCAACGGCACCTCGCTCGCCGCCGCCAGGGCATCGGGAAAATGAAATCGCATCAGCGTTTCGCGCTCGGCGGCCGCCAGGGACGTCTCGCGCGTCTCGCCGCCGACCGTGACGAGCAGGCCGACGCAGGAGGCGGCGATCTCCCGGCCCAGAGCCACGTGATAGTCGCGGCTCTCGGCACCCAGTTCGAGCATGTCGCCCTGGACGAGCACGTGCCGGCCGTCGGCCGTCTCGGCGCACAGGACCTCGAGCGCCGCCCGGGAACTCACGGGGTTGGCGTTGTAGCAGTCGTTGATGAGCGTGACGCCGCCGGGAAGCTCCTCCCGGACCAGGCGCATCTTGGGCGGCCGGTAGCGCGCCAGCGCCGCGGCGATGGCCTCGTCGTCGAGGTTGAACTCACGGGCCACCGCAACAGCCGCCAGCGCGTTCAGCACGTTGTGCCGGCCCGGAACGGGAAGCCGGACCGCGACGCCGGAGTCGAGGACGAACGCCACGCGGCCGGGCTCCGTCTCGATGCGGTCGGCCAGCACGTCGCCGTCGGTGATGCCGAAGAGCCGGACGGTGCCCTTGGCGGCCTCGGCCATGGCGGCCACCAGCGGGTCGTCGGCGCCCAGCACCACCACGCCGTCGGCCGCAACGCTGCGGACAAGTTGTTCCTTCTCATGGGCCACGCCTTCGAGGCTGCCCAGGCCCTCCAGGTGCACCGGCGCGACACACGTGACCACGGCGACGTCCGGCAGGGCGATCTCCGCCAGGCGCCGCATCTCGCCCGGAGCGCTCGTGCCGAGTTCGACCACGAGGTAGTCGTCACCCGGAGCGCTGCTGAAGATCGTCAGCGGCACTCCGATGAAATTGTTGAACGACGCGGCGGCCCGGTGCCCGCGCAGGCGGGTGTCGAGCACCTGTCCGATCATCTCCTTGACGGTGGTCTTGCCGCACGAGCCGGTGACCGCGACGACGCGGCAGGTGAGCTGCCGGCGGTACCATGCCGCCAGGTCGCCCAGGGCCCGCAACGTGTCGGCGACGATGACGACCGCGCCGCAGTATTCGGTCAGCTTGCTCGCGGCGGGGCCGTCGCTGGCCACCAGGGCGGCCGCGCCCGCCCGGGCCGCGGCCTGAAGGAATTGGTGGCCGTCGAACCGCTCGCCGGCCAGGGCGAAGAAGCACGCCCCGGCGCCAACGGTCCGGCTGTCGGTCGAGACGCCGCCGACGGTCGCGTCGGCGCTGCCGGCCGCCAGGCGGCCGCCCGTCGCCGAGAGAATCTGGCCGACCGTCAGGTGCACCGGCCGCCTCCTCCCGCGTGCTTGTAGCCCAGCGCCGCCAGGGCCTCGCGGGCCTTCCGGCGGTCGTCGAAGTCGCGCCGCTGGGCGCCGACAATCTGGTACGTCTCGTGTCCCTTGCCGGCGATGACGACGGCGTCGCCCGGCCGGGCCGTCTCGATGGCCAGACCAATGGCCGCTTCGCGATCGGGCTGGCGAATCACGGCGCCCGGCAACTCGAATCCGGTGAAGATCTCTTTGATGATCGCCTCAGGATCCTCCGTCCGCGGATTGTCGCTGGTGACGATGACGACGTCGGCGAGCCGCTCGGCCACCTCGGCCATTCGCGGCCGCTTGGTGCGGTCGCGGTCGCCGCCGCAGCCGAAGACCACGATGATCCGCTCGTGCGGCAGCGACGCGACGGTCTCCAGGGAGCGCTCCAGGGCGTCGTCCTGGTGGGCGTAGTCCACGAGGACGGCAAACGGCTGCCCGCAGTCGACCGTCTCGAGCCGGCCCGGCACCACGCCGACGGCCTCGAGGCCGGCACGGACATGCTCGCCCGGAATGCCAAGCGCCAGGGCGATTCCCGCGGCGGTCATGGCGTTGTAGACGTTGTGATCGCCGAGCAGGCGGAGGGCCACGTCGATCCGCTCGTCACCCATGCGGAGGCGGAAGCGCGTGCCGGTCATGCTCAGGCCGATGCGGTCGGCGGCGACCTCGGCGTCGCGGCGCTTCGAGTACCAGATGATCCGCCGCGCGGCCGTGGCGTCGGCGAACGACTGCGACGCCTCGTCGTCGCGGTTGAGCACGGCTACGGCGTCCGGGCCGAGCCCGGCGAAGAGCAGCCCCTTGGCGCGGCGGTAGCTCGGCATGTCCTTGTGGTAGTCCTGGTGTTCCGGCGTCAGGTTGGTAAACGCTGCCACGCGGAACCGCACGCCGGCCGTCCGTCGCTGGTCCAGGGCGTGGCTGGAGACCTCCATCACGGCGGTGTCGCAGCCGTCGCGGACAAGGTCGGCGAGGTAGCCGGCCAGTTCGACGGGCCCCGGAGTGGTCGTCGGTGCGGGAATGTCACGGCCGCCGACCTGGTACGAGATAGTCCCGAGCAACCCCACGCGCCGGCCCGCCGCCTGGAGGATCGACCGGGCCAGGTACGTCGTGGTGGTCTTGCCGTTGGTGCCGGTGACGCCGCAGACGGTGAGCGTGTCGGTCGGGCTGCCGGCCATCAGGTGCGCCAGGCAGGCGACGGCCTCGCGCGCGTCGGGAACGCAGACGACCTCGACGCCCTCGGGCGCCGCCTCGGGCCGCTCGACGACGACGGCCACGGCACCTTGCCTGACGGCCTGTTCGAGGAAGTCGTGGCCGTCGGCGGCAACGCCTCGAACGGCCACGAAGAGGTCGCCGGGACCGACCTGGCGGCTGTCGCAGACGACCCGCGAGACGGCAGGGTCTCCGGGCGTCAGCCGGCGGGCCCCGGGCAGGCCGGCCAGAAGTTTCACAAGCGACGTCCCTGTCATCCGCATCATCCGGCGGCGAGGCGAGAGGTTGGGTCAGTTGTGCCGGACGGTCCACCCGCGGGCCATCTGGGCAGGATCGTCCGGCGGCACCTGGAGGTACCCAAGCGTTCTCTGAAGAATCTTCATCACGGCGGGGGCCGCGACGGTCCCGCCGTAGTAACCGATGGAGCAATCGGGCTCGTCCACGGCGACCAGGGCGACGACGCGCGGATTCTCCAGCGGCGCGCCGCCCATGAACGAGCCCACGTAGAGCGTGTCGGAGTAGCCCCGGCCGAGGGGGTCGCGCTTCTTGGCGGTGCCGGTCTTGCCGAACGCGCGGTATCCCGGCACGGCCGCCCGCCGGCCGGTGCCGCGCTCGACCACGGCGCGAAGCACCCTGCGGCGCATGAAGTCGGCGGTCTCGCGCTTGAGAGTGCGGCGACCGACGACCGGCTCGGACAGGTCGGCGGCAAGCCGACCGTCGGAACCGTACGCGTATTGCACGAGGCGAGGTCGCATGAGCAGGCCGCCGTTGACGATGGACGAGAAGGCCGCGAGAAGCTGGAGCGGCGTGGCCATGACCTCATAGCCCATGGGGACGCTCGTGGCGCTCCATGCGGACCAGCGGTCGAGGGGGTGCACGACGCCGGTTCCCTCGCCGGGCAACTCGATGCCGGTCCGCTCGCCGAAGCCGAAGCGGCGAATGGCGGCATAGAGGCGGCGGTTCCCCATCCGCTCGCCGATGATGCCCATGCCGACGTTCGACGACTTGACCACGATGTCCTCGAAAATCAACCAGCCGTAGGGATGAACGTCCCTGAGGCGCCGGCCGCGAATGTAGTGCAGGCCGTTGTGGCAGAAGATCCTCTCGCCGGGCCGGACCACGCCGGCCTCGAGCGCCGCCGAGGCGACGAAGCACTTGAACGTGCTGCCCGGTTCGTAGGGGTCCGTCAGCGCGCGGTTACGGCGGTCATAGGCGTCGGCCTCGCCGTACCGCGCGGGATCGAACGACGGGTAGTTGGCCAGGGCCAGCACGGCGCCCGTCTGCGGGTCCATGACGATAGCCGTGGCGCCCCGGGCGCGGAACCGCTCGACGGTCTCCCTGAGGGTCTCCTCGACGAACATCTGGATCGTCAGGTCAAGCGTGAGGACGAGCAGGTGACCGTCGGCCGACGGCCGGCAGTCGCCGGGTCGAATCCACACCGGGCGGCGCTTCCCGTCGACGCGCACGACCCGGCGCCCCGACGACCCGCTGAGCTCATCGTCGAACAGGTACTCCAGCCCGTCGATGCCCTGGCACTCGGAGCCGACGGCGCCGAGGACGTGGGCGGCCAGCGGACCGCCGGGATACCGCCGCGTGCCCTCCTGTCTGACGCCGACGCCCGGGAGCTTGAGGGCCCGGACGGCGTCGCCCGTCGCCCGGTCCACGCGGCGCCTCACCCAGACGAAATGCCCGCCCGCGTTCTCCTCGACGAGCAGTTCGATCTCCTCGGCGTCCATTCCCAGCACGGCCGCCAGTTGCCGCGCCGCGGGAGAACAGGCGGCCGCGCTGCGCAGGTCGGCCGGGCGCATCCCGCCGGAAAGCGATGCAAGTGCGGCGATGCCGCCGGCGCCGGGTCCGGTCCTGTCGCGCGGCGGGCCGGCGCCGTCGGCCGACAGCGGCGCCACCTGCCACTGGCGGCACTGCTTCTCGTAGATGAGCTTCGGGTCGACGAAGACGGAGCAACTCTCGACGGTCGTGGCCATGGGGCGGCTGCGGGCGTCGACCACGGCCCCGCGGCAGGGCTGCGACGTGACGCAGATGGACTGCTGCCGCCGCGCCAGCGTGCTGAGGGTGTCGTGGCTCGTGACCTGGATGTAGACGAGCCGCCCTGCAAGGGATAGGAAGGCCAGCGAGAATGCCGCGGCGAGCGCGATCAGCGCTCTGCGAGGCCTGTTGAACGATCCGTCCACGTCGTGTCCCGTGCCACGCGGTGGCAGAAGCCGACTTGTCAGACAACGCCTAATCGCCGGTCATCACGGCCGGTCGCGACACCGACCCCGATGGCATCGGCGGGTAAAAGTCCAGGTGCAACCGTTCGCTTTCGGTCTCAAGGCGCGTCGGGCTGCGGAGCCGCGCCAGCTCCAACTCCAGCTCCAGGCAGGCGCGCTTGAGGTCCTGCTGGTCGGCGCGCGTGCGGCTGATCATGTAGCCGGCCTGCCGGGTGTCGGTCCGCAGGGCCACCACGCCCATGCCCACGACGACCAGCGCCGAAAAGATGAACAGCACGCGCAGAATGCTCACTGTCCGGACCCCGTCCTTTCAACCATAGCCGTCCGCGTCACCGCCGGCACACGGATCACCTGGCCCGGCCTCATGGCATCGGGGCGCGGCAACGTGTCGCGGTTCAGTTCGTAGATGTCCTTCCACCGGGCGCTGGTTCCGAAATGCTTGCGGCTGATGGCCGACAGGGTGTCGCCGCGCGCCACCGTATAGGGGCTGTACGGCGCGGCCACGTCGCGGTCGGCCACGAATCGGCGCACTTCCTCCAGGGCCTCCTCGACCGCCTTGGTGCTGTCGACATCGTCGTCGCGCCGGGCGACGGCCACGGGCCCCTCGCGAGGAATCACGAGCGATGTGCCTACGCGCAGCGCACCCGGGTCGATGTCGCCGTTGGCCTGCTGGATCAGCTTCCACTTCTTGCACGTCCCGTAGACCTTCGTGCTGATATGGCCGAGGGTGTCGCCGCGCTCAACCACGTACACCTCGGGGCCGCGCGCCGTCTCGACGTCACGCTGCCCGTCGTCGGGCGCCACGGGCTGGACGCGCCGCTCATCCGGCGGGATGACCAGCCGCATGCCGGGACGAAGCCCGAGCGGGTCCACGTCGCGGTTGGCCGCGGCGATGCGCCGCCACAGCGGGCCGCGCCCGGAACCGTAGACTTTCTCGGCAATGTCAAACAGCGTGTCGCCACCCAGGACGGTGTAGTGCCGCTGGGCCGGCTCGGGGGGCTGGACAGCACGCCGCGCAGAGTCCACGGCTCTCTCCGAATCGGCAGGCTCCTGGTACCGCGACAGATCGTCGGGCCCCTCGTCCTCGACCGCCACCATCAGGCCGCGGTCCTCGTCCTCGCCGGCGTCGGTTCCGTGCTCGACGGCCTCGCCGCCGGCCTCGGCGTCCACAACCCGGCGGTCGTCCTCGCTCGCAGGCAAGGGCGTCCGCTCAGTCGCGCGGACGTCGTCCGCGGGCGGCTCACCGCCACTGGTCCGCACCCGGTACTGCGTCAGGTGCGTTCCCTCTGCGTCGTCGCCGGTTCCCGAATCGGCATACTCCTCGTGAGACAGATTCAGACTCAAGATAACCGCGAACGCCAGGATCACCGCCAGAGAAACCACCAGTCCGACCTTCGTCTCGTTCGACACAGCAACCCTCCTTGCGCCAGCCGCGGTGAGACCGGGCCGACAGACCATCGGCGAATGTCCACCACACGCCATCTCGTCAGGTTCCAACTCCTGCCGCGGCGGCGGCAGGCACGCCATCGCATGTCCCCCATGCGGTTCTACGCCGGTCCTTCGATCCGGCGGGCGACGCGCAGCTTCGCGCTTCGGCTTCGCGGGTTGCGGCGACGTTCGTCCTTCGAGGGTGTCACCGGCTTGCGCGTCATCAACTCGAAGACCCCCTCATCTGCAGAGCGCTTGAACGACCTTTTGACGATCCGGTCCTCCAGACTGTGGAAGCTGATCACGCCCACGCGCCCTCCCGGCGCAAGGCGCTCCGGAATCCTCCGGCAGAACACCTCCAGGCTCTCCAGCTCATGATTCAGATAGACCCGGAGCGATTGGAATACCCTCGTCGCAGGATGCAGCCTCTGCCAGCGCCCTCGGCGGCTCTTCGGCTGCGCCGCGACAACCAGCCGGGCCAACTGCCCGGTCGTGGTGATCGGCTCTTCCCGGCGGTGCCGCACGATCCGTGCGGCGATGCGCCGGCTGAACCGCTCCTCGCCGTAGGTCGCGAACACCTCAGAAAGGTCCTCCTCCGCAAGCTCGTTCACCACGTCGGCTGCGCTGCGGCCCGTGGACCGGTCCATGCGCATGTCCAGAGGGCCGTCCTGCTTGAACGAGAAGCCCCGGTCGGGCTCGTCGAGCTGAAAGCTGGACATGCCCAGGTCCAGCAGTGCCACGTTCGCCCAGGCAGCACCCAGCCGGTCGAGGACCGACGCGAAGTCGGCGAAGTCGGCGTGCCGAAGCACACACCGGTCGCCGTCGGCCGGCAGGACCCTGGCAGCGTGCTCCAGGGTCTCCTGGTCGCGGTCCAGAGCGATCAGCATCCCGTCCGGGAGCACGCGCTCGAGCAGGGCTTTCGCGTGGCCGCCGCCACCCACCGTGCCGTCCAGGACCACGTCTCCGGGTTGTGGACTCAGCAATGTCAGGACTTCGCAGAGAAGAACGGGAACGTGTTCGCCGACCATGTGACGCGCCAGGTTGGTCTCGCGGCGAGAATCAGTGGACGTGTTCGCTGCGGCGCTCCGGCGGCCGAGAAGCCGCTCAGTGCACCCCGGTGCTCAGGCTGCTGCCGGCCTCCAGCCGAGCCAGCAACTCATGCACATCGCGAGAGGCTTCGACCTCGGCGTAGGCGCCGCCCAGCGCCTTGACGCGCTCAACCCGGGCCAGAAGCATGGTTAACTGCCCCGCCAGAAGCGACGTCTCCTCGGGCGACAGCACCGACAAGTCCCGGTCCGACTGAAGCACCCGGCGCACCGCGTCAATGGCCTCGTCCGGCGCGTCGCCCCGCTTCCTCGACACCTTCATTCGTCTGCCCACCTTCGGACCCTCCAAGGTTGTCCGTCCCATCGCCGCTCGGGCACGTGCGCTGCCACGATACCGCCGGTCGTTCCAGCCCAGCCTACGCGGAAGGCTTCCTCGCGTCGTCGCGCTCCGTCTCGTAGGCCTTGGTGGCCATGTCGTCGTACTGGCCGAAGTTCTGGCCCAGGAACGTCTCCCACCTGTCCTTGGACCAGACTTCCAGGTGGTCCCTGACGCCTATGATGGCACAATCCTTCCCAATTCCTGCGCGCCGCAGCATGATCTCCGGAATCAGGATCCGGCCGAGGCGATCCATCTCGACGTGGGCGCTCAAACCGAAGTGGAGCCGATCGTACTCGCGGATGTCCTTCAGTCGGAACAACTCGGCCTTCGCCCGATCGGCCAACCGCTCGAACGTCGCCGGCGTGAAGAGCGAAATCGTCCCGTCGAAGCCCGGCACGAGATACCACCCGCTCCCCTCGACCTGCACGTCGATCGCATCCCGGATCTTGCCGGGAACTACCAGCCGGTTCTTCGCGTCGAGGTGATATGAGTA
>Ga0272441_10010823_pt1 | contig 13692 bp, 12 predicted proteins | sample SSMProp6N_FD_193582 | JGI IMG/M metagenome (GOLD analysis project Ga0272441, IMG submission 193582) | Marine sediment archaeal communities from Little Sippewissett salt marsh, Falmouth, MA, United States - SSM-Prop-6N | ecosystem: Environmental > Aquatic > Marine > Wetlands > Sediment ... | reverse complement strand
AAGCGCCCTTTCGGGCGCTTCTCATTTGTTCGATGAACCAATTCCTGATTTCCCACTTAAAAGATACGGTTGATGATCCGGCTTCCTGTGACATGGTGATCACAGCCGAATTCGCCCCATTCCGTTATTGCATAGTTAGAAACGCCATTATTACCAATCCAAAGATGAGAACAAAGAAGGCAATGGATAAGACAATCGCGATCTTTGGTGGATGCTGATCGATTTCTACAGTACCTTCCTCTTTAGTCTCCATTTTCTCCTCCGATAATTGTTCCTCTTGATTTCGATTCGACTCGGGCTTCTCTTCAGCCTCACTGAAGCCGCCGACCAGCAAGGTTTTCGCATAGATCGCATGGTACCTTCCTAAAGTCTTGGAAATATGCAACATGGCAACGAAGGCGATGATTCCAACGACAATAAAAGCGAACATCAACGGGGGATTGTCGTTGTAAGGCGCCCAATCAATATGTATCACATTCACATCCAGCACATAGACCAGAAATGGATTCACGATCAGACTTACGGAGAGCGAGAAGAGCGTAAGGAATCCAACAAAGTATGCAAGGCCTAACGGCAACTGCACGAGCATATACGTCAGTGTGGACCATGTGCGCGCTTCCAGGAAGAGATCTTTGATTTGCGCCCACCAACTCACCTGACGGTTGGTAAAGAATGGGCGTCGCGGCATACGCACGCCCAACAGCGCCTCCACCAATCTGCCCTCCACAAGTGCAATCGACCGAACCGATAGCAGAAACACAACGGTAAAGGGCAGCCCAATGATTAATATCAACAAACATAGTGATAATGAAAGACCCGTGAATCCCCAAACGAAATACACAATGCCGGTGATCCATGAAAACAGGAAATACAACAGCGCGCCCCAGGCACTGGATTCACCAAGAATACCGAAGAAGCGACTTAGAAATGACGTATCTGCGTTTTTTCTCTTTTCAACCAGCTTCGGGAAGGATAACGTCGCCATTTCCCGGTAGGCGGCAGCTGTCTCTTCAGGAGTCCCATATTTTTCGATGATGGAAACCAGCGCATCAGATTCCGATTCTTGGCCTCCCACTCCCTGTACCTGATCAAGTGCATTCCGCAGGTGCTCTTCTGCGTCTGCGAGAGCATCCTGAATGATCGCCGGATCGCTGCCAGCCAGTTCTTGTTTGAGTTGGGCCAGGTACGCAGCAACATTTTCAATCATGACTCACTCCTTCCAACGAAGTTTCTACAAAATCGCGCATCTTTTTCCAGATATCCCTCCACTCCACGAGTGTGGTTCGTCCAAGCTCGGTGATTTGGTAATAACGTCGCGGCGGTCCCGAGATGGACGGTTCGACTTCGCTTTCGAGTAGACCGCTGCTCTCCAGAGATCGCAGCACTGGATAGAGCGCACCCTGCTTTAACAACGTCGACTCTTCATTGTCTGCTTCAAACTGCTTGGCGATCAAGTAACCATATAAAGGTTCATCCGCCTTCGCCAAGACGCTTAACAGTACAAGCGAAGCCGTACCTGATTTCATTTCCTTTTCGAATTTCTTGGTCGCTTTGATCCCTTCCATTCAACTCCCTGCCTCTCTCATCGATACCGCGCCAGAACAACTCATAATTAGCTATCACGCAGCAGAACATATTACGCACTATTATATACTATTAACTTATTAATAGTCAAGCGTGTTTTTCCTTTAAATTGAAACAACCACCCCCAAGAAGATGGTTATTCATTAGGTGATGTTAAAGAATCCAACAGGAAAATGCGATCGACGCACCACTAGTTAAGGTAGCGCGTCGATAGGAAAATGCTTGAATTCGTTATCGCTACTCAATGCACGGAGCAGGAGATACAGGGGTCATACGCACGCACGAGCATCTGCGCCAGCAAACTGATCTCGTCATCCGCCCTGCCCTCAGCCGCCAGCTGCGTAACGAGTGCTTCTAGATCAACCTGGATGTTGCCGTGATTCTGACCCGTGGGGATGACACAATCGGCGCTTTCGACCATACCTTTTGCGTTAATGTTATACGAGTGATAGAGGATGCCGCGCGGAGCTTCGATCGCGCTTATCCCTTCGCATTTCTTGTACTCATATTCGGCGGCAATCTTGGTGTCGTCGGATTCGATCATCTCGTCGATCAACTCCTCGGATTCACACATCACGTGGAAGCATTCCACCAGCTGAGCGATATTGTGGTAGTAGGGATTATCGATCTGCGGCTTTATTCCCAGGTCCTGGGCAACTTGTTTTGCAGTAGGATGCAGACCCTCGAAGTTATTATTAAACCGAGCCAACGCCCCCACTGCCAATGATTCCCGACTCAGCCTGGCATATTTCGAGGTCGAATGCTCGACGATGTATTCGTTCGTCATCTCTCGAAAATCGTCTTCGGATTTTTTCACGCCATCGCTTGAAATCAAATCTCCGCCAATAAAAGGGTAATCTCCAACCCCTGCAAGCGAAACGTATTCGGTTTCACGCGAAAAATCCGGCAAGGAGAATTCCTTAAACGCCTCCAACGCTTGCCACAAATACGGCATTGTCGCTTGAAGTTTTTGACGTAATTCACGCAGCTGCCTTTTGCGTGGCCGCTGCGTTACACCCCCGACCTTGAAAACCATGGGTTGGGAAGTACGTCCCGCGAAGAAGTCCGATGCTTTGTTGGCATAGCTCTTGATCTTTGTGGCGATTTGAATCAACTGCGGATGCGTCTCCATTAAGGGAATGACGCTGCCCACACCGAGCAGGTCGGGTGCGACCAGGAAAAAGAGATGCAAGGAGTGGCTTTGTAACGTCTCCGCGTGTTTGGCGAGAAGTCGCACTTTCTGCGCTATTTCCGGCACTTCGATTCCCAATCCACGCTCGATTGCCCGCGCGCTCGCCAGGGCATGGGAGATCGAACAAATCCCACAAACGCGAGACGCAAGCAGTGGCACCACTTCCACAGAAAGCCCCTGGAACATTTTCTCGAAGAAGCGCGGGGTTTCCACAACCTCCCAGCTGCAATCGATCAAGCGACCTTCTTCGATCTGTATCTTGATATTGCCATGCCCCTCTACTCGGGCGACATGTTCGACTTCGATCTGAACGGGTTGGTTAACATCTACTTTCATTCGCTACACTCACATTCCTCAGGAATCCTCTAACCTCGGCAAGAACGGTGCTCCAGCAAAAGCGTTGAAAAAACTCACGCGCTCGGCAATGTGTTCATTGGAGAACCCGTGTTCTCGGAGGATTTCAACCAACGATTCGTAATTGGCTTCCTCGACAGGGCCACGACATCCCCAGCAACCAGCCCGGTTGCGCGGACAGATGGCATTACAGCCTGCCCGCGTGATCGGACCCAAACAGAGTATACCCATGTCCATCACGCAGGTATTGAGTCGCTGCTTGCATTCGACGCAAACCGAATATCGGGGCAGTTGTGGCTCGCTGCCCATGATCAGTTGACGCACCAGCCACTCGAATTCTGTTTTCGAGATCGGGCAACCGGGTAATTCGATATCCACGGGGACGATATCAGCTAATTTGCGAACGCTACCTGAAGCGATCTTGTGCTTGCCATACACTTCAGCCATGGTCTCATCCAAATCGAAACGCTCACGCAAATGATTGACCCCACCCAGGCATGCACACGCACCCATGGCAACGAGAAGCTTGGCTTGCTCGCGGATGGTTATCAACGCCTCTTCCTCGTGGTCGGTTGTGATGCTGCCCTCCACAAAGGCAATGTCGTAGGGACCAAGTTTATCCGATGAGATCAAACGAAAATCCACGACCTCGATCAACGAAAAAAGATCCTTCAGATTCTCTTCGTTGTTGGATAACTGCAGCTGGCAACCTTCGCAGCCCGTGAAGCCAAACACACCCACTTTTGGTTTCGGTAGTTCAATTCCTAAATACTTCATCAGACCCTATCCATCATCTAAATATCCGACTTCCCTGCAAGTTAAATTGCTTCCTGCAAGTTCATGACCGTCCAATAATCGAACACAGGTCCATCCAGACATGTAAACGTCGAGCCGACGTTACAACGACAGCATTTCCCCATACCACAGTGCATGCGGCGTTCGAGCGAGACGAACATCCGCTGTCTAGGGATACCCATTTCACTGAGCCGGCCACATACAAACTTAAACATCACTGGCGGCCCACACACAACGGCGAACGTATCATCCGGATCGATGGGCATCTGATCAAACAACTGTGTAATTAATCCCACCGGCCCATCCCAACTGTCATTGGGTTCTTCGACGATAGTGAGCATTTCCAATCCATAAACCTTGCGCCATTCCTCATATTGGTAATCGAAAAGCAGCAGGTCGGGATTGCGCGCGCCATATAAAATAGTGACGTCCTTATAATCCTGTCGGTGTTCATTGACCCAGAAAATGCTCGATCGCAGCGGCACAATCCCCAGCCCGCCAGCGATGAGTAAAACGTTGGCACCATTCATCTCACGCATAGGGAAATTCGTGCCGAAAGGACCTCGAATGCCGACCATGGTGCCTGCTTTCAGCCGATGGATCATACTCGTGACCTTGCCTACCTTGCGAATGCAAAGCTCGATATATTCGTTGTTCGAATTTGACCCCGAAATTGAAATCGCCACTTCTCCACACCCGGGCACCTCGACCATTACGAATTGACCGGGCAGAAAGCTAAAAAGTTCTCTGCTTTTAGGGTCAACGATCTGAATGCGGAATAATGTCTCTTCCTTCGTCAGGGGAATGGCAGCAATAATGCGCGCTTTATGCGCTCGCTCAGTTTGCAGCAATTTGGATTCGCGATTGAAATCGGGGATCTCCGTCATGAAGGGTTCCCGATTGATATCGTAGCGCGGGATCTTGAGGGTCATTGTAGCTCCGTTTCGTTCAAGTCATCAATCACGGCTTTGGGGCTGATCCCCGCCAGACAAGCTACACCGCAGCGGTTACAACCGACACACAGCGATTGGTCGAAGGCTTCGACAAAACCACGGAATTGATGGTAATAGCGATACTTCAGGCGGATGTGCGGTTCAGGCCTGAAATTGTGATCCCCGGCGACCATGGCAAAATCGACAAGGTTACAGGAGTAGAGGAAACGCTCTTTACTGGCTTGCTGGAAACTCAAGTCGACATCTTCTCTCACGCCATAGCAATAACAAGTGGGACACACCATGGCGCAGCTCCCACAACTCAAGCACTTTGCTCCCCATCGCTCCCAGACTTCGGACTCAAATTCCAGATCCATCAACTCCGGCACGATGGCAACATCAAGCTGGGTCTTGAATTTCGACTCGATTTGTTTCTTGACGGTTTTGTAGGCATCCTGATCTGCGTCGCTGACATCTTCCCCGCCGAAGCTATCGACAATGCGATAGCCCGTATCCGAGCCAATGGCGACAAAGTATTTTTCGCCGAGGTCAGTCAGGAAGAGATCGAATCCTTTATAGACAACGTCAGCGCCCACCGAACGACAAAAACAGTCATCCAACGGCTCATGATCGAGACCGATAATGACTGTGTTACGACGGCGGGCGAAGTAGTAGGGATTTGGAAAGGTACTTTTCACCATGACTTGATCGAGCTTGCGCAGCGCGTTGATATCACAAGCGCGCATCCCCACGATCACCCGCGGATGCACAGTGTACTGGATTTCCTGATGCCACTCGTCTTCCCCCAATTCATACGTCGCCAACGTTTCCTCAAATGGCAGGAAAAAATTCTTTGGGGAAGAATACGTACGTGTGTAGTCCATCTGCAACTCGTCGAAGTCGTTTAACCTCAAAAAACGATAGACTTTGTTCCCGTCTTTATCTCGGTCACGCCACTTCGGGCCGAAGACAGCATTGTCCTCCATTAAGCCCTCAATCATGTGCCTAAAGTTCTGCTTTGTAATCGTCTTATACAGCATCAGTTGCTCCAAATATACTGATTCAAGCCTAATAGGTAACTATATCCTGATTCGGATACGATATAACAGGTCATTTGTGACATTTTTCACAAGACGAAAGGCATATATGCAAAAGCCATGAGCCAAATTCAGCTATGCTTTGAATTCAACCCGACACCAGAGCGAAAATTTGGCTGGAATGAGAACCAGAACACCGTAAGGCGCGGTCCAACCTCACATCTTGGTGTCCCTGATTCAATTTTCGTTGATTGCTACTCCAAGATCAATGCCAGCTCGGAGGTTGCACACCGCGCTGCTTGAGTTCGGTAATCAAATCCGCCAGGTGGTGAGTCATATGCCGCAGCGAATACACGATACGACTGAGGATCGTGAATCCGGTCCAGGAAAAGAGTTCTTCCTCTGCCGTCAGGTCGACAGTTGCGATGAGATTCGCCATCCGCTTCTCAACATCGTTCAAGAAACGCAGCAACTCTTTCTGTGAGGGCAGCTTATCTGCATCACGCACCTGCCATTGGATTTGAGCTAGTGCATTTTCCGATTGATCGCCCGGTTTTTGCGAGCTGAACATATCGACCGATTGCACGATATGCAGCGCCAACCCGGCTGGACGCTGATACGGCTTTTCGCCTTTTAACCACTCATTTTCTGGACAGCTGTTCACGACAACACGGAGCGTCGTCAGGGATCGCATATATTGATCGGCGAGTGCTTCCGCTTGTGGACTGGCTTCAAGCGCTTCCCACCAGCAGTCTGGGGCGACGAGTGCTTTATATTCGGGTAGATCATGAAGACTCGCAAGATCCGAATCTCGTCTCGACCAGGCACGCAAGTTGGGACGCAAATCCAGGCCTACTCGCAATTTTTCGAGTGCACCTTGTTGATCTCCGACAAGTGCAAGACTGCAAGCCGCGTTATAGTGCACTCCACCCTGCCAATCGGCACCATCATCCAACGGTGAGACCAGATCTGCCCACTCAGCCCACATTCGGCTGACGACATCTTGCTGGCCGCGTTCGTGATAGAAATCGGTATAGTGCATGAGCTTGTGGGAGTAGAAAGAACCAACCAGCGTTTCCCACATCTTGCGGTCCTCCGATTCTTCGGATGGACCTTCGAGAACCTCCTGACTCAACCCTTGCACGGTTGCCGCCATTTTCTCGTGGGTTTCCTGTGTGAAACCTTCGATCTCAGCCCAGGTGGATTTTTCATACTGCGTATAGCATTCCACATTGGCCTGCTCGAATGGAGGTATCGAATCCAATTGCTTCCCTTCACTCCATGCGACCGCGCGCGTAGCGCGCACATCTTGCCAGTGATTGGCATGTGCGACAGCATCCTTCGCAGACCATTTTTTATATGACCCCTCAAACGCTCGCTCGGCATCCGACAAGCTCGCAATAAATTCCAACTCCTCCGCCCTGCTTATCTCCAAAATATTGAGAATTTGATCCTTACGACTCATCTTTCCTCCTTCAGCGGGACATGATTCATCCCAAAAACCAATCTGGCGGCGCGTGTCTTTTGTTCAACACATCACATTTCTATCATACACCCTTGCGATGTTTTTTCTAGAGAAATAGGACGGTTGAACAACACGCTTTATCGAAGTACACATAATCGGAGGTTGCCGTTGAATGGAAGATTATTCGAAAGATGGCATCCCGACATATATTTTCCAAACACCATTACGGATACTCTTCCTGTACATTTGGTACCATCTGCATCTTGAATCCCCCCTGGATGGAAATGATAAAATGTTAATGTCTATTGCCGTTTCTTTCTGTATGTACGAAGACATTTCGCTACGTAACGTTCGTATTGAAACGATGTTTGATGTACGTGGCGGCGGTGAGCGTTGGCCGGATGTTGTCATTTGTGCCGCCTACACCCCTGATAATCGTCCGATTTCAATCTAGCCATCAAACAGATTATCTCCAATTCAGTCCATCAAACTCGTTACAATCCAACCAGAAAGGGGATCAAAGCATGGCAGGGAAAAAGAAAAATGAATTCGAAGTGGGCAGCTGGATCGTGCATCCAAATTATGGAGTTGGCATGATCAGCAAGGTCGAGAAAAAGCGTGTTAACAAGGAAAAAGCCAGATATTATCGCGTAGAGGCAGAGGATACCACGTATTGGATTCCAGTTGAGCGTATCGAAGAAAGTCGTGTCCGGAAAGTGATCAGCCGATCGGGATTTCGAAAAGCGATCCAACTATTGAAAAAATCCCCTCAAAAGATGGATCCCAATTATAAACAAAGACAATCACGCATCAAGGACGTCTTATCGAAGGGTCTCTTTCGCTCCACAATCCGCTTGGCGCGAGATTTATGGGCAAGAAACCACAAGAAGAATCTCAACGACTCGGAAAGAACTACTTTGCGGAAGATTATGGACAATCTGATCGCCGAATGGGCTGTGGTCGAAAGCATTAACCCAAAGGAAGCATCCAAGGAGTTAAACAGGCTGCTAACCCAGGGTCAAGCGCACACCGCAAACGAGTGATTGTGGTTTTTTCAGGAAATGTCCCTACATATGATCACTCCAACAGATGGCTCCATCGTGGAGTACAGATTGTAGATGTTGCTTGAGGCCAAGTTATTAACATCGCCAGCTTGCTGCCGCGAGATGCAGGGGAAAAACGGAAAAATCGGCGATGACGGGTCAACGCCCTATTTCGTCAATTTGAGCTCTCTCCTCAGCCGACAGTTCGAATCTGAAAATATCTAGATTCTGCTGTTGATGTTCCTGGCTGGATGCCTTCGGTATTGTAATCACATAGTCTTGATCCACCAGCCAGCGCAATGTGACTTGCGCCGTTGTTACCCCATGCCGCCGTGCGATCTCCTGCAGCACGGCAGAGCGCAGTGCTCCCCCCTTGGCGAAAGGGCTATAGGCCGTCACCAGGATTTTCTCTTGCTGGCAAAACGCCACCATCTCGTCTTGCGGATGGAATAAATGGTATTTGATCTGATTTGTGAATATCGGCGTCTTCACATTTCGCATCGCTTCCTGCAGTTGATCGACATTGAAATTGCTCACACCAATGTGGCGGATTTTCCCTTCCGCCACCAGGGTATTCATCGCCCGCATCGATTCTTCGACTGGCACATTGTGAACGGGCGCATGAATGAGGTAAAGATCGATCGCCTCAAGGCCTAACTCCCGTAAACTCTGATGGCATGCCTTGATTAAGTCATTGTAGCGCAGATGATTCGTCCAGACTTTACTGGTCAGAAAAAGCTGGCTGCGATCAATAGCCGAATCCGATATTGCTGCACCGATTTCCGCTTCGTTACGGTAAAACTCGGCCGTGTCTATATGGCGGTATCCGATCCCCAGCGCGTGCTTTACCGCGCGGCGACATTCTTCGCCGCGCAGATCCCAGGTGCCTAATCCGATCTTGGGAATGCGCTCACCATGGAATTCTATGTGCTCCATATCTCATCTCATAAACCGAAATCTACCTACAAGCATACAATGAATCTCCCCGAACATCTATCATTCATATGGAAATTTGCAGGACATGCACGCATTCGCATGCTATAATCCGCGAGAGTAACAATCCAAGAAGAGGGAAATGAAAAATGACTAAGACTGCCTGGATTTCTGCAACTCTGATCGTACTATCATTCGTTGTCATGGGCATTATTCTTCCGATCAACGTATCCGCACAGGATTTCGATGGACCCGTCCCACCCGAAACCCAGGGTGAATTGATCTACATTCCCTTCCCCGTCGAGATCACAGTGGATGGTGAACTATCGGACTGGGAAGGTATTCCTTCCAGTTATGTAGACTATGGCCCCACGACTTCATCCGATCCCGCAGAAAACGGTTCGTTCACATTCGCCGTGGCCGCAGATGCAGATAATTTCTACATCACCATGCGCATGCCCGATAAGAACATCATCGCCGGGCAGCACGGAACAAATTTCTGGAACGAAGATTCCATGGAGTTCTACGTCAACGCCTCCGATGATCTCGGCGCAACAGGCTACAAGTCGAATATCTTCCAGGTCAACATCAACGCCGCTGATATCGGCAACACCGATCCGGATGCGCTTAGGATCACCGGGACGATGAGTTCAGATTCCAATGTGCACGGGTTCGTATTCGAGACAGACGATGGCTGGGGTTTCGAAGCGTCCGTTCCACTGGATGGTTTGCTGGAACTCGCCCACGGCGTCGAAATCGGATTTCAAGCCCAGATCAATGGCGCTTCGGAAATGGATCGCAACGTCAAGCTAATATGGTCGAATGCCGATACCTCGGATCAATCCTGGATGTACCCTTATCTTTTCGGACGGGCGATTTTCTTCGAGCTCGGCCGGGAAGATATCCCCCAACCCAGCGAAGTCGAGGCACAGCCGACGGCAGCACCAACACCTACACCAGCCCCCATCCCGGCGCAGGTGAGTGTCAATCAAACCGGATATTTCCCCAAGGGCGAGAAAATCGCATCGCTTGCGCAGAATTCCACCGACCCCCTGGAATGGAAAATACTCAACAGCAGCGGCGAGGTTGTCTTAAGCGGCATGACGATCGTTCTCGGTGAGGATGCGGCTTCGGGAGATTTCCTGCATGAAATCGATTTTTCCGAGTTCGCCACGCCGGGGAGTGGGTATCAAATTCAAGCGGGGGGTCTGGAAAGTGCCCAATTCGATATATCTACTGATATTTACAGCCAATTGAAGTACGATGCCCTGGCCTACTTCTATCATAATCGCAGCGGCACTTCCATCAGCGTGCAATACGTGGGTGCAAATTGGGCTCGTCCCGCCGGCCATATCACGGACGACGATGTCACCTGCCACAAAGGCGAAGACTCCGATGGAAACACTTGGCCAGGATGTGATTATTCCCTGGATGTGGCTGGAGGCTGGTATGATGCCGGCGATTTCGGAAAGTATGTGGTCAACGGCGGCATTTCTGCCTGGACCTTGATGGACCTCTACGAACGCTTTCCAGAAGTCTATGGGGATGCCACACTTCAGATCCCCGAGCAAGGCAACGACGTCCCCGATCTGCTTGATGAGGCGCGTTGGGAAATGGAATTCCTGCTTTCCATGCAGGTCCCACAAGGACAACCCAAAGCAGGTATGGCGCATCACAAGATGCACGATCGCACATGGGAACCCATGCCCAAGGTGCCGCCAATGGAAGTGGACAATGACAACGAGCATGAGATGCTTGGCGCAGGCCGCTATCTCTATCCCCCTTCGACAGCAGCCACACTTAACCTGGCGGCCACCGCTGCGCAGTGCGTTCGTATCTGGCAGGATATCGATCCGGAATTTGCAGCAACCTGTCTAACCGCGGCCGAGACCGCCTGGGAAGCTGCTCTCGCAAATCCCGGCATCTATGCCGGTAACACCCCCGGCGACGGTGGCGGCAATTATGATGATGACAACGTCGCAGACGAGTTCTACTGGGCCGCCGCCGAGCTTTTCGCTTCCACCGGCAACCAGGAATACCTGGACTACCTGCTTGAGTCGGATCGTTTTGGTGAAGTGGATCAATTCGACTGGGGCAGCACGGCTTCCCTGGGAACGATTACACTGCTTATAACGGAAAATGATCTACCTGCAGACAAGGCGGCTCAGCTGGAAGAAAATATCCTTGCCTTCGCAGACGAGATGTTGACCATTCAGGAGCGTGATGGCTATTCCGTTCTCATCGACGGTGATTACCCCTGGGGTTCCAACGGTTTGATCCTCAACAATACGATCCTGATGGCTCTGGCGCATGACATCAGTGGTGATGGCAAATATCTGGATTCTGTCCGTTTGAGTATGGATTACATCATGGGACACAATCCACTGAATATTTGTTACGTCTCCGGTTATGGAACGTATCCGATGCAGCACCCACATCACCGTTTCTGGGGAAACGATCCCACAAACGGCTATCCCCCGCCGCCACCAGGTGTAGTCGCCGGTGGACCTAATGCCACGGCCGATGATCCGCCTGCGGACCGCGCCAATTTATCAGCCCTCGCACCGTCCAAACGCTACGTGGACGAAATTGGTTCCTATTCAACCAATGAGGTGACGATCAATTGGAACGCGCCATTGGTTTGGGTAGCGACCTTCCTCGATCAGAAAAGCGATTTGGATGGAGAAGGAGACGGATCAACTACATCGAAAGTTGCGGATTCTGAGGAAGGGCAAGATGCAGGTTTCCCATATTTCATCCTGCTGATCGTCGCTGCGGTTATTGTGGTTGCAGTGGTTGTTTGGGCGATTCGGTTTCGAGGAAAGAAGGCGTAGCACCCTTTCTTGATCAGGTTTTTCAGCGTCGAGTAAGGATGCGCTCTATTTCACAACAAGCGCAATGAATACATTTATTCAGAGAAACGGCGCACGGACAGGCATTGATATCCGTGCGCCGTTTGTATATCATTCCACTTTTCGTACTCCTGATAAATCCATGCAACGTAGATTTAATAAATTTCTTAGAGTTATATAGTATTGTTTGTCCATATTGGCCAAATCAATCCGCAAAGGAGAGTAAAATGTCAAAAACACTAACGGCCCAATTAAATGATCTCGTCGCAGATTTCACGGTTTTCTATCAAAAACTGCGTCACTATCATTGGAATGTGAAAGGCGAGGACTTCTTCAGGCTTCACGAAAAATTTGAAGAGATGTATACGGGAGTCGGCGATGTAATCGACGAGCTGGCTGAGCGAATCGTCGGACTGGACGGCGTTCCGCTGCACACATTAGCCCATATGCTCGAAGCGACGTCGCTTAAGGAGGACGAAGATCTTTCCTCACCCGGCACGATGGTGACGCGCACGGTTAAAGATGTGGAGACTTTGAAGAAAAACTTGCTCGCCGCGCTTAAGACCGCAGAAGCCGCAGACGATCGCACCACGACCAATCTGCTTGACGGCATCCACGACGGTCTCGAAGCACATCAGTGGATGTTGAAAGCCTGGCAGGCGAAGTAGTAGTACATCAGATCGTTTAGTCGATCACCTAGAATAATGTTACTTATAGAGATGCCATGAAAGGCATCTCTATTAAAGCTGGCGCGGGATACAGGTCACCACCTTTCTCGTCAACAATGATCAACATATAATGGTCATGGCATGAGCTACTTTATTCATTTCGAACCACTTGGACGCAGGGGAGAAGTCCCTGAAGGCGGGAACTTGCTCGATGCCGCCCGTAACCTGGGGATTGACCTGGTGAGCCTGTGCGGCGGCACTGGCACATGTGGACGATGCCTCGTACAAATCCTGGACGGCGATGTATCAGAGCCAACCTCCGGCGAATTGGAGCAACTCACCTCCGTACAAATCGAACAGGGCTACCGGCTTGCGTGTTGCGCCAGTGTAAAAAGCGACTGTAAAGTGCAGATTCCAGCCAAATCCTTATCATCTCCTCAGCGCACACAAGTTGAAGGCGAGGAATTATCGTTTGAGCCTGCCCCCTCCATCCAGGCATTCCCGATCTTACTTACGCCACCATCTATCGAGGATCTCGAATCAGACGCTGGCAGACTGCTTAACGCTCTTGAGCAACAGCACCAGATTGAGTGCACATCGATCGATATTGACGTCCTGCGTGATATTTCTCCCCAACTCCGAAATAACCTAAACCCCGACGACGGAAATTGGAACGTCCAGGCCATGGTTAGAAATCACGAAATCATCGGGCTAACAAATCCAGATCAACCCATCCTTGGATTGGCCATCGACCTGGGCACGACAAAGATCGCTGCATATTTACTCGATCTCAATACGGGACAAACTCTGGCATCTCAGGGCTTCATGAACCCCCAG
>Ga0272441_10010821_pt1 | contig 13693 bp, 9 predicted proteins | sample SSMProp6N_FD_193582 | JGI IMG/M metagenome (GOLD analysis project Ga0272441, IMG submission 193582) | Marine sediment archaeal communities from Little Sippewissett salt marsh, Falmouth, MA, United States - SSM-Prop-6N | ecosystem: Environmental > Aquatic > Marine > Wetlands > Sediment ... | reverse complement strand
TTCGTCAGTATCTTCACCGAGTTGTTTGGTCTGGACAAGGTGGCTGTGCTCTCTCCTGAGCACCCCGTCATAGACATTACCGGCAGGACGCGCTACGTGGACTTCGCTCTCTCGACTGTGGGCAACCGAGTGGCCATCGAGATTGATGGGTTGGCGTGGCACCACCCCGAAGCCGTCAGTATCGAGGCCTACGAGGATGCTCTTCTCCGCCAGAACAGCTTGGTCCACTTTGGATGGAAGGTGTTCCGGTGGACGGACCACGAAGTGCTTAATGATCCCAACCGGGTCAAGGAGCAGCTGCTGACCTTCCTCCGGTCAGTCCCGGGCCTTCGGGAATGGGATGACTACCTCCCGAAGCAACTGGGGGGTAGCTTTGACCTCAGGCAGCACCAGAAGGACGCCCTAGGCTCGCTGAAACGCCTCAGGGAGGAGGGTAAGACGATTGCCCTTCTCACCCACGCCACTGGCACGGGGAAGACCGTAACGGCCATGGAGGACGCCAAGGCAGTCGGCGGCCGCGTGCTCTACATCGCACACACGACGAACCTCGTCACTCAGACCTTCAGGGCGTTCCGCCGCCACTGGCCCGCCGTCAGCGTCGGCAGGTACCAGGGCAAGCACTGCGAGAATGGCGCCCAGGTCGTGGCAGGATCCGTCCAGAGCGTCTCACAACACTTCGACGAGTTCGGCGCGGACGATTTCAGCTACCTCATCATCGACGAGGCCCATCACGCCGCCAGCGATTCGTACCGGGCCATCCTCAAATACTTCAACCCGCACTTCACCCTGGGACTCACAGCGACCCCGGAACGTGCCGACGGGCAGGACCTGCTGGAGCTGTTCCGGGACTGTGCGCATCGCCTTTCGCTCGAAGAGGCTGTTGAACGGGGCGAACTGGTACCCATCCGTTGCGTCCGCGTCGGGACGAATGTCAACCTGGAGCATGTGCGCTTCAGCGGCGTCCAGTACAACAGGAAGGACCTGGAGCAGACGTTGCGCATCCCCGCGCGTGATAAACTCATCGTCAGGACCTACCTCGACCACGTCCCCGGGGCCAAGGGCGTCACCTTTTGCGTAAACATCCGACACGCGGAAGACCTCACAGCCCTCTACCAGGCCGAGGGCGTGCCCGCAAAGGCCGTCTCCGGCCGCCTGGCAACCGAGGAGCGCGCGGAAGTGCTCGCCTCATTCGCTCGGGGCGATATCCGCATGCTATGCGCCTGTGACGTTCTGAACGAGGGTTGGGACTGCCCCGACGTCCAGGTGCTGCTGATGGGCCGGCCCACCCTCTCCAAAGTTCTCTACATGCAACAGCTGGGACGGGGCACCCGGAAAGCGCCCGGTAAGCGCGAGCTCATCGTGTTCGACTTCGTGGACAACGCAAGCCGCTATAGCATCCCGATGAGCCTGCACCGTGTCGTGGGGAAGGGGCGGTACCGACCCGGCGAACTCGTTCTGGGACCGGAGGACCTTCTCAAGGGAGAGGAGGACGCCATCCGCCGCGGGGAGAAACCCGACACCCTGCTCAACATAGGACTCTGGGTGCAGGACCTCCAGGAGATTGACCTGTTCAGCTGGCAGAACGTCGTGCAGGACATGCTCTCCGTGACCCAGATGGAGCAGGCCCTGCGTTGCGGGGAGGGACGCGTCCGCAACGCTCTTTCCCGGGGTGACATCTTCTCCGACCACGAGTTCAGCCTCGGAGGGAGGGTCTATCAGTTCTTCCATGAGAACCGGGTGGACGAGGTCCGCGAGACTCTGGGCCTCCCACAGGTGACCGCCGCTTCCATCACCGGCCTCTTCATGGATTTCGTCAAGTCCATGGACATGTCCTCGTCCTACAAGCCCGTCATGCTGCTCGCGCTGCTCGACAACACCGGAGAAGACGGTCGCGCCCGGATCCGCAACGTAGCCGAGAGCTTCGCCGCATTCTACCTCGAGCGAGCCCGGAAAGGTGAAGAGGTCGAGAAGGGGAACATGCGGATGAGAAAGGTTCTGGAGATGGATGTCGATGAGGTGACCCAGCTCATTTTCGGCATGCCCTTCGAAAAGTTCGAGCGGCGGGGCTTCTTGCGCTATAACAAGAAGGACCTCCAGTTCGTTGAATTCGACCGATACCTCTGGCGTCGCCTGACGCAGGAAGACCTAGAAATCCGGCCAGAAAGTACCGCTTCCGCCGATTCAGGCCGGATTTCTTTAAGGCGCGGCCAATTGTGATCGTTGCTGCTCATTGACTTACAGCATGCCCGTCACCGCGCCGTATGCGATACGGGCAGTTTCTGGCCGCGCCCCTAGCACAAATCCGCCGCCAGTGCCGCGAGAGTCTGGCACGGTACTTCGGGTAGTAGGGAGACTGAATAATGAGTGCCGTCAGGACTGGGTATGCCTCGTATTCATCCTCGGAAAGGTGCGCGGGGTAGATGTGGTATCGATAGGGTCAGAGCCGGCCATCGCGCAGAGCGCTTCGCATGTCGTAGACGTAGACCGTGCCTCCGAAATAGGTCTGGATGGCATCCGTTCCCTCTTCGTCAAAGTGCCTAACCGGTGTCGCGGATAGACCAAGCCGCCAACCGAAATCGTCGCGTAACACGTGACGAAAAGATGGAGCCCCAACGTTATGCACTTCATCAACGATCAGGAGGGTGTTGCCGGAAACTGAGGCGTCGTCCAGCACCGATCTGAACCTGTTTCCAGACAGCGAGTGCATTGTTCCAACAACGACAACGGGGTTGCCATCACTGGAGTGCCGCATTGCTCGAAGCTTCGTGAAGAGCGTCTCCTGGCATTTGCCTGCGTCATCGTACACGAGGACGGGTGAAGAGAACTGTGTATTCTTCTGGAGTTCTGCTCCACCAATGCCTTGCGAGGCACTGCAATCACCAGAAGCTTCAGATCAGGACATCTTTCCGCCGCCGCCAAGGCCGCGCGAGTCTTTCCGCTGCCAGTAGCCATCGCCATCAACCCGCGCCTATTGTTAGCCTCCCATGCGTCAATAGCCTCGCGTTGATGTTCCCAGAGTTCTGGGTGGGGACTGGGCCCGGCAACTCTCGCTAATTCTTCAGAGATGGCTTCACTTATTGGTTTGTTTCTGGGTTTGAACTTGAGCAGTTGCCTTCGAGCCGCATCGGGGAACTCGATAACAGAGAGCCCCGCAGTCTCGTCCCGCCATAACCTGTCAAAATTCTCCCGCTTTCGAACCACCCTCTGCTGTGGATCGTCCCACGACCAGAAGACGTCTATTGTCTCAAAGTTGTCAACAAGACCGCCCCCGGTTTCATTGGGTGAACCAGTGAATGCCACGACTTTCTGGCTACGGTCTTCAAAGATGCCGAGTTTCTCATGGTATATTCCGAGTCTCGGTACGTTCTGAGCAGACAACGGGACGGCGATTCTGATCTCTAGGCGTTCCTCTGCGATGAGCCATGCCAGATAGCCCAGACGGTCGCGCGTCGCGGCGTCTGGGATTGCTTCGATCTGCCTAAGAAGCGCTTTCTTGACAACGTCCTGCCTCGCAGCATATCCACGCTCGATAGCCTCAATGTCCTCCGGCTCCAGCAGAGGGCTGGCGGCCAGCCGCATGTGGCCACCCTTGTCGATAAACTCCGTCAGTCCCTGTGCGGCCACCGAAAGCCCCCTACTGGTGAAAAACCCCACAGCGCGGAGATACAAATGACTCTGGCGAAGACAGGGGACATAGAAATCCTGAATGAGGTCGTCTTTATCCGAGCGGTATTCGGGCTTCAGGCTGAGCGACTGAAGTCCTTCCGGCCTTCCAGATGCTTCGACCTCACCTGACACGGGATCCGACACCGTCACATAGTTCCTTCTGCAGTATGCTTGTGACCACGCTGTTTCGACCTCGCCGCAGATAACCCAGAAAGACAGAACAGCTTGCGTCAATTCTAGCGATGACCGCTGAAGCAATCAAGGCCGGGGAAGGCCCTTGGGCGTTACTCCTCGCGAACGGGGACATGGCCATGGGAACCTTCGGGGTACCACAACAAAGAAGGCGATTTGCGGGGCGTCAATGCCCTTGGGTACTTGCCGCAATACCAACCACTTAGCGGATTTCAACTCTATCTCACGCTTCCCAGGGAAAGCGGACTCTCATCAAGAAGCGGCACAGAAAACGCCACACGTGCCGGGGTCCGAATTCGGTGCTCTTGTCCCCTGGGGGGAAACGGCGGGGCGTGCCAACCGGACCTTCTCAGTCCGGACCGCGAAGGGACCAACTCGTGTCCGGCGGGTGTGATACGCCCTGTGGAAACGATGGGCTTGGCGTGAGTCCCACTCCCCCCGGTTGTTGCGGTGGCTCCGGTGGACGTGGTGAAGTGTCGCGCCGGTTTTTGCGTTTTGTTCATCTTGCTCGGTAGGATGTACCCATTGGCTAGGGAGGAGGCTGGCCTCGCGCACGGACAGCCAAAAAGAGAACGTATGCGCATCATCTGTGTGACCAAGACGCCCGAACTGCGTGAGCGGCTGCGTCGACTCTTCCCGACGGAGGCATCGCAGGTCGACCACGAGCCGAGTCTTGACCGCACCCTCGAGCGGTTTGAAGACACGGCCTACGACATCCTGCTGATCTCGAGTGTGGCGATTCGTGCGGGCGAGGTCGACGGGGTGGAGATGCTGGACGTTGTCTCGGCGCGCAGCCCGGGTACGCAGGTTCTGTTCCTGGCTAAGGAGCGTGATCTGAAGCTGGCGATGTCTTCTTTGGCCGCGGGCGCGTATCAATACGCTACGCTGCCGATTGGCGACAACGAATTGAAGCTGCTGGTCGAGGCGGCGATGGCGAACCGGCCGCCGGATGTCGCTCCGCTTCCTGCACAGCGTGGCCGGCCTCGTGCGCGCATGCAGGATCTGGTCGGACGCTCTAGGCCGATGCAGCAGGTGTACCGCCAGATCCGGCAGGCCGCGGCCACAGACGTAGCGGTGTTGCTTGTCGGGGAGACGGGTACGGGGAAGGATTTGGCTGCAGAAGCCATCCACAGGCAGAGCGCTTTTTCAGGGGCGCCTTTTGTTCCGGTGCACCTCGGGGCGTTGCCCGCGGAACTCGTGGCGAGCGAGCTGTTCGGTCATGAGAAGGGGGCGTTTACGGGAGCGCTCGAACGGTATCACGGGAGGTTCGAACAGTCAAAAGGGGGGACCATTTTCCTCGACGAGATCGGCACGCTGGACGAGAGAGTGCAGGTTTCGCTTCTGAGGGTGCTTGAACGAAAGGAGTTTCGGCGGCTGGGCGGCAAGCGTTCGCTCCACGCGGATGTCCGGGTCGTTGCCGCAACCAATGAGGAACTGTCCGAAGCCGTGGCGCACGGCTCGTTTCGGGAGGACTTGTACTACCGGCTCGATGTGTTTCGGATTACGCTGCCGCCGCTTCGGGAACGACACGGGGACATCCCGCTGTTGATCGATCATTTCCTCAAACGGTACAACCGGTCTTTCCAGAAGAACGTTTCGGGCATATCCCCGGAGTGCATTGCGGCCCTCGAGGCGTACGCTTGGCCGGGAAACGTACGCGAACTGAAGAATATAATCCAGAGGGGGCTCCTGGTGTGCCAGGGAGAAGTGATACTGCCAGACCACCTCCCGCCCCGGTTCCGGCCAGGCTTCAAGAATCGGCCGAGCGTTACGTTTGAGATAGGGACTCCCCTTCACGAGGTCGAGCGGGAGTTGATTGTGCGTTCGTTGGCCGCCGCAAAGAACAACCGATCCGCAACCGCGAAGCTCCTGGGAATCAGTCGCCGGGCGCTCTACAACAAGCTCCGCAAGTACGGGATGTGAGTGTACACAATATGCACACCTAGTTTCTGTGATAATCCCCATAAAATCTGGCCGTATTTCATTCTCGCGTCGATCTGCTTGTAAAGATATTGCACAGTTATAGCCCATATACCTACAGGGGTGTGCATATTATGCCCACATGGGCTTTCGCTCTTTGCATCCTGCACTGTCCTCTGCTGGTCTTGTTGATAGACCGCACGCCCTAAGTCCCTTGAATTAAATACTTTAGCTCCATGAGAGCCTGCCTTGGAACATCTCTTGCTGTTTCTAGCGTTTGGATGGCGTGGGGTTAGCCTTCACAACGGATATCCAGAGGCTGGGCATGAATTCAGACGCGGTTATCTTGCTGGGCGTTCCTCTCCGTAATCGTTTGGCGGAGACACTGCTTGCTGCGGGGTACACGCCGCTCGAGCGCGTAGGGATGCAGCGCACCATAACCACCCTGCGTAGAGAGCAAGTCGCTGGGGTCCTGGTCGATGTGCGGAAGTGTGAGCTGGATGTCCTGGAGCTTCTACTGAACATCGGCGATGTTTGCCCCGGCTTGCCGGTGGGGTTGATTGCCAACCGCGCGTCACTCGATCGCTCGCCGGCCATGGTCGAGGGTTTCCCGAACGTGGTGATGTTCTCAGAGTCCCTGCCCGCCGAGAAGGTCGTGGATGGCTTGTGCCGCTTTTTCGATTCGAGAAGACAGCCAACGCAGTCGAGCAGAGGGAACCTATGAAATCCCGGTACATTGCCGAGTGTGCGGCAACAGCCAGCAAAACGCTGGTTGCGGCATCGACCGACCAGAAGAACGCCACACTCCTCCGACTTGCCGAGAAACTCGAGCAACACACGCAGGACATCCTTTCCGCGAACACCGCGGATATGCAACGTGCGAAAGAGAAGGGCCTGGCCGAGCACCTGGTCAATCGTCTGCAATTCGCCGAGGCCAAGATCCAGGGGCGGATTCGATCGCTGCGTAAGATTGCGGCATTGCCGGATCCGGTGGGCCGCACCTTCCGGAGAACCCAATGTGCGAACGGATTGAAGGCGACCCGCGTACGCGTGCCCATTGGGGTCATCCTTATGATCTATGAGGCGCGTCCACACGTGACGGTGAATGCAGGGGCGTTCTGTCTCAAGGCAGGGAATGCGTGCATTTTGCGGGGCGGTTCCGAGGCGAGGGAGTGCAACCGCCTCCTCGGCGCGTTGTGGCGAAGTTCGCTGAACGACGTCGAGCTTCCGGGCGATGCGGTCCAGGTGATCGCCGGTTCGCGCAGAGACGTGCAGGATTTTCTTGGGCAAAGCGATCTCATCGACCTAGTCATCCCACGCGGCGGCAAGCAACTGATCCAATCCGTGACAGAGCGCTCACGGATTCCGGTGATCAAACACTTCGCAGGGATCTGTCATGTTTACTTGGACGCAACGGCCCATCCGCAACAGGCCATCGAAATCGCGCTGGATTCCAAGTGCCTCATGCCCGAAGTGTGTAACGCGATGGAGACGCTATTGGTCCATGAGGATTTCGCGGGGCATCTTCCGGCTATCGTGAAGGAGTTGAGATCGCACGGAGTGCATGTGAAAGGGTGCCCACGTGTCCAACGCGTGGTCCGAGATGTGGCACCGGCGGTCGAGAAGGACTGGCGCACGGAATACCTCGACCTGGTCGTCTCGATACGCGTGGTGAGGGACGTCCAGGAGGCCATCCACCATATCAACCTGTATGGTTCCCACCACACCGATGCCATTGTCGCGGAACGAAGGGGGCCAGCGACCCGGTTCGTCAAGGAAGTGGATTCCGCCGTGGTGCTGGTGAATGCCTCGACCATGTTCTGCGACGGTGAGTCGCTGGGTATGGGGGCGGAGATCGGGATCTCGACCGACAAGATTCACTCGCGGGGCCCCATGGGGCTAGAGGATCTTACGAGCTACAAGCACGTCATTCGAGGCGCAGGACACATCATGGGCCCACCGCGCCTCGTGCGTAAAGGAAACGAGGCCGGGCAATGAGAACAGCGTCGGCCGAAATCTACGAACGCTTCCAAAGCGGCATCTGTGAGGCCGTGGCGGATGTCGAACGCGGGAAACCCCGCATTGGCGCGGAGCTCAAGTTCCCCTTCATAAACCCGGACGGAAGCGCCGTGAGCCGAGACAAGTTGTTCGCCCTGTGGGATTTTCTTTGCGCGAGGGGCTGGCACCCTATCCAAGACTCACTCACCGGCAAGGTTGCCGGTGCGCGGAAACCGGGAGAGCGAAACGACACGGTCGCTTCCTACGAGACCGGATACCCGAAACCGGAGTTCTCCCTGGCGCACGTGGACGACCTCTACAAGCTTCAGGCAAGTATCAGGGAACTTGTGGAAGAACTCCACGGCTTTTCCGAGCAACACGATGTCCGATTTCTCGGCTACGGCATTCACCCGGTTACGCCTCCGAGCAGGGACCTGCTGATGAAGAAGGCTCGCTCCAGCTTCTGGGATAGGGCTTTCCCCTCGAACGACGTGATTCCTCCTGAGCAAGGCGACGACGTCCACCTGTTCACCGTCAATGCCGGGAGCCACGTACACGTTAGCGTTGCGCAGGGCGACACTGTGCGGGCGGTGAACGTGCTCAACGGTTTCGCCGGAGCGCAGATCGCGCTCACGGCGAATTCCAGCGTTTGGCGCGGCGAAATCGACGGACGTTTCCGTTGTGTATCCGAGAAGCTGTGGGACTGGTGGAAGCCCGCGGCGGGGCGGATTGCGGTTCCGGAACGCCCCTTTGAGGACATCCTGGACTACACCAGAACCGTGGCAGGCATGAGGCCGGTTTACGTGAAACGAAAGGGCCAGCCGCTCATTCTGAGTTCCTACGCGTCGTTTGCGGAATACTTCAGTCAGGATACGGCGAGCGCCACCAATCTCGAGGGGGAGGAGGTGACGGTCACACCTTTGCCGGAGGATGTGGAGTTGCACAATTCTTGTTGTTGGTTCAACGCCCGCATCAGCCGGTACTACACCGTAGAAAACCGAGTCTTCGACCAACAACCTGGAGACTCCCTGCTCTGCCCTGCGGCGCTTACCCTCGGCTTGGTCACGGCCTCTGAAGAGGCTTGGGAAGAGTTGCGCGGCTATGACTGGGACGTACTCCGTGAGACGCGTGAGGCGGCGTGCGAATCGGCGTTGTTGGGCGCCGTAAATGGCGTGTTGCTTGCCGACTTGGCCGGGCGCATGCTGGACATCGCAGAGCGCGGATTGAGAAAACGCGGTTTGGGCGAGGAGCAGTTTCTGGTGCCGCTTAAGCGGCGTATCGAGCACAACGTGTGCCCCGGAACGCTCGCAGAGGGATTGTTTGAAACGGAAGGAATCCAAGGACTCGTCGCGGCACGGAGTCTTTAGCGAAAGGAGATGGAAGAGCATGCGTTTACCCAATGAGCGCGGTGGCCTACCCGCATCACTCTATAAACCGTTGAAAGAGGGCGATGTTGAACGGATAGTCGACGAGGCGCTTCGAATACTGGAGCAAAGCGGTATGGCCGTGCACTCGGCCAGAGCACGCATGGCGCTACGAAGCGCCGGGGCAGATGTCGATGAGGGGAGCCTTCGCGTTCGCTTTCCCAGGAGCATGGTGGAAGACGCGATTGCCTCGAACCCCTCTTCGATCACGCTGTATTCGCGAGACGGCAAGCACGATGCCGTGTTGAGCAAGAACCGGGTGCATTACGGCACCGGCGGCACCGCCATTTACGTCATTGACCCGGACACCGGGGAACGGCGTCCCTCGACCGTGGACGACGTCATTCTGAATGCGCGAATGGTGCAGGCGCTGGAGAGTATCCACGTTTTCACGATCAACGTGTTCCCCAACGAGATCCAAGACAAAGATGAGATCGACGTCAACCGCTTCTTCCACTCCTTCGACAACACCACCAAACACGTGATGGGCGGCGTCTACTCGCTCAAAGGCTGCCAGAAAGTGGTCCAGATGGCGGAGATGGTTGCCGGGACCTCGGAGGCGCTTCGCAAGAAACCCTTTGTATCCTTCATCACGCTCATCATCAGCCCGTTCAAGATCGACGATCATTACGGCGGCATGACCTGCTTTCTGGCGGCCAAAGGGCTGCCGGTGGTCATCCCCACTGAACCGGTCTGCGGGACCACCTCTCCTGTCACGCTTGCCGGGAACGTCCTGACTCACGTGGCCGAGACCTTGGGCGGCATCACGTTGGTGCAGAGCGTGAACAAGGGGGCGCCGGGCATCTGTGGAAGCGTGGGTTCGATTACGAACCTTCAGACCATGAACCATGTCGGCGGCGCCATCGAGCGGGCCATGATCAACGCGGCGGTGGCGCAGGTCGCCCAGTACCTGGACTTGCCGCTGTACTCGACCGGCGGCACGACAGACGCGAAGTGCGTCGATATCCAGGCGGCCTACGAGAGCGCCATGGCCAGCCTCCTGGTGGCCATGAGCGGTGCGAACTACATCCACGACATCGCAGGACTGATGGAAACGGATCTGACCGTGTCCTACGAGAAGCTGGTGATGGACAATGAGATTCTCGGCATGTGCCAGCGCGTGTTGCGCGGCATAGAAGTCACCGCCGATACGCTGGCCGCGGACCTCATTATCGAGAAGGGGCCCGGCGGGAATTTTATGGCCGAGGAACACACGCTCATGCACATGAATGACGAGTTCTACCGGCCGCGGCTGGCAAACCGGGACAGGGTCCAGCAGATGAAACCCAATGACACGGCAAGTGAACGCGCGAAGCGATTCGTCGAGGAAGTCCGTAAGGCCGACGGCGAAACGCAATTGGACGTGGAACTGCGCGAGGAAATCCTCAGCCGCTTCTGGCGAGTGCGGGTATCGACTTCGGCGGCTTAGGCGTGACGCCGAAGCAGATAACGCGTTTGGGTAAGAGCCGGTCGCAAACTGGAATACGGCAAATGTTGGCAAGCATGAACTCGCTACGCAATTGCATCGTGCGTGCGTATGACGACGCCATTGGCAACGTCATCGATTTTCACTTCGACACCTACGAGTGGACAACACGCTACTTCGTTGTGGATTCCGGTGGCTTCATGCCTGGCAAGCGGCTCCTTATCCCGCCTGTTGCTTTGGGCTGGGCCGACTTGCCGAGGCGGGAGTTTTTTGTGCATTGCACGAAACAGGAGATCGCGCAGATGCAGACCGCGGCGTTCGACGCGGTCATGAGCCGAAGAGACGAAGACGCGATTTACAGGCACTTCGAGATGCGCCCGGATGATTGGCGAGGTATGAGGCTGCCCGGCTCATTTGGGATCCATGTTGTTGCGTCCCTTGAGGCCGATGCATTGGCCCCTCTTCACAGCTTTGGGGAACTGCGGGGTTTCGCGGTGAAGGCCGGCGATGATCATGTGGGAACCCTTGACGATCTGTTCGTGGAGGACGCCCATTGGGACCAACAGGTGATCGTGATTGCCCTCGAACGGGGGGCGGGGCGCGTGACTGCGCCGGTGGATTTGGCCAGACCCATCGACTGGCGAGCGCGAGAGGCCCTAATCGATGCACCTGCGGAAGTGGTCCGCAAAGCGCCGCAGACTCAGGACCGGGACGGATTTGAAATGGAGTTCCTGCGTGCAGTGAAGGCGCACTATGACGAGGCCGTCTAGAGGTCGACGCGAAGAACGTAGAAGAAAGGGATACCGTGGCTATTGCACAGCGTGAAGGAGTTGTTGTTCAACCTTATTGCAGGCTTTCTGAAGATCAGGTGAGACTGGTCGACAGTGTATCCAGGGAGCTGCTGGAGAACCCGGGCCTGCTCTGCTTCAACGAAGAGGCCGCGTCCATCTTTCGGAGCGCGGGGGCGAAGATTGAGGACGGGGGCGAATGCCCGCGGGTGCGAATACCGTCGGATCTTGTAGACGACGCCCTCAAGTCCGCCCCGTCCACGGTGGTCTTGGGGGCACGCAATCCCGACAACCGCCTCGTGCTCGACGCGCACGAGGCGCGTGTACGTTTCGGCAGTGGTTCGGAAACGAACATCTGGCTGGACGTTTCGTTCGACGGCGCCCATCCGAAGTTCGAACAGAAGAAGGGCGTCATTCGACGCCTGTGCAACTCGGCGCATTTGTGCGAGCACCTGGAACATCTCGATTTCTTCATCCGCAACGTCAACATCCAGGACGATGACGTGACCGAAGAGAACAAGGATGTCAACAAGTTCCTGGCCAGCCTCAACAACATTACGAAGCACGTCCAGGCAGGCCTGACAACTCTATCCGCGTTGGACCACGTGGTGCGCTTGGGCGAAATCGTGGCAGGAGGAAAGGAGGCTTTCGCGAAGGAGCCGGTCCTCTCCTTCATCGCGTGTCTTGTCAAGAGCCCACTGCAATTCGTCGACGACACGACCGCCAACGTCATTGCGATCGCCAAGCGCCGTGTCCCGCTCGTCGTGTCCAGTTGTCCTATGGCCGGCGCGACCGGGCCTTTCGACGAGTTCGGCATTGTCGCGCAGATCAACGCGGAGATCCTGGCCGGGGCTACGCTGGTCCAACTCGTGGCGCCGGGGGGGCCTGTTCTGTATGGCAGCGTGCCGGTGCGCACACGGCTCGACAACCTCAACGACATGTACGGCGCCCCGGAGTTCAACCATTACAACCTGGATTGTACGCAGATGGCGCGCCATTACGGCCTGCCCTGCTACTCGACCGCGGGGGTGGGCGACACTACGGAACCGGGCATCCAGGCCACGGTGGAGAAGATGCTGACGCTGATGGAAGTGCCGCGCGGCGGGGCGCAATACATCCACTACGCCTTCGGACTTCTCGACCGCACCAACATCTTCTGCCCCGAGCAGGCCGTGCTCGACGACGCCCACATCGGGATCATCAAACGTGGTTTCGCTACGCCGGAAGTCAGCCATCCAAAGGCCGAAGAAGTCTTGAGCCTTGTGCGCGAAATCATGGCTACGTCCCACAAGACGTACGTATACAATCTGCCCATGCCCGCCTACGACCCGGTGTATGTGCGCTACCCACTGGAGAACGACGAAGGCGGCGCGCTCCGGGCCGCCCACGAACGGTATCGCGAGATGCTCGATCTGCCCCGGCGCTCGCTTCCGAGTGATGTGCACGAGAACATTCGCGCTGAGATACCGGGCGTGCTGCCGCAGACCCTTGAATCTTAAGGAGGCCCATATATCATGGCTACCGTGACTCACGAAGAACAGATGATCGCCTACGGCGAAGCCGTCAAGAGCGGCCTCTACGCGAAGAGGAGCGGCTTGGTCGGAAAATACGATAACGTACGGCGCTATTGGGAAGACGAGATTACGCGCCAGTTCCTTCGCCCTCACCTCAACAAGCTCATTGAGCGATGCCAACAGTCCATGCGGCGGCTTCGCATCATGGACTTGGGCTGCGGCAGCGCCGACGGATACGAACTGCTGAGGGGCGTGCGGCATCGCGATGCCGATCTGGAGGAAGTCGAGGTCGATTTGATCACCCCCGAAATTCTGGGCATGTACAAAGGCGTGGATTTGAGCGCCGACCTTCTCGAACAAGCCCGGGGACTCTACGGTGAAGATCCAAAACTCGTCTTCGAGCAGGCCGATTTCACCAAAGGGCTGCCGATTTCAAAGGGGGAGAAACCCTTTGACCTTTACTTCTCCACCTACGGGACCTGTTCGCACCATAACGAAGACGAAACTCTCATTGCCTTGCTCGCGGATATTGCCTGCCGCACCGAAAAGTACAGTGTTATTGTCTGCGACTGGCTGGGGCGCTACTCGTATGAATGGCAGACTTTGTGGACCGACGATATATCGAAGAACCGCAATATGGACTATGTCGTTTCGTACATCTACGACGTTGAAGAGCGGGAGGCGCGCCGGGAGGAGTTACAGCACCTCTGGCTTCGGCTCATAAGCCGCCAAGAGGTGGACGCCATCGTGACGGAAGCGAGTGAG
>Ga0272441_10010820_pt1 | contig 13693 bp, 6 predicted proteins | sample SSMProp6N_FD_193582 | JGI IMG/M metagenome (GOLD analysis project Ga0272441, IMG submission 193582) | Marine sediment archaeal communities from Little Sippewissett salt marsh, Falmouth, MA, United States - SSM-Prop-6N | ecosystem: Environmental > Aquatic > Marine > Wetlands > Sediment ... | reverse complement strand
ACCGCGCGGACGGCGGCGATCCGCGCACATTCGACGGGACCGGCGCCGAGAGCGGCGGCGCACTCGTCTATTCCGGCCCGCTCCCGCTCGGCAAGACGACCTACGTGACGGCACGGATCCGCAAGATCAACAACACCTGGAGCGCGGCGCACGCGGCAACCTTCAGCTACACCGCGCATCATCCGCTGCTGCGCATCACCGAAATTCACTACAACCCGTTGGGCGGCCGCGATTTCGAGTTCGTCGAGATTCGGAACGTGAGCGGCAGCACCACGGTCGGGCTCTCGGAGATGACGTTCGACAAAGGCATCCAGTACACGTTCGCACCGGGCACGGAACTGGCGCCCAGCAACTTCGCGGTGCTCGTGCGCAACGAGGCCGCGTTCACGAACCGGTACCCTACCGTGAAGGGCTTGACCGAGGTCCAGATCTTCGGGCAATACGGGGGCGGCCTCGACAACGGCGGCGAGCGCGTACAGCTCGTGGATGCAGCCGGCACGATCGTCGCTTCCGTCCGCTACAACGACAAGACGCCATGGCCCGAAACGGCGGACGGCGAAGGGTTCTCGTTGGTCTACACCGGCGCCGACGACGACCAGGACTATCCGGAAAAATGGCGTGCGAGCAACCTGATCGGCGGCTCGCCGGGCTACGATGAGGGGCCCGCCTATCGGGTCGTCATCAACGAAGCATTGACCCATACGGACCTGCCGCTTCTGGACGCAATCGAACTCTACAACGACGGCGATGCCGACGTGGATGTCGGCGGGTGGTGGTTGAGCGACAGCGACAACGACTTCTTCAAGTACGAACTGCCGACCCACCTGCTTGGCGCAGGCGGCTACCAGACATACGACGAGAACGATTTCGGCGCCGCGTTCCTACTGAGCTCGCACGGGGACGAGGTCTACCTGACCAAATGGGATACCAACTCGAATCTGCTCTACTATGCGGAAGCCCGATTCGGCGGCGCGGAGAACGCGCGCGCGTTCGGCCGCTATGTCAAGAGCGACGGCAACTCCGATTTCGTGGCGCAGAGCGTCTCGAACACACTGGGCGCCGTGAATGCCGACCCGTTGGTCGGCCCCGTCGTGATCACGGAAATCATGTATCACCCGCCCGACAACGGCGACGAGTTCATCGAACTCATGAACGTCTCGGAAGACCCGGTCAATCTCTACGACCCCGCCCATCCCACCAACACGTGGCGGCTGGACGGCGCGGTCGAGTACGCGTTCCCCACGGGCCTCACGCTGCAGGCCGGCGAGATCCTGCTGGTCGCGGCGACCAACAACGCCACCGGCTTCCGCAACAAGTACAGCGTGCCGGCCGAAGTGCAGATCTTTTGCCCGTATGGCGGCGTGCTCAACAACGCCGGCGAAAGCGTCAAACTCTGGCGGCCCGACACGCCCGACACCAACGGGCTGCCCTGGATACTGGTCGACCGCGTGAAGTATAACGACAACAGTCCCTGGCCGGAAAGCCCGGACGGCGACGGGCCCTCGCTGGAACGGATCGCGCCAGGCCTCTACGGCAATGACCCGATCAACTGGAGTGCAAGCGCCCAGAGCAACGGCACGCCGGGCACAGCCAATGCCGGAGTGCTCGTCTCGAAACGTGCCGGCTGGAAATACCATGACCGGGGCCAGGACCTCGGCACCGGCTGGCGCGCACCGTCCTACGACGACAGCGGGTGGGAGGACGGCAACGCGCCGCTCGGCTATCCGGACACGAACCTCGAACTCGACACGGAGCTGGACTACGGCGACGACCCCGCCAACAAACACATCACAGCCTATTTCCGCAAGGCGTTCACGGTGGCCGACCCCGGCAAAGTCGACAGCCTGACCCTGCGTATCCGCTACGACGACGGCTATGTCGCCTGTCTGAACGGGCAAGAGGTCGCGCGTGGCGGGATGCCGGCCGGCCCGATCACCTACAGTACGGAGGCCAACCTGCAGAACGGGTCCGGCGGCGCCTACGAACAGACAAACCTGGTCGGCCAGATCGGGCAGCTCGCCGCCGGCGCAAACGTGCTGGCCGTCGAGATCCATCAAGTCGCCCCCGACAGCAGCGACATTTTCCTGGATCTGGAGCTGGTCCACACCGTGACCCAGGCGCCTACCGTCGCGATCCCGACGTTCAACCCGCCGCACGGTACGGAGTTCATGGGCTCGACGAACGTCACGATCAGCACCGCAACATCGGGCGCCACCGTCTTCTACACCACCGACGGCAGCACACCCGACTCCGGCTCCGCGAACAACGGCACGGCCAGTGTCCAGCTCGCACTGAGCGAGAACACGACGGTCAAGGCGCGCGCGTACAAGGACGACACGCACGCGCCCAGCGCGATCGCGCAGGCGAGCTACACCAAGATCCTGCCGACCGTCGCGACACCCACGATCGACCCGGCCGGCGGCAACTTCTACGGCTCGGTCAACGTCACGATCAGCACCGCCACTGCCGGCGCGACCGTCTTCTATACGACCGACGGCAGCACGCCCGGCACCGGCTCGGCGAATAACGGGACAGGCAGCGTCCAGTTCTCGCTCAGCGACAACGCGACAGTCAAAGCCCGCGCATACAAGGCTGACCACAACGCCAGTGACATCGCGAGCGCCACGTTCACCGACCCCACGTTCACCGCATACAACGACGTGTGCTGGGAGACGGGGCAGCTTGCGCAGAATATCACGATTTACACGCGTTCCCAAGGCGGCGCCCTGATCGACTACGCAAGCGGCTCAACACTCGGCGCGCAGCTCTCACTCGACGCCGGCGGCGACGGCCCGTACGTGGCGCAAGGCACCAACGCGGCGGTCGACACCGATGCGCACGACGTGTTCGGCGGTATCGTCGACTGCCGCGGGCTGATCAGTTATGAAACAAACGATCTCACGCTGTCCTTCCAGTGCCTCGACCCCGGACTTCGCTATGAGGTCGTCCTGTTCGGGAATCGCGACAAGAGCGCATATGCAGACCGAATCACGAAAACGAAGATACTCGGCGCCGACGCGTTCGTGAATGCATCGACCGACGGTGCCGGGTTCTCCGGGCCCGACGACGACTCGACCCAAATCACGAACGGATACAATACCGTCGACGGCTATGTCAGCCGATACAAGGATATCGACTGCGGCACCAACGGGCAGTTCCAGATCCGTGTCTACGACGACGTCTCGCCGGCACAACCCAAGTTCTACGTGAACGCGGTCATGATCCGTGCCTACAACGCGACGGGTACGCCGGTCGAGTTGATCACGAAGGGCACCACATGGCGATTCCTCAAGGGCAGCGTTGAGGCCTCGGACCCCGCAACCGGCTGGCGAGCTGAGGGATTCGCGGATGTCGGCTGGGCCGAAGGCAACGCGCCGATCGGCTACGGCTCGGCCGGCCCCTACGGCACGGAACTAACGGACATGCAGGACAGCTACGCATCCGTTTTCCTGCGACGCTCCTTCCAGGTCGACAACCCCGGCGTGGTACAAACGCTCGCGCTCGACGTCGACTATGACGACGGGTTCATTGTCTGGCTGAACGCCGAAGAAATCGCGCGGGTCGGCGTGAGCGGAGCGCCCGGCGCCTTCGTCGCCTGTGACCAGCCCTGTGCCGGCTATGTCGCCGGCGGTAAGACGAATTGGGCCACCACGCTGCAAGCCGGCGCCCTGCCCGTGCTCGACACGAACAATGTGCTCGCCGTACAACTCTTCAACAACACGCTCGGCAGCAGCGACGCGTGCCTGGATCTCGCGCTTTCGATCACGCTCCGAGAACTGGACACCGGCGACGATGCCGACCAGGATGGCCTGCCCGATGACTGGGAAGTCGCCGCCTACGGCGGGACCGGGCTGTACGGGTGGCGCGCCGACCCCGACTTGGACGGCGTGTCCATGATCGGCGAATACATCGCCGGCACCGGCGGAACGAACCCGACCAGCTTCCTGCAGGTCGATGTCGCGCAGGCCGCCGGCCAGCTCATCGTCTCGTTCCCAACCATTCCCGTGGCCGGGCCCGGCTACGACAGCCTGGACCGGCACTACCGGCTCGAAACGCGCGGGGCCCTGAACCCAAACGAGACCTGGACAAGCGTGCCGGGCCACGCCGACATACTCGGCCAGGGCCAGACCGTCGGCTACACCAACACCAGCCCCGCCGGCGCCGGCTGCTACCGCGCACGCGTCTGGCTGGAGTGAAGGGCGCCGGCGCGCCTTCACTCCTCTCGCGGGCCGCGTGACGCCGAAGCCGTCCATGAAGGCGTACTGAAGCGGCCCGCGAGCATGTCTTCCTCCCTCCGGTCGGAAGACAGGAGAAATCCGACGACCCAACCTTTCGCCATCAACCCTCCTTCGCCCTATGGGCTTCCGCCTTCGCCGGGGGGCTACGGCGGGACAGCACGGAGGGCAAGCCACCCCGATCCGCGCATTCTCATCCGCGGTTCCCCACCACCCCTTGACAAACCAATGCGGGTGCACTATCTGTTCGTCAGGCGCCTATCCGGGCCCTTCTCTAACTGCGCGCGAAACTCCCCCGAAGCGATCAATCGACTTCGCCGGCGCCCAATCTCGTTGGATCAAGTCTGCTGCGGCCAATCGTCGATTCCCGGAGATAGTTGGCCAATGGCGCCCATGGCGCGACCCAACCCGAAACGGAAGTAGGGCAGGTCTTCAGACCTGCCCAACCATAGGAGGTCCGATGACACATCTCCGCTGCCTGACGCTGCTGACCTTGTTGAGCTTGTTGGTCGTGCCCTCGCCCCACCCGGCCGCGGCTGCCGATCCCCCGCTCCAACCGATTTCGCCCTTGGCCATGGAGCCGCCCTACGACGGGTTCTCCATGGACAATGCGGAACGCAACCTGGCCACGTTCAAGCGGTTGCAGGCCACGTTCGGCGGCAAACCGGCGGACGGCCTGCAGGCGCGCCTTGACAACGGGAAGCGACTCGCATGGACACTCCCGACCCCGAGCTCCGGCGGATACGTGGTGAGCATGCTGTTCCAGTCGGGCGCAAAGCGGTTCGGCTGGTTCGGCTGTGAGCTTGACGGCAAGGAACATGTCTCTGAGCGGTTCAACCTGCCGGACTACAAGTGGGGCCACGGCATGCGTTCCTTTCTGGTTCAAGTCCCGAAGGGCCAGACATCGACCGTCATGTTCGTCGGCGGCGACGGGCTCTACATCCGGCGGCTCGCCTTTTCGCGGGTGACCCGTCCGATCCGCGGTGCCGACGGCAAACTCGAGCGGCTCGCGCCCTCGTCGCACCATACGGTGCTGCGTGCGCCGGCGGATCGAGCCGACCGTCCGTCCTGCGTCGTGCTGGTGCCGCCCGGCGCGGCCGAGGCAGAACAGGCGCGCCGGCTCGCGCGACAGCTTCGCATCCCGACCCGTTCGGAACCCGCCGTAAAGAGCCCGTTCCCGGCCTACCCCGCGCCGGACCGGCTTGGACCTGACACGAATCTGATCCTGCTGAACGGCCCGCAGCCGGGCCCGCTGACCCGCGTATTGGGGCGGGCCTCTATCATCGGCGCCCGTCCGTCCAGCGGCTGGCGGATCCGCACGATCGCGCGCCCGTTCCGCGGCCGCGCGAACGTGATCGTGATCGCCGCACGCGATGCCGCCGGGCTGGCCGACGCCGGCGAGGCGTTCGTCCAACTGGCCGAGGAGCGCGACGGCCGGCTGCGATTCGAAAAGTTCCTCACCTTCTCGCCGGCCGCTGCGCCGGGCGGCGGACCGGTCCATGTCCGCGATTCGCGCGCGGCGGACGACCCGTGGTGGCAGCGGCGGGAGGACGGTCTGTCCAAGAAGGAAGCCGGCATTGCCTGGAAGGCATCCGCGCGCGGATTCCTGGGCATTCTGGGAAGACTCGCGAGCGGCTATTGGTCGACCGGCAGCGAACGCTACGCGGCGCTGTGCAGGCGATACCTGTTCAAAATGATCGAGGAGCAAGCCTACACCAGGTACGGAGGCGGCACCGATGCGCATATGGCGCTGCACACCCTGATGCGGGCCTGGGATCGCGTCGAGGAAGCGCCCGTCTTCTCCGACGCCGACCGGCTGCGGATCACGAACTATCTGCTCGACTGCCTGGCCGGCGACCAAGGCTTCCCACGCAACGGCGGGGTTGCCCACTACAGCGGAAAGATCCGCATGCGGCACAACCACCAGACGATCCTTGGCCAGGGCCTGACGGCCGCCTATCTGTATTTCTCGCGTCTGTACGAGCTCGGGCTCGCCGACTGGTGGAAAGCGGCTTGCGACGAACTGATCGCAGAGGGCACGGCCTGGGGCCACGCGCCCGAGGACTCCGCGCTGTACGAGCCCGGCACATTCCGCGAAGTCGCGGAGATGTTGCATTACCAGGGCTTGTCCACGAAAGGCGCCAACGGCACCACGCTATGGCCGAACACTCTGCTTCGTTTCCTGGCAACCGTCGATTCGTTCGGATTCCCTGCCCCGTACGGCGACTGCTGGAACTCGTTCCAGTTGACCGCCACGAGCTTCTTCGACACGATGGCCGAGGACTGGGACTGGCCGGCCCGGCAGTTCATCACGGACCACCGGATCCGCGGGTTCCGTCACGCACGCCCGACCGACAGGATCGCGCGGGCCGCATATGCCGCCCGCCTGGGATCGACTGACGTCGGCGGCACGCGTGCGCCCTCCGACCGGCGTGCGACCGACAGAGCGCTGAAGCCGCTGCTCGGCCTGGCCGCCCTGCCCATGGGCAGAGGCTACTACGCGTATATGGCCGGCAGAATCGGCAACGACGTGCCGTGGCGCGCACACCCCAGACCACGCGTGCCGCCATACGAAAAGACCGCGGACAAAATTCAGTACCGCTCGGGTTGGGGCCCCGAGCACGAGTACCTGCTGTTCCAAACGATCGGCTGGGCCAACCACGGCCACTTGGACCTCGGCGCGCTGGTGCATTACTGCGAAGCCGGCCGCCTGTGGCTCGTCGACAGCGGGTACATGAACCGTGGGCCCGCACACCATTCGATGCTCGACCTCTCGCGCGACGGTGTCGGCGCGTGGCGAAAGAGGAAGAACCCCGGCAGCCTCGCGTGGTCCGGGTTCCGCTATGAGGGCCAGCAGCTCATGGAGATCGTGAGCCTGCAGCCGAGCCGTGCGGGCAAGCCCGGCCCGTTCCGGTTCACCTGTCGAGTGGACGACTACGCGGGCGCCCGCTGGGCACGCACGGTATCGGGCGGCGCGGGCAAAGGCCTGCAGATCGAAGACGTCGTCACAGCCGAAGAGCCCGGCGAATACGAGGCCGTTGTCCGGTTCCGATTCCTCGGCGTGCCCGCGGGTGAAACCGGCCGGTGGACGGTACGGCAGAAGGGCGCCGCACTGCCGGTCACGCTGCAGACGGCGCCGGGCGATCAGGTCACGACCGTCGCCTACAAGTCCGACGGAAAAGACGGCTCCGTCCACAACACCGGCCGCTATCCGGGCTACGCGTTCATCGAAGACCCGGACGGCAAACCGATCACGCTCGAATGGCGACGCACCATCCGGCTGGAGCCGGGCCGGAAGACCACGTTCCTCGCCAGGCTCGGGCCGTCAGGGCGCTAGCACGGAATGCGCCAAGATAAGCGTGGCTGGGGATCTCCCCCGCTACCGCAGGCATTCCTGCCTGCGGCGGCAAGACGACGTGCCGGTCCCGCCCGTGCAGCCTCACTCCCGCACGTCTTTCCAGGCCAGCAGAAGGATCTGGTTCGAGGGATACTTCCGCATCAGCGAGACGTCGAGGTAGATATCGCCCGAGTTCTTGACGCTCAGTGTCTTGCCCCGCACGATCCCGTACAAGTCGGCAGTGTTCATGATGGTGACATCCGCGTACGGAGCGTAGAGCAATCCGCGGAATGAGCCGTTGTGTTTCAGCGTTACCGGCGCGGTCGAATTGGAGAAGATGCTGAAGTTCGCGGCAAGCCCGTTGAAGTTTATGGTAGAGCCCGTTTTGGCTTCCAGCTTGCCGGTCAGGTAAATCTTGACCGGGCCCGAGGCCGAGTCGATATCGAGCTGTGCCCCGTTGTTCAACACGATTTCAGAAACATAGTAGTTCCCGTACGAAAGCGTCATGGTCTCGCCGTTGCCGAGACGGATGCTGTTCTGCGGGGGCGTGATGGCGGGGGCCGCGCTCCAATTGTCGTTGCTTGTCGCGACCGAGTAGTAGATGAACTCCTGCGCCAGCGCGCCGCCGATCGCGCCGAGCGGATCGGGATCGATCCATTCACTCGGTACGGCGGGTTCACCGGAAATGATACTGCCCCCCTGCGGTGTCTCCTTCCAGCTGCCCGGCGTGCCCGCGGCATCTTCACCCAGCACGAACGAGCCGTCGATATAGGTGTCTTGCCCCGTCGCGAGCTCTCCGTTGCTGCCGACCAGCGCGCCCCCGCACGAATCGGACGAGGTCGGGTTCGGCGTCACCGCCGAGTCGAACGTATAGATGTTGCCATACGCCTTCAGATCCACACTGTCGTCGCCGAACAATGCCATCTCAAACACCGACGCCCGCCGAAACGTGGCTTCCAGCGTGTTCTTCGAATGCAACGCACGGCCGACCGTTCTGAAATAGTAGTGGTCCGTCGGAAAAATCCGACTGAGCTCCGTCACCGTCTCGAAGGTCAACCCGGTCGGAGCCGCGTAGTTCACGGTCTCTACCGGGTTCGTAAGCGTAAGCGTGCCGGCCGCGAGCTCCTGTTCGATGCGCATGCACACGTACCGGACACCCGCCTCCGCGGCGTACAGCGCGTCCGCCGCACGCTTGAAATGTGCCGTGATACGCAGGTCGGTCGTGGCCACAACGAAGACGAGACCCGCGAGTAACGCGAGCGCCGAGAACATGAGGACAACAACCACCAGGACGATGCCCCGCTCGCCCTTGCGCCTGTCCCAAAAATCCGTTGTCGTAAGCATTGTCGTAAGCCTTGTCGTAAACGTTCTCGACTACGGCAGAACCGGAAACTGCGTGTTGCGCGGCAACACCTGCGTCGTAAGACGCATGCGCCGGTACGCGTCGCCCTTATCCGGATCTGTGTAATGCGCATCCATGTGCCGCGTACGGCCGCCCACTGTAAGCGTCAGACAATTCGTGCCGCGCACCACCTGAAAATCCTCGATGCATGCCGCGGCGATCTTCTGCCACTCCCGGGGCACGCTCTCGCCGCTCGCGTCCCGCAGCAACTGCGGGCGGCCCGCATACTCTGCCACGTCGTTGCGGCATGTGTAGGTGACCGCCTTGACAAGCTCGACCGGCGCGCCCGCCGCGTACGCATAGCGCAGTCCGCGCCCGCTTGTCGTCGGGTCCCGGGAGACCGTCAACGTGTCACCCGACCGCCCCACGACACGCAGGGTCTCACAGCGCCCGAGGTAGATCACGCGTCTCTCGTTCGTGTTGAACAGAGAGCCCTGCCCATACTGCAAGGGCAACGTTGTTGCTCCGTTTGTTACCGCGGCCGACAGCGCCGCGACCTGCCCGTCAAAGGAACCGACCACACACAGGCTGTCCGGCGCCGCTGCCGTGGCACCGGGCGCGATGTGCGGATTCGCCGCGATGCCCGGCACCCACGGGATCCACAGCGCCAGTTTCGAGGGCGGGATCGCGAGCCCGTAGCCGGCCATCCGGATCTCGCGCGATATGATCTCAAGCGCCGTCTGCAAATTCTGCTGCATATCCCGCACGTCACGCTGGGCCCGATACGTTCTGCAGTGTATCGTAAACGTTCCGGTCACGCCCAGAATCACGAGCCCGGCGATCGACATCGCCAGCAGCATCTCCAGCACGGTGAACGCCGGGCCGTACGTCGACGCGCCGGCACCGGGCCGGCGCCGCCAACGACTCGGATTCTCTGCGAAGCCTGCGAAAAAACTCATAGTTCCCGTCCCGTCCATCACGCTGTGGCCCGCGCCTACCCATCCTCGCCGGGCGCCCGGCCTGGCACGGCCACGAAGCCGCGGTCACGGTGCAACCGCACTCTTGACGTGGATCTCGCGAAACGTGCCGAGCGCGTTGTCCCAACGAACGGCAACCCGAATCACTTTCAGTTGCCCGTCCAGCGTCACGGTCCACCGCCGTTCGTAGCCCGCGACGGTGTCCGAGCCGTCCGCCACATCGGCATAGTCCGAGGCCAGCAATGCCTCGAGCTTCTCCTGGGCAAGCGCGGTGCCGGCCGTTACGTTCCGGGCAAAGGCGCCGCTGCGCACAAGCCAACTCAGGAACCCGGTCACGGAGAAGACAACCATCGCCAACACGAGCAGCGCGACCAACACCTCGGCAAACGTAAAGCCCGAGCGGCTTCGCCGCAATGCCCCGGCAACGCGTCTGTGCTGCAGTCCATGCATCGCGGCTACGGGCTCCCGTCCAACCAGTCGACCTGGCCGTGCGGCAGGATCCGCACGACCTTGCTGCCGGCATGCCCGCGCCACAACCGGATCTGGCAATACCCGTTCGACGCCGAAAAGGCGCCGCTCGGCAGGAACGCGCCGTTCGTGGCCGTGACGTGCATGTTCAGATCCGGAATGTCCCCGAGGTCCCGGACCTCGATCTCGTCCGATTCCATTGTGCCGTTCGTGTTCAAATCGCACCAGAACCTGCATTGCCTGTGTTCCGAATCGAACGCGACAAAAACGGTTGTCGCTTCGCTCACCGCGCGCATGCGCGCCGCGCGCAACTCGCTGGTCAGTTCCAACGCCGCCTTCTGCAGCCAATCGTAGCGTCTGCGCCCGAGATACGTCGTAAACGCCATTACGGCCACCAGTCCGACAACGGCCATGGCCACCGTCAGCTCCGTCAGGGTATAGCCGGCCGCTTGCGAACGACTCTGTCTCGCCCTGTTCACCTGCATCACCGCGCGCGATCTGCGCTCAAAACACCACAATCTCGTGTAACTTGAAGATCGGCAGGAACATGCCGAGCACGATCCCGCCCACCAGAAGCCCGACAAAGACGATCAGCATCGGCTCCACCAGCGAGGTCAGCGCCGTCAGCATCGCGGCCACCTCCTGCCCGTAAAACCGACCGACCCGTTCCAACATCGCGTCGGTCTTGCCCGTCTTCTCGCCGACCGCGATCATCTTGACGACCATCCTGGGAAAACACCGTTCCCGGCGCAGTGCCGACGACAGCGTCTCGCCCCTCGCCACTTTCAGCCGCGCGTTGCGGATCGCACGCTCGAAGACCCGGTTCCCGGTCACCACGCCCGAGAGCTCGAGTGCGTTGAGGATCGGGATGCCGTTGCGCAGCATCTGCGCCAGTGACTGGGCGAACCGGGTCAGCGCCGTCTTCTGCCGGATTGTTCCGAACACCGGCACGTGCAGCGCGAGCCGATCATAGATATGGCCGCCCCAGTCCGTGTGCCGGAGCCGAGCCAGCGTCAGCACACCGACGAGCCCGCCCAGGAAAACCCATACTCCGTTCGCGCGCACGCCGCGGCTCACATTCACCAACAGTTGGGTCGGCCCCGGCAATGCGCCGCCGAGATCCTGGTAGATCTGCTCGAACGCCGGCACGATCCAAACCATCATGCAGGTGAACAACGTCAAGGCAATTGCCACCACCAGGACCGGATACATCATGGCCGCACCGACCTTGCGCCTGAGCTCCGCGCTGAACTCCAGGTAGCTGGCCAACCGCTCCAGTGTCTCTGTCAGCGCGCCGCTCACCTCGCCCGAGCGCAGCATCTGCACAAACATCGGGTCGAAAATGGCCGGGTACTGCGCCAGCGCGGCCGTCAACGAAGTGCCGCGCATGACCGACTCGCGCACGTTCCTGAGTACGATCCGAAAGGCAGGGCCCTCGCTCTCCTCCGCCAACGTATGGAGCGCCTCATCCAGCGAGATGCCCGCACCCAGCATCGTCGCCAGCTCCCGCGCAAAGGCCGGCAGTTCCTTGTTCCGCATGCGCATCGCGCCGAACACAAACCGCTTCTGCACCGGCGGCACCGCCACGGGTTTCGACAGCTCATGGCTCCGGTCGCGCGTCGTGTATTCGCTCAACTCAAGCGTTCTGCCCATCGCTCCGCCCTCATGTCTGCGCCGTGACGCGCAAGATTTCCTCGATCGTGGTCACGCCCCGTCGCACGCGCATCAGGCCGACATCGCGCAGCGTCAACATGCCCTTCGCGATCGCGCGCCGCCGAATCTGCAGCGCATTCGTCTGCGAAAGAATCAACTCGCGAATCTCCTCGTCGACCGGCAGGATCTCCATGATCGCCGAGCGCCCGGAAAACCCGATATTCGCGCAGCGCCCACACCCGTTCGGGCGATAGAACGCGGCATCCTCGAACAAGGCCGGGTCGATATCGTGCATACGCAACACATCGTTCGGCACCATGCGCCGTCGCTTGCAGACCGGACAGAGGATTCGAAAGATCCGTTGCGCCTGCGCCAGCAGCAAGGACGACGCGATCAGGAACGGCTCCACGCCCATATGCAGCAAGCGCACGACCGCGCCCGCCGCGTCGTTCGTGTGCAGTGTGCTCAGCACGAGATGCCCGGTCATCGCCGCCTCCACCGCGATCGTCGCGGTCTCACGGTCCCGGATCTCGCCGACCATCACGATGTCCGGGTCCTGCCGCAGAATCGCGCGCAGGCCGGCGGCAAACGTGAGGCCGAGTTCCGGTCGCGCCTGAATCTGGTTCACGCGCGGGAGCTGATACTCGACGGGATCCTCGACCGTAACGATGTTGACCGTCAGGTTGTTCAATTCCTGGACCGCGGAGTACAGCGTCGTCGTCTTGCCGCTGCCCGTCGGGCCTGTCACCAGAATCATGCCGTGCGGCTGCTGTATCGCGTGCAGCATCTTCTCATGTGCGCTGGGTTCCAGACCCAGCGCCGCCAGGTTCGGGCTCAGGTTCGTCTTGTCCAGCAGCCGCAGCACGACTTTCTGCCCGTGCACGGTCGGGATAATACTCACGCGCACGTCGGCCTCGCGCTCGTTCGCGGTAATCGCGAATCGGCCGTCCTGCGGCATGCGGCGCTGGGCAATGTCCAGATTGGACAGGATCTTGATACGCGAAACGATCGCCCACAGCAAATGCCGCGGGATCACCGGTTGATCGTACAGCACACCATCGATCCGGTAGCGGACATGCACGCTGCGCGATTCCGGCTCGATGTGAATGTCGCTGGCCCGGCTCTCGAGTGCTTCGATCAGCAGCGTGTTCACCAACCGAACGACCACCGCCTCGCCCGCAAGATCGACCATCTCGTCAAAACTCATCCCCTCGTCCGCGCCCTGCGCCCTGTCCGTATCACCCTCCATCTTCGGGATCTCCCGCACGATATCCCGCAAACGGTGCGCCGGCTTCTGCCGGAACTGCTTGGTCAATTCGGCAACCTGTTCCTGCGGCACCGCAAAAGGCAGAATCTCGCAGCCTGTCAAACCGCGCAGCTCCTCGATCGCTTGCAGATCGAACGGATCGAACATGGCCACTTCCAGCAAATTGCCCCAACGCGCGATCGGGAATGCGTTCAGCCCGTCAACCACGCGCGGCGGCAGGCTCCGCACCAGCTCTTCGTCCGGCGTGAAATGCGCAAGCTGCAAAGGCGGCATGTCCAGATACTGCGCGACCGCGTTCGCCATCTGCGCTTCAGTCACAAGTTGGCGCTGCATCAGCGCCAATTCCAGACGCAGATCCGACTCACGCGCCACCGCGCGCGCCGCCTGGATCTCCGATTCCGGGATCTGGTAGCG